>Ga0207060_10126_pt1 | contig 28186 bp, 29 predicted proteins | sample Alteio_BWMinCont_30_FD_153270 | JGI IMG/M metagenome (GOLD analysis project Ga0207060, IMG submission 153270) | Enriched cells from forest soil in Barre Woods Harvard Forest LTER site, Petersham, Massachusetts, United States -... | ecosystem: Environmental > Terrestrial > Soil > Temperate forest >...
CAAAAAAAGCCCGTTTCCAGCTCTTCATTCGTTAAGAATAATTCAGGTTCTTTTCTATCATTGGGGGAAAAAGGCCGAATCTGTTTTGAACCTATATCTTCATCCACTATTCAGATGACCGGACTTACGTGAAAGATTTTGTACTCTTCGACACCTGCGGTGAAGAGGTACGAGGAATTTGCATATGTCTTAGATTTTGTTCCTCGCGGAAAGTCGTACATCATAAGAGAAAGAGAAGGTCCGCTTGTGCAGGCGATCGGGCAGGAACGCCTAACTCTTTTAGAAATTCTTGTCACCCCTGACTCCGATTTTATCCCTGGCGAAAAAATCGCCATCGGCAAGGAGAACCGAACCAAGATAGTCAGCGTTCTGGGGAAACTCAACTATGATGAATTGAGCACTGAAGCAAGGACCGAGCTTCAGTCGGTATTGGAGAAATTGATTGTCGAGAACGAAGCCCATTTTGTGTCGTATTTCAACGAGCTTCAGCCGCTCACTCCTAGATTGCACGCCCTTGAGCTAATACCCGGGATCGGAAAGACGTTCATGAAACAGATTGTCTCGGAAAGAGAAAGGAAGCCCTTCGACAATTTTGCAGATCTTGAAAAACGAGTTGGTGTCCATGATCCTGCAAAATTGCTTGCTAAACGAATTGTTGAAGAGCTTTCGGGCGGATCGCGAATTACAATTTTTGTCCACCATTGACGGGATCTCCTTGGCTCTAGCTGGGAAATCGCGTCATGAAACTCGACGACGAATAAAATACGGACAGCACATGCTTGCTTCATCGGTGGTCGCCGAGCGACTGGTCGAGTCGTGTGGGCTTTCCTCTGAAAGCAGGGTTTTGGAAATTGGAACTGGGCATGGGATGCTTACGGAAAAGATTGCCACTAGATCGAAATTCGTAGAAAGTTTCGAAATAGACCCCGAACTCTACAAAGAAATCAGAAGTTCTCTTGAAACATTCGGAAACGTCAAATTGATTTGTGGAGATGCTTTTTCGTACGACTTTAGTGGTCAGAAATTCGATGTATGCGTGACCAGTTTACCTTATTCTCAATCTCTCAGATTTATCAGGTGGTTGGCATTGAGATCAGACCTATTTGGAAAATCGGTTGCAATCGTTCAGTCGGAATTTGCCGATAAGTTGGCTTCCCCTCCCGGAATGCGAAGCTTCAGAGCAGTATCTGTAATAGCTCAGATTAATTTTGATATCGAATGTCTGTTTGATGTTGGAAAGGAGGAGTTCGTTCCCCAACCACTCGTAGAATCTAGGGCGATCAAGCTAGTTCCTCGTAACAATGACATTCAGCCTTTCTTTAATGAAAAGCGTCTCCGAATTCTTGATTTTGTTTTTTCATTCAGGGGAAGGAAGCTGTCGTCCGCTGTCAAGAAACTGAACCCGAAGGGATTTGAAATCTCAATTCCGAATGCGATTCTTTCGACTAGGATAGAAGGGATATCACCATCCGAATACAAAGCCATCATTCCCGGGCTGGAACGCCAACTGAAATGAATGAAACACCCTATCTTTATTCTGAGGATTCGAATCTTCTCGGTAAATTTCTATCAAATTTGGAAGGGTCTGGTTCTTATTTAGAGATCGGAGCTGGAAACGGGGGTAACCTTCTCGAAGCTAATCGGGGCCACAAATTCGAGAATGTAGTTGGGACAGATATTTTCAGTCTTGACAAAATCAGAGAGGAGCTTCCCAGGGATGTGGAGCTGGTCCTCGCGGACAAAGCAAGCTGCTTCAGAGCTGGAACTTTCGACGTTGTTGCATTTAATCCGCCGTATGTTCCATCAATAGGAATACAAGATCCGACCACTGACGGAGGATATGGAGGAATCGAGATTCCTCTACTGTTTCTATCTAGTGCCCTTTTTGTTCTGAAAGAAAATGGAATTGTGGTAATGATTCTATCGAGCGAAGATTCCTTAAAGGAAGTTGAGACTTTTTGCTCCGCGCGAAATCTGATCCTCACTAGAGCATTAGAAACCAAATTGTTTTTTGAGTCGTTGTATGTGTTCGTGGTTTCTCGCAAGAAGTGATTTTGATTATCGATGAATATTCGTCCGCTGGGCCAGAAATCAAGAAAGCACCAAAAGAAAACAGGAGTCCTTACGGAATTTGCGGTTGCAATCGTAGAACCCGAATTTGGCTTAAATGTCGGCTACGTTGCGAGGACAGCTGCGAACTTTGGAATAGACAGACTGTTTATCATTTCTAGAAGGAAACTATCAGTGGAGAATTTTTCAAAAGCCGAACTATATGCAGCCCACGGAAAATACCTAATAAAAAATCTGCAATATCTTCCGTCCGTTGAAAGTTTGAAAAGGAAATTCAAAGTTCTTGTCGGTACTACTGCAATCGAAGCTCGACGAAAGTCAAATTTGACGAGGAAGAATCTCGGTCCTGAAGAATGTGCAACGATGGTGATTAGTAACTTGAGCAAGTCGAAAAAGCCTAAGGCTTGCTTTGTCTTCGGGAGGGATACAACGGGATTGACAAACGAAGAGCTTAAACTGTGCGACTATAATCTAACCATCAGGACGTATTCGGATTACAATACGCTCAATATCTCGCATGCAGCAGCTATTGTCTTTTTCACTTTCGCGAACATTGCTGCTGTGACAAAATTGAAGAGAGAAGAAGACAGCCCCCATTCTTCCTCCACGGCCACCAGAAAAGAAAGGGAAAGGGTTGTGTCACTTTTTCTTAAACTTGCGGAAGACTCTGAATTTCAGGCATTCAAAATTAATCTTCTTCGGCAATCGATCGAGCGGGTTCTAAACAGAAGCGATCCCTCGCTCAGGGAATTGTATCTGTTAATGGGACTCGCTTCCAGAGCAGACTCGAAAATCAGGAGGCAAGCCGCTTCAGAAGATAGACTTTTCGCTGGATAATCTTTCGTTTAGTCGTCGGAAGCGTGGCAGGATTTTCAACTCCTGCCAAATTAGACGAAATTAGTTGGAAACCATATTCCTGGCTGATTTGTGCAAGATCGATTCCGTGTGGTTTTCCGCGGTCGTCGATCAATTCGGGGGTGACTATGGAAACTACTCCACCCGGCGCGAGAATTATCGAAAACGCCCTAAGAGCGCACCTGTATTCCTCGGATACGTATCGGATTAGCTCTGCGGACCGAACCGCTGTTTCGTTTCGTTCAAGCTTCGGAAGAAGGATTGGCTCTGTAGCAATAGCATCAATCTTGGGGAGTCTCAAACTCTCAAGCTTCATGGCATCTGCTTTAACCACCTTGCTTGAAAGCTTTGGAGAGATCTGATATTGACTCCTCACCCAATCCAGATTTTCGCGACATCTACCTACTTGCGTAAAAGAAATTTCGACTCCCATTACGTTGAAGCCACACACCATAGCTTCGCCCAAGATCGTTCCCAGCCCGCAAAATGGATCCAAAATTGTCTTCCCCTTATCGAGTGAGCACAAGTTAACGAGTGTTCTGGCGAGACGAGTTCCCATCGTAATGGTTGGATCCTGAAACGGTCTACCAAAATCCCTTTCGTATAGACCCTCAACATCGGATGCAAACTCTGTGTATCCATAGCGGGTTCGCCCAAGAGTACGATCTACAACAACATCGAGACCACTGGTTCTTTTTCCTCCGTCACCAGTCAGTATGTTTTTAGAAAGGTCGGCAATTTTCAGCTCCGTCGTTTCGTCTGACGAATCTGCTCGAACAAATCTTGCCTTTCCAACATCGCCTTTCTTCAATATTTCAAAGACCGCGGTTTTTGTGTCTTCGATAAGATCCGTGTCACATGCGTAACCAGAAACAGTCCAGTTGAATTTGGAATGGTCCGGGAGTGGGAGACATTCAAGCAGGTCATCCGCGGACTCTCCGCAAATCCGGGCGACCTTGTAAATACCTCCGCTCCTTCTTGCCAGTCGCTTGGCAGTTTCTAAATTACACTCAATAAGACCAGAGTTTTCCGAACTTTCCAGTATTTTGAAGTCGAATGTTGGAGATTCTTGCAATCTCGAAAGCTCCAAGAGAGAGAATTTGCCGAATGAAAAAATGCAAAGAAAATTCTGGTTTTGCTGCATTGAAATTTTTACTCTTAGAATGGAAACTTCGGCCACACAAGCCTCTTGCACAATAAATCCATCTTGACTTAAATACTGATCAGATGAGTACCGCAAACGACTTGGACAAGAACCCTACCCAGACAAAATCTTTCAGATTGGATGCTGATGTTCTGGAATCGCTTGAGATCGAAAGCGCAAGACGCGGAACCAGCGTTAACAGCCTTACAAATCAAATCTTGAGAAAGTGGGTTAACTTTGATCGCTTTCTTCAGGACTTTGGGACTCTTACGTTGTCGGTACACGATTTTATCCGTGTCATAAACTCGTTCGATGACGAAACTTTAAGGGTGCTCGCGTCCGAAAGCGGAAAACGTTTCCCTAAGGATCTTATCTTGTTCACCGGCCAGAAAAATGACTTGAAGACATGTATCAAGTTCGTCGAGACAATTATCTGCGACTATATGCGCTGGGCAAACTATCACAGCACGTCTGGCGAAAACGAGCTAGTCGTCACTCTGAGGCACAACTACGGCAACAAGTGGTCAATGGCCCTAGAGTCCATGTTATCAAGCATGTTTGAAACAAACGCTTCAGTGGTTCCTAGGTTTACTGTTACGGATAGTATGGTGCTCATGACCATTCAGAAGGCGATTGAGTCGAAGCCCCAAGAGACCGCGGGTATTGAATCGACCCCTTGACGGGTTAAGGTTAAGTACTCCGCTGAGTAAAGACCTTTTTGCGAATTTCGTTTGCAGGGAAAGAATTATCGTCTTACCAGCGGAATGCCACTAACGAGCAAAGTTTACGCTCCAGGGGCTCCGAATTCAAAAATAGCAAGGTTTAGTACCGGTACGGCTAATCCTGATTATGATTATAGGCTCAGCCTAGTAAGTACTGAAAAAGTTCAGATTAGACACAACGCTTTAGAAGCAGCCAGGGTTGCCGCCAATAAGAAACTCACCCCGATCGGTGAGGCAGCCTATTTTCTTAGAGTGAAAGTTTACCCCCATGTCATCCTAAGAGAAAATAGGATGATTGCAACTGCGGGCGCAGATAGGTTGCAGGAAGGGATGAGGAAGGCTTGGGGAAAGCCTATGGGACTCGCGGCAAGAGTCATGCCAGGTTCTGCGATCCTAGAATTGTCCGTTAAGAAAGAGAATCTGCAGAAAGCGAAGGAAGCAATGAAGAGTGCGTCGACGAAACTTCCAATGCCGACGAATATAGTTGTACTGCCACTTCAGAAAACCGAGCCGCAGATGGCGTATCCATCTCCTTAACTCGATTATTTCAGGACAAATCATCTTTTTTAGCGGCGCAAGTTTCATTTTTCCTCTTTTGCGCTTCTCAATTTTCCGATATGAAGCTTCCATAGTGACAAGCCGGGGTATTTGATTTGACGATAAGGATCGATAGGGCAGCTCTGGAGATGCTTGTAAAAGAGAACAAGCCCAAGCGTATTGTTTTCAACGCGCCCGATGGGTTACTAAGGGAAACCAGAGAAATCGCTCAAGAGCTTGAATCAAGTTTTGGATTGCAGGCGATTGTCTTAGCCGATCCAACTTACGGATCTTGTGACACCGTAGACGTTGACGCGCAAAGGTTGGGAGCCGATCTTGCATTTCATGTTGGACACAACGTTACGGTCAAAAAGTTTGGGAAAATCACCTACTCAATTGACGCGGTGGATGATGTCTCCTTCGAATCTGTTGCTCTAAAAGCAAGTGACTTTCTTAGGGAGCGAGGAGTCAAGCGAGCCGGATTGGCAACCTTCGCCCAGCATGTAGGCGAACTAAAAACTGTATCAGAGATTTTGGAGAGGAACGGAGTTTCTGCCCTAATCGGTAAGGGTATGGGTCAACTCCATGATGGTCAAGTATTCGGGTGTGAATTCTATCCGGCTTATAACATTCGTGATCGAGTCGACGTTATGCTAATGCTGGGGCAAAGCATGTTTCACGCGCTCGGACTGTCCCTTTCAACCGGAAAACCAACTTACATCCTCGATCCTTACGAAAATGAGATAATCGATGTGACAGCAACTGCAGAGGAACGATTGAAGAAGGCGGTGTTGTCGGTTTACAAAGCTAGAGATGCTTCGCGTTTCGGAGTCATTATCGGGCTGAAAGAAGGACAGATGATGACCGATCAGTCAGTGAAACTCAAAAAGGAGCTAGAAAGCTTTGGAAAAAAAGTCCAGCTCCTAGCACTGAGGGAGATAACAGCGGACCGGATCAATTCAATGACGGACATTGAAGCTTTCGTGCAGACAGGGTGTCCGAGGATAAGCGTTGATGGCTACAATTTTGGAAAGCCGGTGCTTAGTGTTCCTCAGACCGATGCCCTGTTAAAGCTCCTATCCGGGAAAGAAGTAAGCATGGAAATGTTCGAAAAGAACCACTGGCTTTAGAAAGGAGAAGGAGCAAATTCTTACGATGATGGAAATTAAGAACGAAAAGCGCCGACCGGGTCGGATTGCAATTCCCGGGGATAAGCTAGCAACTATTGAGGAGTTTGTGCCGGGTACAGGATCCGTGTCACTTGGAGATTCGGTCGTATCGACGGTTGTCGGAGATGTTGAACCGGACATGGCAAACCGCGTCATAAATGTGAAGCCTGTAAAGAGTGTCGAAGAAAACTTACCGAAAGTTGGAGATCTTATAGTGGGTCACGTTGACAGCTCTCAACCCTCCATGGCCCAGATCACCATCCTTGCGGTCAACGAGCAGCTGAATGATAAGCAGCTTAGCGGAATGCTTTCGATGCGGGAGGATAGGAGAAGGAGAACATCAAGTCCGATAAAAGCTGGCGATATCGTTAGGGCGAAAGTAATTAGCACGAAGAATTCTATTTACCATCTTTCACTAGACGATCAGAAAGCGGGTGTCATCAAGACTGCTTGCACGAATTGTGGAGGAAATGTCATCGCAATTGGTAGAGATCGGGTAAAATGTAAAGAATGCGGCTTTGTAGACGAGCGGATACTTTCCGAAGAATTCGTCAAGTCCTCCAGAGGAATGCCGAACTGAATGTCGGCCTAAATCGAACGAAAACATATAAAGGGTACGCGCCTGTTTAATTTATTCTTATCCTTGAATCTGAAAATTAACCCAGTGGCTGAAGGTGCCCTAGAAGTGGTAATCGATAAGGAGGATTACAGTATTGCCGATATTGTTCACAAGGAACTAATGAATGTAAAGCACGTCAAGTTTGCTGGAGTTCCACCTCCTCATCCACTTATCAAGACACTCACGATCGAGGTCAGCACAGACATGAGCAAGCCTACAAAAGCGTTGGAAGAAGCTCTGGAAATTTCTCAGAAGAAAGTAGCGGAACTCTTGAAGCTCGCCAAGGAAATGTTTCCGCTAGCCCCCAATGGTACTTTGCCTCCGGAGGAGCAAGAAAGAGTTGAAAGTATCCCTCATTCCGAGACGGCTGGAAGTGAGAGTGAACCGTCGACCGACGGTAGTTCTTAGGACGTCCGACGAGTTACTTAGATTAACATCAAAAGATTCCATGGCAAGCGGAGTGTGATCCGCATATGCGAGAATTGTTCAATCAACAGCGACATTCAAATTTAGAAAAAGTGATTAAGAAAAAATGAAATTCTGTCCCAAGTGTGGAACTCGATTAAAGTACAAACCGCAGAAAGATAATGCCAGATTAATTTGTGAAAAGTGCGGATACTCACAGGAAGCCGGGCCCAACATTTCTACCCCAGAAGATGTTGAAGCCGATTCTACTTCTTCTACGATTAAGGTCCTAGGAGATAAAGAAGACAAAATAAAGACGATGCCCACGACTACCGTGGATTGTCCCAAATGCGGACACAACGTGGCGTTTTGGTGGTTCCTTCAGACACGCAGTGGCGATGAGCCGCCTACACAGTTTTTCAGATGCGAGAAGTGCAGTCACACCTGGCGACAATACAGCTAGCGACGACCTCTGAAAAACTATTTTTACTGAAATCTGATCTTTTCCGTGGCCAGATCTAGAATTGTCAGAAGAACAAGAAGTACCATCGACTTCCGGTAAACCAACTGCTGTGGGGTTTGTAGCTAGAACCCAGTCGCCGAGTCAATGGAAAGCTGTCACGTCAGCAATCCAGACGCTAGTTGAGGAAGCTACGTTTGAAGTAAATCAAGACGGAATAACTTTCAGAGCAATGGATCCCTCGCATGTCGCATTAATCGATCTGTTTTGGCCAACCGCTGATTTCCAGAAATTCTCTTGTGAAAAGCCCGACAGATTTACGGTCCGAATGGATGACTTTGCAAAGTTGATCCGCCGTGCGGAAAACAAAGATTCTGTGGAAATTTCAAGAGCGGGATCTGAATCGCTTAATGTCAAACTAAGCAACGGCTACAAAAGGGAGTTCGAGCTGCACCTGATTGAATCCAGTCAGAGCAATACTCCGCTTCCAAAGCTCACGTATGATTCAAAGTTCGTTACGACAGAGCCGGCGTTCGACCGGATTTTGAATGATGTTTCAGCAATTTCCAACTATATCTCGATCGAATCTGGAAAAGACAAAGTAACATTTTCCGGGAAGGGTGACACCGGGAAAGCGAACGTTGTCCTTGAGAAAGTAGAATCAGGAAAAGGAGATCTTGTTAGCCTAGTAACGGATAAGGAAAGCAAATCAAACTACAGTATCGAATACTTACTGAAGATTACAAAATCAGCTGGAACTGCTTCCGATACGATCAACTTCGAGTACTCTAGTAAGATGCCATTGAGGATGGACTTTAAGTTGGGCGAAAACAGTAACGGGTTTATTCGCTTCTATCTAGCACCTCGGGTTCAAGAGTAACTTAGTACAAAACATTTCTACAGTAGCGGGGGGTGGAGTTTCATTAACGCAGGGATTTTCCCTGCTATTATTTTGAACCACCGCTCTGCGGGTTTCTCATGACAATTCCCTTTCGTTCCGTTTAGTTGGAAAAAGAAAAGGCGACATTATGAGCCCGCCGGGATAACCTGGCTTCCCCACCCCGCTAGGCTGTGTGGAATTCTATTCGTTTCGATCAACGTATTAAAGCTTGACGGAAAAAGTAGCCGATTATGCGGATAGAAAAATCAGGTGTTCGTTAATATTGACCGATTCGATGGAAAGATTCAGGCACCCGATTGGAATCCATGTTTCAATTTCCGGAAAACTAGATCAGAGCGTCGACAGGGCGCTGGATCTCAAATGCTTCGGAACATTTCAGATCTTCACTTGCAGCCCCCGACGTTGGGACGCGAGTCCTCTAGATCCGGCGGAAGTGGGAGCATTTCGTAAGAAATCATCAGAATCCAACTTTGAGGTTTTCGTGCATATGCCCTACCTTCCAAATCTTTCCTCTCCGGACAAGTCGTTTTACACTAAATCCATCGCGGTACTCACAAGAGAAATCAAGAGGTGCTCAGAACTTGGGATTAGAAGTCTGGTTTTACACTTTGGCAGTCACATGAACACAACGATTGAATCTGGCAGAGAGAGAATAGTAGAGGCGTGCAGAAAATCTCTCGAAGAAACCAAAGACCTCAATGTCCGACTACTTCTGGAAAATTCGGCCGATCCAAAAAGTGTCGGATCCAGCTTCAATTCAATCGGCGAAGCCCTGAACTCAATTGATGATCGAAACAGGATCGGTGTTTGCCTAGACACTTGTCATGCTTTCGCATCAGGATACGATCTTTCTAGCGAAATGTCTGTCGAAAAAACAGCGGAATCTTTCGACTCGTTGATAGGACTATCCAACATATACCTGATTCACCTCAATGACTCTAAAGGAAAGCTCGGTTCGAGTCTAGACAGGCATGAGAGTATTGGAAAAGGAAACATCGGGCTGAAGGGCATGAAAGCGATATTGAATACCAAGAAATTTGGAAATATCCCCGTAAACCTGGAAACTCCTAGAGATTACGAAGGAGAAGACCGGGAAAATATTGAAACTACAAAGAAGCTTGCTACCGTCGCAGATTAGGACCTTCGACTTCAGGGAAATAATCCTGACCGTCTCGGAATGCAATCATCCTAGCTGCACGCTGATCTCTCGTCTCGGCTCTGCCGAAGATAATCTTACCTCGTTTCTTCGATAAAGATGAAGTCCCACTCTCATTGACTAACTGAATTCTCACCGAGTCATGGTATCTGGAGTTCAGAATTTGTGCGATTTGTCTTGCCAGGAGTGCGTTGCCCGATCCTATTTTCACGACTTTCCGGACGGAAGGGGCGTTATCAATCAAGGCACATACTCTTGCAATCGTCCCTTCGATCGTTTGGACGACGCTGCTTTCAACCATTCGATGATTCATAAAGGCTGCTACTCCCGTCCGCTTTCCCGGGTCGATGCCTACAATAAACCAATCAGTGGGCTTCGCGGGATAAATGTACGGAAGTATTTTCTCCCTTGCAAGACCGACATCGTCATCGAGGTCCTCCACGCATAAGACGTTCGAACCAAAAAATTGAAGCCTTTCCCTTCTTGTGGTGATTAGCACCTTTACATTTCCGTCGAAGTAGATCTGACTGTTCTCTTTCCCATTGTGATCTACCATCTGATGATTGCCAACGACGATATCCACGTAGGGCAACCCAACTCGTTTAAGAAGCGTAATTATCTGATAGTAAGCTCTGCCGTTAGAAGTTGAGACTCCAACTTCTGGTCGAGATTCTGGAATTTCTCCTATGCGTCCCACCCAAAATACGGGGCGAGTAATGTAGGGCGAAGTTCAAACTTTTAAAGATTGAGAATTCGCCATTCGCTCCTCCGGAAGAGAATACGACCAAATTGAAAAGATGGTCTGAGGCAAGGGGACTAAATCCTGTCTCATATTGAGCTGCTTGTGGAAGATCTAGCGAAGAACGTACTGACAATTACTCTCGCGTTCGATAATCCTCAGATAAAACCTCTGGTTTGCCGAGACATTGTTGAGAGATTTATCTCTAGTCATAGTGTAGTCTACTTTGATTTCGACCTCCAATTTTCATCCTTGCTCCAGAATCTCGACCAGGTTTCTTACGAACGAATTGCTCATACTGGAAAACTTTTGGTACTACAGCCTACGAATAGTGTCCCCGACCTTCTAGAGATCTTGGCCACTTTTAAGCCGCCAAGTGGAGGCGTGATCGTACTTGATTCTCTCAACACACTCCAAGATCTTTTGACAGAGGGTTCCTCGGAAAAAGGATCAAAGGTCGCAAATCAAAAAACCGCTTTGATTATCACATTGCTGCAGAACTATGCCCAGTTTTTATCTAAATCTTTGATTATCGTCAACATAACAAAATCCCGCCCTAAAGAAAGAATCGAAAAAAACTCTTCCGATTGGGAGAAGAAATTGGTTGGAGGGAGGATGATTAAGTTCAAGAGCGATCTTATCATCTTTACAAGAAGATCGGAACAGAATCCTCGCGAGATCGAGATCATTGTTCAGGAGAGTAACAAAGATATTTTGAAGGATTCTGCTCGACTCGAAAACTACCTGATTTGGTTATGAGGCCAATGTTTAAGGTTTCAGACTACTTCAATTGTAGAATGTAATAGCCTACAGTCATGGCGATCGCCATCAGCGCAATACCGATCACAAAAAACATCTCGGCTGACCTTGCTCTTATCGTCTGTCTCCCACTAAGATACAGACCGTATGCGCCAAGAGAGCCAATAATGTATCCGAACATTATGATTATTGTTTCTGTCACGTTCTGGGCATTTGGATTCGCAACTATCGGACTCAGGTTTATGCCAGCCTGACCGGAATTTGAAATCGCGTTGATAATTCCCGCAATCAAAAGATACAATGCGAGGAGGTAAAGCCACTCGATTCCCCTGGTCCTCAGAGAAGTGGTAGATGCCGGATTTGATAAGCGTCTTCCAATGTCAGACCTCGTCACGCGCGAAGTCAGTCCCGTAGTCGCCGCTTGAACTCGTTTTTTGATGCCCACGATATCTACCCTGATTTAACTGCATGTTGAGATTTGTCGGTCTTTCCGCTCAGTCGCAATTCGTATCTTGCGACTGCCTTTGCGTATTCTCCGGTTTCTTTAAGCCCGAGAATTGTCTCTAAATACCTTTCCCAGCTAATGTTCTCGAAGGCATACTTCCAATCCTGGTACTTCATCTTGATTAGAGTAAGTGCTCTTTTGTGATAAATACAGTAAGGAGTTTCGGCGATTACGAGTCTCGGGCATAAATTACATGTACGTTCAGTCATTTTGGACAGCACGAGAACTGCAGCTAAAATTCGAACAAGTTTTTGCTAACGACATCCGGTTGAATCTTGAAACATTTACGAGAGGCCAACTGCACTGGTTACATCTTTCACCCACGGGCATTATTTGACCTAATGGAAGAGCTGGAGATGAAGCTTTGCAACCTTTCGCAGAATTTGAACACCTGATAAATCTCTTTTTCGTCTTTGGAGATCTGATCAGTTCCAGTTTACCAGTCTTGCACGAAGGGCACGATCCAAGTTCGGATCTTAATTGGACGTTTGGTCGAACCCTCGGTTGAGTACGAGCAACATTTTCCGACTCTATCTCTATGGTTTTGTCGAGCATATTTGCCATAACAGTTCGAAAATCAGAGACCATTTGAGCTACAAATTCGACATCGCTTTCAGCGCCGCTCCTGATTTTCTCAAGTCTCTCTTCCAATGCCCTAGTCATTCCGGTAGTTACTATTTCGGGCGATAATACCCTCGCGTTCTCGACAAGACTAGTACCCAGACCAGTTGGAAGCAACTCAAGCCTGTCTTTATGTACGTACTCTCTGTTGAGCAACGTGGAAATCGTTTCGGCTCTGGTCGCTTTCGTTCCGATTTTTTCGCTCTCCATTTGAGCAAGCAGAGATCCCTCAGTAAATCTACTTGGTTGGGGGTTGTAACTTTCGGCTATAGAAACCGAAACGACCGGAACTTTTTCCCCTTCGACAATGGGGACATTTAGAGAACTTTCAAAGTTTTTGCCAAAAGGATAGTAAGCAGACCAGCCTTTCTCTAGAACGACAGATCCCGAAGAGACAAAGTCATACAAATTGATATCGAAAACGATCCTAAGATTTTCGACAATCTCGTTTGAAGCAAACGCATTACAGAACCTTCTGACTATCAGATCGTAAACCTTCGCTTCAATCAATGTAAGCTCAACTTTCGGATGTTCGCCCGTGGGAAAAATAGCGGGATGGGCTGAATCCTCTTGTGGGCCCTCTCTCGGGCGGGTTCTTGTTTTTGGATCCGACAATAGCTGAGACACAAGACTCGAATATTTGCCGAAGGAGGACAACTTCTTGAAAATGTTTGCAATTCCAATTCTCTCCGGCAATTTCTGACTATCCGTCCGAGGATAGGAAATTAGAGCATCCTGATACAGTTTCTGAGCTATAGAAAGTGTCGCCTTCGGTGATTGCTTGAACAGCCTGTAACTTTCTCTTTGGAGCTCTCCCAAATCAAACGGGTACCTAGGCGGTATTGAGAGAATGTCTTTGCCAACCCTCTTAACGATGGCCTCTTTCGCCACCGAAACTGCTCGATGGATATCCAACGCAACTGATTGTTTCTTTATCGGAGAATTAGCAAAGCGAGTAATGATTTTAATCCCGGATTTCATAAGATCACATGTTATCGTCCAGCTGGGGATTGGAACGTGGGATAGTCTCGCGAGTTCTCTATCAACAATAAACGCCAGAGTCGGCCCCTGAACACGCCCAATGGTTATGTTTCTAAAACTGCCATGAGTTTTCCCATAGTTTGAGTCTATCGTGAGGGCTCTCGATAGATTCACACCCCACAAGAAATCGGCAAGATGCCTCATTCTTCCGGCACTTGCGAAGCTCAGATCGGAAGATTTCAATTTTCTGAAAGAATCTCGAATTTCTTCGACAGTTAGAGTGGAAAATTTCGCCCGGAGTATCTCGGGCCTCTTGTTCATGTGTGAGAACGCGAAAACAAGAGAATTGAAACCAATTGTTTCGCCTTCCGTATCGTAGTCGCAGGCGTTGATCAGTTTGGAACATTGTACAGCGGCGCGAGCAATTTGGGCAATCCTATCTCTAGTAATTTTACCCATACTTGAATAACTTGTTTTTCCAAATCTACGAGCACTCTGACTCCCTCTTGATGACCATTCGATGTCCATCACCGGAAAAAGATCTCGCCTCTGGTGGGAATCCACTAATTCGTACAAGTGCCCGACTGCGGAGCATATCAGATAATGGTGACCGTCGTAACTATCGGGTAGATCTATTACACCATGATCTCCATACGGGATCCTTCCTTCTTTAGAAAGAGCCTGTGCTATCTTCCTAGCTGCGTCAGGTTTTTCCGCCAGAACTAGAATTCGATTGTCTCCTGTCGACTGGGACAAATTAGTCGCCATTCTCTAAAGAGAACTAAATAATTGATGATACCGGCGAACCATCAAGAATTCTTAACACGCTTGTTTGTTTCAATTAGCGTTTACCTTAATTATGCTGGTATATGGAAGCCAGCAGAAAAGGCAGAGGGTTGCTATGCCATTGGAAATTGTTTGTAGCGGTTGCGGTAAGATTCTTTACACTGGTTTCGACCTCAGGTCGCCGAAGGATGTCATTAGGGCAGATGAGAACAAGTGCCGGGGTTGTGGAAAAAGCCTTTCGGCCTCCGACTTCACCATAGAAATCATAAAAGTCTGATATTTTCGCTCAATCTCCGATAGGATTTTTGAGGCTGCTCAGAATCAAGCAGTGATCGGGGGTTATAGTGGTCCTTTTCTCAAAATCACTCTTGGGGTCGGCGAATGCTTCGCCATAGCCTCGGATGATCACAATCGGCTTCCCTTCGTTAGATTCGCCCATCACTAGTTGTGCAGCGGAACAGAGCTGATCGGCTACCGCTCTCAGCGTAACTACGAGTTTGTTACCTACAAGATCCGGAGTTCCTCGCATATCTATAGTGGGCTTTATTCCTGCATAGGAAACGGCCACGCCTATCGTCCCAAGACGGGTTGGAGTCACTCTGCTGTCGGAAAGAACTACGCCCAGTCTTTGGATTGTTTTCCCGTTATTGTTAGCCTGTTCAATCAATTTCTGACGTAGATTGCGTGCGGTCAGGAACGGATCCTTGGGGTACTGAACAACGTATCCTTTCGGCACATTGCTCTTGTCGAACCCTGCATTCGGAGCAATAGTCCCGGAGACTACTGACAGGATAAATCCATGAATCCCTCCCAGAATCGTATCGGACTCCTCAAGAACGAGCTCGGCAAGAGCTGGTTCAAGCCCATATTTTTCAGCGATAGACTTTGCTCGATCGCTTATAACAACACTTGAGAGTTCCATCATACGCCCCTCGGAAATAGCCGCGTACTTACTAGAAATTATTACAATATCCCCATCATTCAAGCCCCGGTTGCATTTACTCATTGATTTCCACACCTCAGCGGGGAGATCGAATGCTTCAAACTGTGAATCTGCATCGACGGGAACGACGGTGACGCCTGAACTAAAGGACATAAGGAAAGATCGGCCAGTTTTGTAAACTATTCAAGATGTCGGATCAATCCTGATTGAAAAATGAAATAAACCACGGAGAGGAGTTGAGTTCCTGTGTTCTCCGATGGCTAGAAAATCACACCTGTACGAGTATCACAGGGTTCACGGGAAAATCACAGAATTCTCCGGCTTTGACATGCCACTTTGGTATAAAGGCATCATAGATGAACATTTGGCAGTCCGAAACGCGGCTGGTCTGTTTGATGTTTCTCACATGGGACGGATTTGGATCACGGGGAAGGGCGCGACCGAATTCCTGTCCTACGTGCTCCCTACGAATGCAAGCTCGATCAAGGACGGGAGGGCGTTCTATTCCACGATTTGTAACCATGACGGAGGTATCATTGATGACATTATTGTTGACAGGTTTTCCAATGATCGTTACTTGGTGATTGTCAATGCGGGAAATCGTGAGAAGGACTTTCAATGGCTCCGGGGCAAGACAGAGTCCTACGAAGTGCATCTCGAGGACTTTTCGGACTCTTCCGCCCTAGTTGCGTTTCAGGGACCTCTTGCGGCTCCGCTATTACAACAGATTACGAATATCGATCTAAAAGATGTTAGGCGTTTTGGGTTTTCAGAAGGTCTGGTCGCTGGCGAAAAATCGCTAATAGCAAGGACAGGCTATACAGGTGAGGATGGATTTGAAATAACAATTTTTGATACGCCACTTGCCAAACCAGATCGCGCTCTAAAAGTCTGGAATGACATTCTGAATATCGGAGCAAGCCACGGGGTCTTACCCTGTGGCCTTGGGGCGAGAGATTCTCTCCGTTTGGAAGCCGGTATGTGTCTATACGGGCAAGACATTGATGACAATACAACTCCCGTAGAAGCTGGTCTTTCCTACGTGGTTAGCGACGATAAACGGAATTTTATCGGAAAACAAAAGATCGCGGCCCAGCTCAAATCTGGTACCGAAAAGAAAAGGATGGCATTTTCAATGATCGGAGTGGGGATTCCAAGACACGGATTTCCCATAACATTCTCTGGAAAATCTGTCGGCTCGGTGACTTCAGGAACTTTTTCGCCCATTCTAAAGAAGGGCATCGGAATGGGATATGTTCCAACCCCGCTTGCCGAGCTCGGGAGGACAATTTCAATCGACATAAGGGGGTCTGAAAAATCAGCTCAATTGGTAACACCTCCATTCTACGATACATCGATCTACGGTTTCAAACGAAAAGTATCTGCGCAGATCTAGATTCGTTTTTATCCATTTTAGCCGGACTTGAAAAAACTCAGGCGCTGTACCAAATAGTGAGCGATTCAGAAACTTATGATGTTCCGGACGGATTTTACTTCACGAAAGACCATGAGTGGCTAAAACAATCCGGCTCGAACTTCATGGTGGGAATTACTGATTACGCAGCAAAGATGCTAAACGATATAGTTTATGTAAATCTCCCGAAGGAAGGTGATACGCTAAAGCAGAAAGAGGTTTTTGGTCAAGTAGAATCTGTCAAGACGGTTTCGGATTTGTACATGCCCGTTAGCGGATCGATTATCAAGACAAATAGTAAGCTTACTCAAACTCCGGAGCTTGTTTCCAACTCACCATACTCAGAAGGCTGGATGTTGGAAATTAGTGCAACAAACTATTCTTCGGAATCCTCTGATCTTTTAGACGCAAACGCTTATCGAAAGTTCATTTCGAGTCTCAAAGATACCGAGTGAGATTTTGGGGAAACCTTATAGAGGCTGTTCCAGAAAATTGATTTTTGCAAATGAGCGTACGGGAGCAGCTTTCAAAACTCTCGAGTGTCTTCTACCGCCCAAGAATGACGCGACGGAGTGCTACTGTTTTCTTAGCAATGTCGTTAATCTTCATCATTGCGTTGATAATGCGGGTTTTTCCCGCCCAATATGGGTGGTTCTTGAATGAGTTCGATCCTTACTTCGACTATTACGCTTCGTATCATGTTGTCGTCTTAGCTCAGCAGCATGGTTTGCTATACGCGCTTTTCAATAATCCTTCAAACTGTGCCGCGGCTGCTCTAACGTCCTGCCATACACAACAAGGCTACTTTTACTGGCATGATATTCAGACTTGGTATCCGTACGGCAGAAATGTCGCCGGAACGAGTCAGGTTGGTCTCCAACTAACGGGGGCACTGTCCTATCTCTTCGTTCACTCTATTATTGGTGTGCCTGTTGGATACTATGATTTTCTCGTTGCCTTTCCAGTTATTGTTGGCTCGCTCACCATAATCCCTCTGTATTATTTGGTCAAGAAATTGACCAATAGTGCTGGAGGCATTTTCGCTGCATTGATTTTTGCAGTTTCGCCACCTATCCTTGAAAGAGGGAACCTGGGATGGTTCAAATCTGAACCTCTTTCTCTCTTTGCTTCTACTATCGGGGCTTACTTTTTCCTCTCCATGTATAGTGCGAAAAACTCGACGAGAGGTGTGCTCCTTCGAGGGTTAATCGCGGGGCTTATGTTTGGTTATTCTGTGATTGATTGGGGTGGTGGAGACGAATTCGTCCTTATCTTTGGCCTCGTCTTCCTTATAGCTCCGTTTGTAAAGAGCATCGACTTGCAGAAGACGGTCACGGGCGGTTCGGTACTCGTTGGGGCTCTACTGCTTATTTCAGCTCTTACTCCAAGGCCTGGCCCAGGCATCGTCACCGACCTCGTTGGGTTACCATTGATCGGAAGTTGGGTATTTGCATTCGTTGCTTATCTCGTCAGGCGCTATGGCGATCCTGCATCTTACACTCGAAATCTGATCAAAGTGCTTCTGATTTTCGTCTTCGGAGCCCTAATCGCCGTCTCTTTCGGTGCGATAGGTAGTATTTCGGGTCGATATCTCACGGTAATCTACTCGCAGTTTAGAACCGGAGATCCTCTTGTTCAATCGGTCGCTGAGCAGGCAGTCCCTACAGGAAGCCAGTTCTTCTCGGACTATGGTGCCGTCATCCTTTTGGCAGGTTTTGGAGCGTATATTGCCTTTAGACGTCGTTCGATCGAAGGAATCTTTGCTCTGGTTCTTGCCATAACTGGCGTGTACATTGCATCCTCTTTTTCGAGGCTGATGGTATATTCCACTCTGGCTCTTGGGATCTTGGGGGCGATAGGTCTGATCGAGTTGTCAGAATCAATCCTTAGACCAACGGTCTCGACAATCAGCAGAAAGAGAACACGTATTTACGAATCAAGGAGTGAAGTAAAAGCAATATTTACAGTTCTCATGGTTGCTCTAATTGCAATCCCAGTATTTTTCCCTGCCCAGTCGAGCAATGGATATTCAATAACCCACTCAGGATGGATCGCAAGTGCCAATGTTCCTGTAAGCGTTGCAAATGGTGGAACGGCATTTTCTACCTCCAGCACTGACTGGCTACAAGCATTTTCCTGGATGAGGACTCAGGGATCGAGTACCACCATATCTGCGTGGTGGGATTATGGGTACTGGATTGCAGTCATGGGGAATGTCACTTCCCTTGCTGATAACGCGACAATAAATGAGACTCAGATTTCACTGATTGGGCAATCGCTAATGGTGCCGCCTAAACAATCCCTGCAGATATTGAAAAATGATCTTCATTCGCCGCAATATGTCCTAATCTTCATAGCAGGCTATAGGTTCCAGCCCAGTACCCAGCAGGGTCAAAGCCAATTGTATTACATGCTCACGGTTCCTACCCCATATCCTCAGCCAGCCGGAGGAGATGAATCAAAGAAACAATGGTTCATTAGGATTGGAAATTTGACCTGTGGTTGTTTGTATGAGACCAACGGCCCGCAGGCGTTGATGCAGCCAGACGACTTTACACCAACGCCTTACTTCTGGAGCAGTTCGACCTTGGGTCAGCTCATACCATTCCAATCCCAATCGCTCTATTACAACCCTGTGACTTCGCAGACAGCGCAAGGGTATAACCAGACTGGCTCTTCAACTACTGGTGCTTCTGGAATATCAAATGGGTACACGGAAATCTATACGTATCAAATGAAATACCCGACTGGCTCCACGACCACTCCATTCCAGCTCGCCTTTGAATCCTCGAGCCTCCCAGGTTCGACACCTGGGCTATACACTGCCGTGCTTGTCTACAAGGTCAATTACAACTATACTGCCGCATAATTGCCAGATACGGCCGGGCACGTGCAGTGCCAAAAGGAGATCGAAACTGGCATATCCATTTGTGAAGTTGGGAAGGATATATTCGCTGTCATTAACAGCGATGATGATTCAGTTTTCGGAGGCTATGGGGCAAATCAGGCTTTCCTGATCCTTGAAAGCACAGTTCTAGTCTTTGACTCCGGCTTGTCGATGTCCCAAGCTCGAAATCTCGATAACGCCATCCGAAGTGTCACGGACAAAAAGGTTCGATATCTGATCAACAGTCATGACCATTCCGATCACGTCTTCGGGAACTCATTTTTTAAAAATAAATACGGAAGCAAGGGATTAGTTATCATCTCACACGAAATATGTCGTGACAATATCCTGGCTAAGGGATCGAAGAGGCTGTCGAGTTACCGGAAAATAGTCGGGATGAAGAAAAATCTTGAAAATTTGGAGGTCTGTGCGCCAATCTTCTCTTATCCCGATCTCGGTTTTCGTGTCGAAATTGAAGGCACCCAACTAGTCTTTTCTCATCCTCCTATGGGAGCTCATACTCTCGGCGACACCGTCCTTTACATTCCAGCAAAGAGTCTTGCCTTCACAGGAGATGTCCTCTGGAATCACTTTCTTCCAAACTTGGAAGATGCCAACCTCGAAGGGTGGATCGACTACCTTCAAGAGATAGACCTAGCTACTTACAGAAAGTTCATCCCAGGCCACGGCGAAGTTAGTGATTCCGAAACAGTGGGTGAGTTCTTGGGATACTTGAAGTCGGTCCGAGAAAATCTGCTCAAAGTAGATCTAGCGAAAATCTCCGCCAGGAATGCAACCTCGTTAAGTTCATGTTTCTCAGTGAATGGTACTGAAAACTGGAAACTTCGGTCAATAATTGACCACAACATAGATGCCCTATTTCTTCGTAGAAAAGGAAGTTGAGTACCATTGAGCGCGAGCGATCATATTTTTCTTACCGCTTCCTCTGATTTTTCTTTGATCTGCTCAAAAGCAGAATCCTCTCTGCGCAAACAGGGGTTGGCCTTCATCCAGAATAAGACAAACGATCTAGTTGAGTACGAAGTAGAGAAACCATCTTACTTTAGAGTGGTAATTCAGCGAAGGACGGATGCGGACGTTGGTAATTTTCTCATGCCGTCGTTAAAGGCCGCCAAGGGTTCATTTCTAGATCTCTATTTCTCGGGCGATCAGGACGAATTCAAGAGTCGTGAGGCAACTGCCCTTGCAAAGCTTTTTCTCAGGGATCTTGCGGCTTCTCTACCCGAACCTCCTTGGGAAGGCTTGAAGTTTCGCGAATCTGGAAGGACCAAGAAAAAGTGGAAAGATATTCTTGATTAACCCGTAGCATCAGACTTTGAATTTCCTGAAAGTAATATTAGAGAGCAAGTTTGACTTATCTTAGTAACCGGAGACGGAGAATCTTTTGGTTAAAAGAAGAAAGCGCGACGTGTACGGCAACTGGGTATGGGAGGATGAAAAAGATCTTTCAACTGATGATGAAAGCGTATGGAGAGGAGATGCGAAGGAAGCTCGGTCTTATCCAGAGAAGAATGTCGAGAGAGACGAAAGAGAGGAAATTTCGCTAGATTGGAGGGACATTGTTGCGCTTTCAATCGCTTCTCTGGAAACATTTCTTTTGCCGATAGTTATTTTCATACTGGTCCTAGTCGGTTTAGTACTCGGCCTATCTTTCTTTCGTTAGAAAACTGGTTACGATGATGCCATCGCTTGTGTTACTTCGAGCTCTCGTTTTGTCTTGAAGTTAATATCGTAGTGGCATTCGATCCAGTGCCCTGGCTCGATTTCCACTAGAGGTGGAAATTCCTCCGTACATTTTGTTGTCGCATATTCGCATCTCGTTCTGAAACGGCAGCCGCTAGGTATGTCGATAGGACTTGGGACATCTCCTTCAAGTACGCCCAGCTCCTTTCTTTTCTGAGGATCGGGATTTGGGACGGAAGCGAGCAGGGCATTTGTATAAGGATGCTTCGGATTTTCGTAAATCATCTTCATCGAACCGACTTCTACTATTCTTCCAAGATACATAACGGCGACCCGATCGCACATGTGCCGGATTACGGAGAGATTGTGTGAAATGAAAAGGTAGGTCAGGTTATAGTCGCTCTGGAGCTTCTTCAGCAGGTTTAGGATCTGTGCTTGAACCGAAACGTCCAGTGAAGAGGTAGGTTCGTCAAGCAATAGAAACTGGGGATTAACCGCAAGGGCACGAGCGATTGCAATGCGTTGTCTTTGTCCTCCGCTGAATTCATGCGGGAACCTTGAAAGATGATCAGGGTTAAGGCCGACAGTCTCAATTAGCTTCTCAGCTGCACGATTTGATTCTTCCTTCGAATCAGTTACGTGATGAATTTTCATCGGTTCGGTCAGGGTCGATCTTATTGTCTGCCTGGGATCAAGAGAAGCGTAAGGATCCTGGAAAACCATTTGCATCCTGCGTCGATACGGCTTTAGCTTACCCCCTTTCAGCCCCGAGATCTCATCGTCTTCGAAGAAAATCTCCCCCTTTGTTATCGGCGTCAGTCGCATTAGGGCCCTTGCAAGTGTAGTCTTTCCTGAACCAGATTCGCCGACCAGCCCCATCGTTTCTCCCTTTTTGATCCCTAGCGAGACCCCGTCAACTGCTTTGACGTTGGCAACAATCTTACCGAAGAGTCCACCCTTGATTGGAAACCACTTGTACATCTTTTCGATTCTGACGAGACTATCGCCGTTCTGATTTTGCTCTTTCATAATGCTAGTCTCCACTCAGATTTTCGGTCAATATAGCCAGCACTCCACGAAATGGTTAGGGCGGGCTTCAATAAGAGGAGGCTTCGTGGTCACGCACTTGTCCATTACAAACGGGCACCTCGGGTGGAACCTGCAACCCGTTGGTGGAAATATGAGGTTAGGCACGCTACCCTTGATAGATTCCAGCTCTGTCGAAGATGAATCTGGTTTGGGAACCGCCGCAAAGAGGCCCTTCGTGTAGGGATGCAGCGGATTTTGAAACATTTCATACACGTCCGCAACCTCGACTATGTTGCCCGCATACATGACCGCTACTCGGTCGCAGGTCTCGGCAACGACTCCTAGATCGTGAGTGATCAAAATGATCGAAGAATCGATTTTGTCGCGAAGATCTTTAATCAGTTTTAGAATCTGAGCTTGCACTGTAACGTCAAGCGCAGTTGTAATCTCGTCAGCAAGGAGTACCTTAGGTCGCCTGACCAAGGCCATGGCAATCATAGCTCTCTGACGCATCCCACCAGAGAGCTCGAATGGGTACATTTTGAAGACCCGGTTCGCTTCAGGAAGCCTGACCAATCGCAAATAATCGATTGCGAGCAACTTTGCCAATCTTCTTCCTTCTCGTCTGCTCAGTTTGCCGTCAGAGCTTTTGATAGAGCGCAGTTTGTCTTTCTCTGCTTGAAGTTCGGTCGCTTGACCCTCGCCCGTAGGGTTCCCGAGTTCTGTATCAATCTGCCCTAAACGAAAATCTATTAGTTCGTCGCGGAATGCTTTGAGATTGCCGGCGAAAACCTCGGTAATCTGATTTCCGATTGTCATGACGGGATTCAGATAGGTCATTGGATCCTGAAACACGAGAGCGATATCGGAGAGGCGTGCCATCCTGATTTGCTTTTTCGAAAGTTTCAAGAGATTTTTTCCATTAAGAATTACTTCTCCTGCGAGAACCCGAGCATTCTCCGGTAATAGTCCCGCAATGGCAAGGGCAGTAACCGATTTCCCGCAACCCGACTCACCAACGAGACCAAGTACCTCGCCACGGTAGACCTTGAGGTTGATGCCATCCAAAGCTTTCACAACGCCGGCATAAGTATTGAAAACAACTCGGAGATCTTTCACTTCGAGTGAGGGATCGCCTTTGGTAAGTTGGGTTTGTGATTCCAGCATTTCTAAATCTCCACAAGAACGAAGGAAAAACTAAAGATCCTAATTCTCTCCTTGCGCTTTTTTACTAAACAATATACTCAAAACTTCCTAAAGAACCCTACCGTCGCAATCTCGGATCAAGTATATCTCGAATTCCATCACCGAGAAGATTGAATCCTAGCGCAACAATGACAATAGTTAGTCCCGGGAAAACTATCAGCCAAGGAGCAATTGAGACGAAACTAATTCCGTCGCTGACCAACTTACCAAGTTCGGGAGTCAGGGGACTCGGAGCAAATCCCAGAAACATTAGCGAAGAGAAAACCAGGATAACACCGCCGATATCCAAAGTGATTTGGACAAGAACCGGGTATATTGAATTCGGCAGAATGTGGAGAAACAAAACCCTGAATCTACTGGCACCTGTAGCGCGAAGTGCTTCGGCATATGGTTTCTCCTTTTCCGCAAGAATCTGAGAACGAACAAGTCGCACATACAGAGGCCACCACACGATAAGTACGGATAGGGTAAGATTTGTGAGGCTGCGTCCGAGGACAGTTAAGAGAACAATCGCCAGAACGAGCGATGGGAATGCAAAAAAGATATCAGTTATACGAAGGATCGCTTCATCCAAGACTCCACCCGCATATGCTGCGACTGAACCCAGAACAATTCCGATAGCAAACGCAGACAAGACGATTGAGAATGATATTTCGAGATCGATTGGCAATCCCAATACAATCATGTTTAGGACATCTCTACCATAAAGATCGGTTCCAAGCGGATGTATAACGGTCCCAGGACATGGGGCAATATTTTGAAGATTCCAATTTATGGCGGGGTTGTTCCAGCAGAGCTTGGCAGAGAGATTGGCAAACTTCCAGGCATTGGGATTGACCACATTTCCGGAAAAGATTGCAAGAAAGACAGAAATGACGGCAATCGCCGACCCAATTAGGACGAGGGGATTTTTCCGGGCGAGGTGCAGTGCAAACCTAATTTCGGCAACTCGACCCGATCGTGCGGCCTTTCTTGCGCTTTCGCGGATCTCTTCATCCACTTTGGTAGAATCCTTCTCTCTTTCCTCTAACAAGTCTGAAAGTCTTGCCTCCTATGACCTAACTTCGTACTCAATATCTAATTCTAGGATCGAGAACAGCGTAGAGAACGTCGACAACCAAATTTGAAAGGACGATAATCAGCGCGGTGATCAAAGTGTAGAGCTCAAGGAAGTTGATATCGACATAAAGTGAGGCCGAGAGAGCAGCAATTCCTATGCCTGGCCAAGAAAAGACATACTCGACGACAACAACGCCACCGAGCAACGCGGCGAGAATCAGTCCACTGATAGTAATAGCGGGCAGGAGCGCATTTTTTAGTGCGTGTCGATAGATCACGGTACGCTCGACGAGTCCCTTTGATCTGGCAAGTAGAATGTAATCTTGTCTAAGGCAATCCATCATACTAGATCTCACTATCCTCGTTAGGGCACCAAGAGTAGAGAAGCTTAAGGTAATCGCCGGTAAGGCGAGCGCGACAAGAGAATCCCAGAAATACGCAGGATTTCCGGCAAGGATTGAGTCGAAAATGGGCGCGCCTGTAACGGCTTTTATCGACCCGACATTCGAGAAACACAGACCACAGGTCGTGCTGATCAATCCGTTAGATGGCAAGACCCCTGAATTATTCACCCGGACGTAAAGTACAAAAACAATCTGAAGGATAAACGCAAGCCAGAAAACTGGCATCGAATAGCCAGTGAGGGCAACTATTCGTGAGACATGATCGGGCAGTTTGTTGTTTCGAGTCGCAGAAATTATTCCCATTGGCAGCGCGATAACTACAGTCAAAATTGCACCGGCAATTGCCAACTCTGCGGTCGCAGGAAAGCGTGATGCGAATAAACCAAGTGTGGTTTGTCCCGATCCGATGTCCGGTAGAAGACTGAAACCCCAGTTCCCTCTTAGAGCATTTACGAGCCACGAAAAATATTGCTGATAAAGTGGAACTACACATCCAACTTGTTGCTGACCGAACGCAGTCCAAGATGGACAAGATTTAGTCGCGACGCCCAGTCCGACTGCCAGCGCGAGCTTGGTTGGATCATTCATCCTCGGAGTGATGTATGGTGCCAACGCAAACGTCGGGGGCAGGACACCGCGAGTAAGGTAGAACACTATTACACTAACTGCAAGAAGTACGAATACCATCAAAATTAGTCGGCGGACAACGTATTCGTATAGTTTCATCGCTTATTCCAACGAGTTTTTGTAGAATAAAAACTTGCGCCCAAAATCCGGACTAGAAGATGCATCATCACATAGAAAAAGAAAGTGAGGGAGTGGGCATCCCCAAGGAATGCCCAAATTCGCACCTTGGATCAGCCAAGATACACGAGCTAGTACAGGTAGTAGAAATACTGCATCGCGACACCAACAGCGTCAGTCGAAGCGGCCACGTTGTATTGGAATCCGTGAATATTAGAGGTCTGCACCACGAAATTCAGACCATAAACCGTCCAGATATACATCACGGCTTGATTCGCAATTTCATTCATCTGCTGGGTTGTCTGAACGATTCCCGTAATATTGTTCGCTGCATTGTCTCCGACCTGTTGCAGATAGAGTGTTTGCATCGCTGTGAGGTTCCATTTGTCCGGTCCCGGATAAGCCTGGTTGGGCGCATACATTGGACCAGTGAAATCCACAGCCCAGTTGTAGTCAGCAAACCAACCGAGTGCATACATGTAGTAAGGATTTGTTGCACCGAGAGCCGTTGTCACCATAGTTCCAACTGGGATGGGTACAACTGAGACTTGCAAACCCATGTTGTACGTTGAACTGATGTTATTGATAACTTCAGCCATCTGAGTGAATATTTGCGTGTCCAGAGTATCTGAGTTAGGAACGTATAGGTTAATCGCAGGCGTTGCTAATGGATGACTGCAGCTTCCTGACGAAGGAAGAGGGTTACAACCGAATGAATTATTGTAGTAGCCTGCTGGGGCCTTCGTTCCGTTGTACAAGGTGAAGGAAGTCAGGGGACTCGACATCGCACTTAGGAGTAATTTCGCTGACTGGTCAGGGTTGAAACTATACTGAGGTTGAAGTGAATTGTTAAACACACCCTGCGGTGCAAGTCCTGGGGCGATGACATTCGTTGCCACTTGACCCAAGTTGTTATTCACATCGGCATTGATTTGGGTCATGTTGATAGAATCAGCGAAGGCCAAGCGGAATCTTTGATCGGCAAACGGTTGGAAAACTTGCGGCGAACCTGTGAGTGGATTGGTAACGTTTAGGTCGAATTCAATGAACGATGAGCTCAGTGCGGAGTACGGACCATAAAACGATAACCCAGGAATTGTTGATTGGAGGACCCGGTTGTTGAGCCAAGCGGTACGGTTAGCGAGGTCGTAAAGGTGGTCCGGGGGAAGATCAATCGCCATTGCCTGACCAGATTTAGCCGCATTCTGTAAATCTAGTTCAGCCGTCTTCGGATCTGGGACAAACTTGAGATCAATAGTCTTTATTTGTGCATTGATCTTTACCGGATCTGCCCCACCCCAATAGCCACTTCTCGCGGTGAGAAAGATTTCATTTGTTGTTGGATTTGTGCTATTGATGGTGTACGGTCCGGTGCCAGCTAGGCTGCCGGCCTTTGAATCATCCAGATAAGTTCTTCCGCAACCATTTGGTGTGGGTCCCGTCATGCAGGTTGAAATCTCATCCATGTAGTATTGGTGGATCATTGTTGTTGCATTTCCAGACGGAGATGGGTAAGGTAAAGTGTAGCCAGCGGCTTTCCACGTGGCTATGTCTTTCTGCATAACGTAATCAGGAGCTATTATTGCACTGAGTGGATTGTCTGCCAGAATCTGAGTAATCGCAGCGTTCGGATGCAAGATGTGGATAGTAAATGTCATCGGACCCGTGATCTGGACATAATCTTGGTTTAGAACCTGGTTTGCCCATGCTGCATTGTACGGGTGACCTGTTCCTTGGAGAACCCAAGAAAGGCTTGTATTCAGGAATTGTTGTTCAACCCATGCACCACCATTGTGACCGCCGGGAACTGCTCCATCATCTATCAATAGACGATTCATGGAGAAGTACGCCGCAGTGGAATTCAGAGGCTCGCCATCAGCAAAAGTAATTCCGCTCCTAAGAGTGAAACTCATAGTCTTTCCATCAGGTGACAATGTGTAATTTTGAGCTAGCCATGGAATTGTCTGAGTCGAGCTTGTTCCATTGAAGTAAAGAAGAGTCTCATAGACATTTTGCTGGATTACATAGTCGTACGAAAAATATGTAATCGAGGGATCCAAGAACTGATAAGTTGAACCGACTTCATAGATTAAGGTTGAAGGCACTGGCCCACTCGAAGTCGAAGAACTACTTGAAGTGGAGGAGGAACTTGATGAAGACGAGACAGAACTCGAACTGGACGATGATACAGAGGAAGACGACGAAGAACCAGTTGAAGAAGAACTGGAAGAACTCGTAGAACTGGACGAAGAAGGAGTCGAAGATACACTCGACTGACTACTAGTGGATGATGTTGAAGTGGAAGTAGACGTTGATTTCGTAGAAAGTGCAGCATAACCGCCAATGGCAATTATTACTATGATGACG
>Ga0207060_10127_pt1 | contig 28057 bp, 24 predicted proteins | sample Alteio_BWMinCont_30_FD_153270 | JGI IMG/M metagenome (GOLD analysis project Ga0207060, IMG submission 153270) | Enriched cells from forest soil in Barre Woods Harvard Forest LTER site, Petersham, Massachusetts, United States -... | ecosystem: Environmental > Terrestrial > Soil > Temperate forest >...
TGTGCCCAAGGCTGACAAGCTCCTCCGTCTTGAAGTCGACCTGGGATACGAGCAGCGCCAGATCCTCGCCGGTATTGCTGAAGCCTATACTCCCGAATCGCTCATCGGACGCAAGGTGGTCATCGTCGCCAACCTCGCTCCGCGCAAGTTGCGCGGCCTCGAGTCGAACGGAATGATCGTTGCCGCTTCGCTTGAAGGCGGCAAGCCCGTCCTCGCGGGTTTCCTTGAGGACATCGAAATCGGCGCGCGCCTCAAATAGCCGAGAGAGTTTTCAAATACAGCCCTGAGCATTTAAAAAGTGATCGACTCGCACGCCCATCTCGATTCCGCCCGCTACGACGAGGACCGCGACGCGCTCCTTGCCCGCGCCTGGGATGCCGGCGTGCGTACCATCCTCTCCATCGGTATCGGCGAAGGGCCTGACACCATGCACCAGGCACTTGATCTCGCCCGCGCCTATGCCGACCGCCCCAGCGTTCCCAAAATCTACGCCTCTGCCGGGGTCCATCCCCACGAAGCCCGCCTCGCCGATGAGGCGGCCTATGCCAAACTCGACCAGCTACTCAACCAGCCCGAAGTCCTGGCTTGTGGCGAAATCGGCCTCGATTACTACTACGACCACTCGCCGCGCGACGAACAAAAAGCCGTCTTCACCCAGCAAATGGAGATCGCCTCAGCACATAGGAAGCCAGTCATCATCCATTGCCGGCCTTCCGACAATTCAACGAACGCCTGGGACGACACCCTGGAGATGCTGGAATCGCGGTGGGCACCGACCGCGCTCGGAGGCATCCTGCACTGCTTCACCGGCGAGTGGACCCACGCCCGCCGCGCAATGGATCTCGGCTTCCTCATCTCCTTCGCCGGCAATATCACCTTCCCCAAGGCGCAGCCCATCCGCGACGTGCTCGCCCGGGTTCCGCTCGACCGCATCCTCATCGAAACCGACGCGCCGTTTCTTGCTCCTGTCCCCAACCGCGGCAAGCGAAACGAACCAGCCTGGGTCGCCGAAGTGGCCGCCAAAGTCGCCGAGGTAAAATCCATCGTTCCGGAAGAAGCCGCTTTCCGTACCGCGGAAAACTTTCATCGCTTTTTCGGTACGGCGGTCACAGCAGAAAAAGCCGGCTGACGTCGAGGCCGATCAAAGAAGCAGATAATCTAAACAGGAGGAACATTATGGCAGCCGACAATTCCTTCGACATTGTCTCCAAGGTTGACATCCAAGAGGTGCGCAACGCGATCGATCAGGCGTCCAAAGAAGTTCACAATCGCTTCGACCTCAAGAACTCGCATTCCGAGATCCGTCTTGAAGGCGCAGACGCCATCCAGCTTGCATCCGCCGATGAGTACAAGCTCAAGGCCGTAACGGAAATTCTCGAGCAGAAGCTGGTAAAGCGCGGCATCTCCCTCAAGGCCCTCACCTTTGGCAAGGTAGAACAGGCCTCTGGCTCCAGCGTTCGCCAGAAGATCACCCTCCAGCAGGGCATCGCATCGGAGAAAGCGAAAGAAATTGTGCGGCTCGTCAAAGACTCGAAGAAAAAGGCCCAGGCCTCGATTCAGGGCGACACAGTACGCATAAGCGGCAAAGATCGCGATACTCTACAAGAAGTCATTGCTCTCCTTAGGGGCCACGACTTCGGCATCGACATGCAGTTCACGAACTATCGTTCAAACTAGGAAAGGCACCGGAACTAACCAGCACGAGTGAGCACACTGGCCATAGCGACGGCGAAAGAAGTCTTTGATCTGCTGAGCGACGATCTCCGCGCCATCGAGCGCGAATTCAGCGTGGACGCAGTTTCCTCCGTCGCCGCCATTACCGACATCTCCGGCTACCTGCGCGAGGGAGGCGGCAAGCGGATTCGCCCATCGCTGCTTTTGCTCTCTGCCAAGTCTCAGGGATACAACGGCCTGGGCATGATCCGTCTGGGAGCCGTTGTCGAGATGGTGCACAGCGCCACCCTGGTTCACGACGACATCATCGACGCCGCCGACACCCGCCGAGGACGCCCCTCAGCCAACACCACCTGGGGCAACGCAAAGTGCGTACTCGCCGGCGACTGGCTCTACATGCAGGCCTTCAAGGTAGCTCTGGACGAGCGCAATTTCCGCGTCCTCGATCTTCTCATCGGGCTCACCCAGCAGATGGTCGAAGGCGAATTGCTGCAGATGGAGAAGCTCGGCCGGTCGATCTCTCAGGATGAGTACAACTCGCTCATCTATCGCAAGACCGCCTGTCTCTTCGAAGTCTCTATGCGGCTGGGTTCCGTTCTGGCATCCATCAACGGAGCGGCTGAACAGCAGATGGGCGACTATGGCCGGTCTCTCGGAATGGCCTTCCAGATCGTTGACGATGTTCTCGACCTCACGGCCACTGAAGAAGTGCTGGGCAAGCCGGTAGCCAGTGACCTGCGCGAAGGAAAGGCGACGTTGGCGGTCATTCACGCGATCGAGAATGGCAACGCCGCCGAACGCGCCGCGATTCAAACCGTCCTCACCGATCAGAACTTCGAGACAGTAACCCACGCCGAGATTCTCTCCATCCTCGCCCGGCACAACTCGGTCGATTACGCCATGAATATTGCCTTTCAGCACGCAGAGGCCGCCCGCCTCGCCCTCGCTGACCTGCCCGATTCCGACTACAAACGCGCCCTGCTCTGGGTACCGGACTTCGTCGTCGCCCGCGACAAATAGGTGCAAGCTGCTGCGCGGCAGGGTCGTCAGCGGAATCGGCAATTTCTCCTACTGGATTGAAAAACTTGAGAATCACTACTTCCGCAAGACGGGGATGCACTTCTATCCCGGCACTCTGAACCTTCTGCTCGATGAGCCCTGGTCTTTGCCGCCGGACTGCCTGCGCCTTGAAAAAGAAGAGTACGGCGGAAGCGTCTCGGTGAACATGGTTCCCTGCAGGATCTTCAACCGGTCAGCCTTCCTGCTGCGCACTGACCTGAACGAGACGGATCACGGGCCGCACCCAAAGAACCTCATCGAAGTCGCCACCGACGTGCGCCTGCGGGACCTGCATCACCTCCAGGACGGCGATTGGGTGGAAGTTGAGATATCACCAGCCCGGCCAGGCTCACCGCCCACGCAGACCCCAACGTGATATGCTCACCAGTCGTCCCACCCGTCATTTATGACTGAGCGCACCACACCTATCCGCGTCCTCGTTGCCAAGCCCGGCCTTGATGGCCACGACCGCGGCGCCAAGGTGATCGCACGCGCGTTGCGCGATGCCGGCATGGAGGTCATCTACACCGGCCTGCGCCAGACACCGGAAATGATCGTCAACGCCGCACTGCAGGAGGACGTCGACTGCATCGGCCTCAGCATTCTCTCCGGCGCACACAACGCCATCGTGCCCCGAGTAACCGCACTGCTCAAAGAGCGCGGAGCCGACGACATCCTCATCGTCCTCGGCGGAACAATTCCCGCGCAGGATGTCGAGTTCCTGAAGTCACAGGGCGTGGCCGCGATCTTTGGACCGGGGACCTCGCTCGACGAGACAGTGAAGTTTATCCGCGAAAACGTGAAGCCCCGCGGCCTCGTCGTCTGAAGCTACTCACAGCGATTCGACCTGGAATTACTGCCGGATGAAGCGGTCTTTCTTCTGCTCTGCCGGAGGGGCAGCCGTTCCATGCTCCGCGCCCGGGCTGGAACGTGCCCAGCCGGAGTTGTAAGGCTGCTTGCCATCGACGCCCGCCGCTGTCGGCGATCCTGGAACCGGAGGAATGCCTGATCCATCCGCTACATAGTTCGGATCCTGCTTGCCGGTCGTAGTCTCATCGGAGATCATGTCAAGGGGAGAGTGCTGTTTGCTCGTGCGGCCTGTCTCGCATCCCGTCGCGAATAGTCCCGCTGCAGCTGCAACCAGCACTAATCCCGAAACCTTCGCCATCCTCGCAGACACTCGCACTCCGACTCCTCCGGACATTCGAAATAATTCCAAAAAGCCAATGTAACATTTCTTGCCTCGACTCGGCCGACGGCAGGACCTTTCAAAACGACTGACGGGACGATAGTGTAATCAATATCCAGATGCCATCGAATGCAGCCTTGCGCAGAGTCTCCATTCTCGACTCTCACACCGCCGGCGAGCCCACGCGCCTCGTCATCAGCGGCGGACCCGACCTCGGCAATGGCCCTCTCGCCGACCGGAGAGATCGGTTCCGCCGCGACCACGACGACTTCCGGACAGCCGTCGTCAACGAGCCGCGCGGCTCAGATGTCATTGTCGGCGCTCTCCTTTGCGAGCCCCTCGACCAAAGCTGCACCGCGGGCGTCATCTTCTTCAACAACGTCGGATATCTCGGCATGTGCGGCCACGGCACTATCGGACTCATCGCTTCACTCGCGCATCTCGGCAAAATCAGCCCCGGCGTCCATCGCGTAGAAACCCCAGTTGGCATCGTCACCACCACGCTGCACCCATCGGGAGAGGTCACGGTCGAAAACGTCCCCAGCTTCCGCTCTGCGGCTTCCGTTGCTGTCACCGTTCCCGGCCACGGAACGATTCACGGCGACATCGCCTGGGGAGGCAACTGGTTCTACCTCATCGAAAGCCATGGAGCCGGGAATCAGGGCAGGAATCTCTCACTCGCGAACGTTGACCAGCTGACAGAATTCACCTGGGCTATCCGGCAGGCGCTCACCGCGCGGGGTATCACCGGCGTGAACGGTGAGGAGATCGACCACATCGAACTGTTCGGCCCTCCAGCAAACTCAACGGCAGACAGTACTAATTTCGTCCTCTGCCCCGGCAAAGCCTACGACCGCTCGCCCTGCGGCACCGGAACCAGCGCCAAAATGGCCTGCCTTTACGCCGACGGAAAGCTCGCGCCGGGCAAGGTCTGGCGCCAGGCCGGTATCCTCGGCACCATCTTCGAGGGCAGCATCCGCGTCGAAGATGAAAGAATCATCCCCAGCATCACCGGAAGCGCCTACGTGATCGCCGAGTCCACCTTCCTGCTCGACCCAAAGGATCCCTTCTGCATGGGGATACGCCAGTGAACGCGATACGCGACGTAGTAGTTATCGGCGCTGGCATCGTGGGTGCGGCGTGCGCCTTCGAATGCGCACATTCGGGTTTGCGCGTCACATTGATCGAGCGCGATGCAGTCGCAGCCGGAGCCACGGGCGCGGCCATGGGCCACATCGTTGTCATGGATGACTCACCCGCGCAATTTGCCCTCACCAAATATTCGCAATCGCTCTGGGAAGAACTTGCTCCAGAACTGCCCGCCTCGGTCAAATACTATCGTCCCGGCACGATCTGGATCGCTGCTGATGACGAGGAGATGGCCGAGGTCCGCCGAAAGCTGGAAAGCTACACCTACCGGGGTGTGCCGTGCGAGATCCTCGATAGCGCTGCCCTGTCAGAAGCGGAGCCGAACCTGCGCAGTCCACTCGCCGGGGGCCTGCTCATACCATCCGATGCCGTCATCCATCCTGAAATGGCCGCGAAATACCTGATCGACGAAGCGCAGCGACTTGGCGCGCAGCTCATCACCGGTCGCGCCGTGCTGAGCGCCTCTCATGGGCAGGTCACGCTCGATAACGGAGACACTCTGCACGCCGACGCCATCCTCAACGCCGCCGGCGTTCATGCGCCCTCCATCACCCCCGGCATCCCGATGAGGAAACGCAAGGGGCACCTGATTCTCACCGATCCCTTTCCCGGCCACATCCACCATCAGCTCGTCGAACTCGGATACCTCAAGAGCGCTCACGCCTCCACCACTGACTCGGTCGCCTTCAACATCCAGCCGCGTCTCTCCGGACACCTGCTCATCGGCTCCTCGCGTCAGTACGGCAACGAAAACCCCGCCGTCGACCAGCACATCCTGGACGCCATGATGGAACGCGCCGCCCTCTACATGTCCGGTCTGTCATCGCTGACGACAATCCGTTCATGGACTGGGTTCCGCGCCGCCACACCCGACAAGCTGCCGCTGATCGGCCCCACCGAAGACCCCTCCGTCCTCCTCGCGACCGGTCACGAGGGGCTGGGCATCACAACTTCTCTCGGCACTGCCCGTCTATTGGCCGACCACCTCTTGGGCCGGTCGTCCGCAATTCCCATCGACCCCTATCTGCCCTCGCGGCTCACCACACTTCCGGAGACACGATGAACTGGCACGGCGTAATTCCCGCAATGACCACCTGCTTCGACTCCAATCTGCAGATCGACCACGCCTTCATGACCAGGCATGCGCAGTGGCTGCTCGAAAACGGCTGCTCGGGCATCGTCTCGCTCGGCTCGCTTGGTGAAGCCGCGACCCTCGCCTTCGACGAAAAGACCGCCATCCTCAAGACCATCGTTGCTGCCGTCAATGGCCGTGCACCCGTCGTCGCCGCGATCTCGGCGCTTTCGACTTCGGAAGCCGTTGCCCTCGCCAAATCGGCGGAGAAAACCGGCTGCTCCGGCCTGATGGTTCTCCCTCACTACGTCTATCGGGGAGACTGGCGCGAAACCAAGGCGCACATGGCGGCCATTTTCAGAGCGACCCCGCTCAGCTGCATGCTTTACAACAACCCGGTCGCCTACGGAACCGACTTCCTTCCCGAGCAGATTATCGAGCTCGCGTCGGAACATCCGAACCTCCACGCCGTCAAGGAATCAAGCACTGACGTCCGCCGCGTCACCGCCATCCGCGCCCTCGCCGGTGACCGCCTCCGCATCTTCGTAGGCGTCGACGATGCCATCGTGGAAGGCATCGCCGCCGGCGCTACAGGCTGGATCGCCGGCCTCGTTAACGCCTTCCCCGCGGAATCGGTCGCCCTCTTCGACCTTGCGATGCAAGGCCGCTCCCGGGAAGCCTTCGAGCTGTATCGCTGGTTCCTGCCCTTGCTCCGCATGGACACGGTGCCCAAGTTTGTCCAGCTTATCAAGCTGGTCCAACACGAAACCGGCAACGGAAATGCGCGCGTCCGCCCACCCCGCCTCGAACTGACCGGAGACGAGCTGGAAGCGTCCCTCGAAACCGTCCGCGAAGCACTGACGAACCGACCGACAGTAGCCGCTGCCCCGGTCTCCCTATAATCGAACTCAGCAATACCGATCACGCCTCATGACGCGCATTCGTCTCGCCACGCCCGCCGATGTCCCGCTCATTCGCTCTCTCATTCATGAGCTTGCGACCTACGAGCGCGAGCCCCGCTCGGCTCAGATCACCGAAACCCAACTCCTGGAAGACGGCTTCGGCCCCGAGCGCTACTACGAATGCCTGATCGCCGAATTGGACGGCACACCAGCAGGATTTGCCCTCTTCTTCCCCGTCTACTCCACATGGCAGGGCCGCAGTCTGTATCTCGAAGACCTCTTCGAGCGCCCTGAGTTCCGCGGACAAGGCCTCGGCAAGGCGCTGCTCACACGAGTCGCCGCTATCGCGGTTGAGCGCAACTGCGCCCGCCTCGACTGGAACGTCCTCAATTGGAACCAGACTGCCATCGATTTTTACCGCCGCTTGGACGCTACGCTGCTCGACGACTGGCATCGCATGCGCGTTTCGGGTGACGCTCTCGCAGCGCTCGCCGCCGCTGGAACAGCAGCTGAGGCAAAGGCATGAAGATCCGTGTTATCGGCGGCGGCCTCGCCGGGCCGGAAGCGGCGCTTACCATTGCGCGTCTTGGCCTCGAAGTCGATCTCTACGAGATGCGCCCGGTCCGCACCACCCCTGCACACCAGACGGCCGACTTCGGCGAGCTCGTCTGCTCGAACTCTCTAAAATCCGAAAGCGAAAACACCGCGCCGTGGCTGCTCAAGCAGGAAATGCGCCGCGCCGGCTCGCCCCTGTTGCACTGCGCCGACCAGAGCGCCGTTCCCGCCGGGCACGCCCTCGCAGTCGACCGCGTCGAGTTCTCAGCCCTCATCAACGCGGCTATCGAAACCGAACCCCTCATCCGCGTACACCGCGAGGAAGTCACCACCCTCGACCCCGACGATGGAATTACCCTCATCGCCAGCGGCCCGCTCACTTCATCGGCGCTTTCAGCCGAGATCGCCCGCCTCACCGGCAGCGAGCATCTCGCCTTCTACGACTCCATCAGCCCCATCGTCGAGGCCGACTCGATCGACATGCAGCGCGTCTACTTCGCCGCCCGCTGGGACAAGGGAACCGCCGATTACATCAACTGCCCCATGTCGAAAGAAGAGTATGACCGCTTCTACGACGCGCTCGTCTCCGCCGAGCAGGTCCAGGAAAAAGAATGGGAGAAGTTAGATTACTTCGAAGGCTGCCTGCCCATCGAGGAGCTGGCCCGCCGCGGCCGCGATACCCCGCGCTTCGGCCCCATGAAGCCCGTCGGCCTGCGCGACCCGCGCACCGGCAAGACGCCCTGGGCTGTCGTTCAGCTACGCTGCGAAAACCTCCGCGCCGACTCCTACAACCTCGTCGGCTTCCAGAACCACCTCAAATATGGCGAGCAGGCGCGCATCCTGCGACTCATCCCGGGCCTCGAGAACGCAAAATTCCTGCGCTACGGGCAGATTCACCACAACACCTACATCAACGCCCCCAGCGTCCTCACCGAGACCCTCAACTTGCGCGCTCACCCTGGCATCTTCTTCGCCGGTCAGATCTCAGGTGTCGAGGGATACACTGAATCCATCGCGACAGGCATGCTCGCCGGCATTTACGCCGCTGCCCGCGCGATGGCTATCGAACCGGGGCCCGTCCCGCGCCAGACCGCCCTTGGTTCGCTCGTCCACTACATCACTCACGCTGGCGGCAAGCGCTTCGACCCCGCCAATATCACCTTCGACCTGCTCGTTCCCCTGGATGAGGAAAGCCGTCGCCGCATCCGCGACAAGAAAGAGCGCCACCGGCTACAGTGTGAGCGCGCCCTCGCCGCCTTCGATCAATGGTGGACGAGCCTGCAGCCCCCGCTACGGGCTTCGGTTCGCATTCCAGCGTGAAAACGCCATCTGGCGCTCAACAAAGCTGTCAGTACAGGAGTACAATCCCGGGTCGCGCCCTTGTCGGCTGAAGGATTTACGGCTAACCTCAGCGAGAAGGATTCACACGGCTTAGTAACTGATCTCACAGGAGGTATTCATGCGAGCTCTACGATATACGGGGCTGCTTTCCCTCGCAGCGTTCGGTCTTCTGGCAGGTTGTGGTCGCCACTCTAACAAAGAGACGTATTACCTCATCTCCAACAATCTCGCCCTGCCTTATTGGAAGACCGCCATCGCCGGCTTCCAGAAGGCCGCCGCCCAGTATGACGTGACTGCCAAGGTGGACGGCCCGAATAACTACGACGCACAGGCCGAGTTGAAAGATCTGCACGACGCCATCGCCACTCACCCGAATGGCATCCTGGTTTCCGTCGCGGATGCAGCACTCATGCAGCCGGAAATCGACGCCGCTATCGATGCGAATATCCCGGTCATCACCATCGACTCCGACGCGCCTCACAGCCACCGCCTCTTCTTCATCGGCACCAACAATCTTGAAGCCGGACACCTCGGCGGACAGCGCGTCGTCGACAAGCTTGGCGGCAAGGGCAACGTGGTCTTCTTCAGCATGCCCGGACAGCCCAACCTCGATGAGCGCCTGAAGGGCTACGAAGATATCTTTTCTCTGCATCCCGGCGTCAAGGAGGTCGAGGTCTTCAATATCAAGGGCGATTCAGGCAATGCCTTCGATAAGGCGCAGGAGTATCTCGCGCGCACCGGACCGAACAGAATTGACGCCTTTGTTTGTCTGGAAGCGTCGGCCGGCAAAGATGTCGCCACCGTGTTCAAGAACAACAAGGTAACCGACCGGCTCCTCATCGCCATGGACGTCGATCCCGATACGCTGCAGGACATCAAGGATGGTCAGATCAACGCAACAATCGCGCAGAAGCCCTACACCATGGGCTACTACGGCCTGAGGGCGCTCGACCAGATCTTCCACAATCCTCCGGCCAAGCTGAGCCCTGACTACTCTCAGGACACTTTCGCGCCATTCCCGGTCTTCATCGACACCGGCACGGCTGAGGTCGACAAGAACAACGTAGAGATCTACATGCAATCGGCGGCGGAAGCCCAGCAGAAATGAGACTGGTTACCTAAGCCGAATCAACGCTCCGCCCATGTCAATGCTCTGAGGAGGGACACGCAGACTCGGCTAAAAGCGTTACGATAAAAGGAAGAATGTCCGGTTACAACGGCTCAAACGATCTGCACGGCGGTCGGCCGCGCGCTGTGGTCTGCCTCTCAGGAGGCATGGATTCGTCAGTATGCGCGGCCCTTGCCGCCCGTGACTACAACGCCTACGCTCTCCACTTCAGCTACGGACAACGCACCGAGCGCCGCGAACTCGAGGGCGCTCGCAAGATCGCCGGAGCACTCAATTTTCGCGGCTTTCTGCACCTTGAAATCGACCTGTTCCGCCGAATTGGGGGATCCGCCCTCACCGACCCGGCCATCGCAGTCCCGAAGGCCTCGGAACGCGACCCGATCGGGGAATCGATTCCCGTTACCTACGTTCCATTCCGCAATGCGCATTTTCTTTCCGCAGCCGTTAGCTGGGCAGAAGTGCTGGGGGCGCGAACCATCTTTATCGGCGCCGTCGAACAGGACAGCTCCGGTTACCCTGACTGCCGTCCCGCCTATTACGAGGCTTTCCAGCAGCTTATCCGCACTGGCACCCGTGAGGGAGACATCGAAATTCAGACCCCGCTCATCCACCTAAGGAAGCACCAGATCGTGGCGCTGGGCCTTGAACTGAATGCGCCATTCAATTTAACGTGGTCGTGCTATTCGGGCGAGGAAGAGGCGTGTGGCGAATGCGACAGTTGCGTCCTGCGTTTACGTGCTTTCGAAGAAGCGGGCACACCCGACCCCATCCCCTACGCCGCAAGGAAGACATCATGAGAGAACACACAATGACAACGAAAACCATGCGTAAGACAAAGATCTGGCTTGCGCTCCTGTTCACGGCTCTGCTCGCGCCGGCCACTGCCCGTCTGCACGCTCAGGAGCCCACCGGCAAGATTCACGGACACGTGCAGGATCCGGCCGGAACGCCGATGAAGGGTGGCACCGTAAGCCTCTCAACCGACGGCGGCAAAACGGCGAAATACAGCTTCAAGACCGACGACAGCGGCGACTACAAGGGCGACGGCATTGCCCCCGGCACCTACATCGTGATCTATCGGAACCCCGACACACCTCCCGACAAGGTCGTCGACGAATTCAACGACGTCAAGATCACAGCGGGTGCTGACGTCACTCAGGACTTCGACATGAGCCGCGCGGAGTACATCGCCAAGATGACTCCTGAGCAGCGCAAGCTGATGGACGAGGTAAAGGCGAAGAACGCCGAGGTCTTAAAGGAAAACTCACAGATCAAAAATCTGAACGCCGATCTGATCAAGGCCCGCCAGGACAACAAAGACAAAAACTACACCGAAGCCGACTCGCTGATGACCCGAGATACAGGAGCCAAGCCCGACGCAGCCGTACTCTGGGTGGAACTCGGGATTGCTCAGAAGGGCGAGAAGAAATATACCGAGGCCGCCACTTCACTCCAGAAAGCCATCGACCTCGACAAGGCGAGCAAGAAGCCCAATCCTGATCTTCAGTCCGCCGCCGGAGATAGCCTCGGTGAAGCGCTGGCCCTGGCCGGGAAGATTCCCGAGGCCCAGGCTGCCTATGATGCTGCCGCACAGGCCGATCCGAAGTCAGCGGCGGTACGCTACGGCAACGAGGCGATCATCATGGATCGCGTCGGTAACATTGACGCCACCGTAGCCGCCGCCGACAAGGCCATTGCGGCCGATCCCTCGAAACCCATCCCCTATTACCTGAAGGGCAAGGCGCTCATCAACAAGGCCACCGTCGATCCCAAGACCAACAAGATCGTCGCCCCGCCGGGATGCGCCGAAGCCTACCAGAAGTACCTTGAACTGGCGCCCGACGGTCCGTTCGCCGCCGACGCCAAGTCGGTTCTCACCGAAATGGGAACCACCGTAAAGAGCACCTACAAGGCCGGAAAGAAGTCCTAGCTAAACCCTGAACCTCAAAGGCGTCGTCCTCGGGCGACGCCTTTTCCATTTCGCTACAATCCAGCCTGTGGAAGCCTCATCGCCCTCAATCGTCCTGAGCTACCCGGACGCTGCGCGCACCATCCGCCAACACGCAGCCTCACTCAACGCGAAAAGCCGACCCACCGAATCCGTAGACCTCCTGGGGAGCCTCGGCCGCACGCTCGCCTCGCCCGTCATTGCAGACCGCGACCAGCCGCCCTTTCCGCGTTCCACGCGCGATGGTTTCGCCTGCCGCGCCGACGATCTCGCGTCTCCCGTCCTCGTAGTCGGCCAGCTCCGGGCGGGAGAAGTCTGGACCGGTCCTGCTCTCGAAGCCGGCCAGGCCATCGAAATCATGACCGGCGCACCTGTCCCCGCGGGAGCCGACTGCGTCCTCATGGTTGAGCACGCGAGAACTGACGGGTCTCACATCCGGGCGGACCGGCAACTGGCCGTGGGCGAAAACATCGTGCCCGCCGGCTCCGAGGCACGTTCCGGAGCCACGCTCATTCCCGCCGGCACACGCATCGCCCCCCAGCACATCGCCGCAGCCGCCGCATGCGGATACGCCAATCTGACGGACTACTTCCGTCCCCGCGTCGCCATTCTGGCTACCGGAGACGAACTGGTTACGATCGACTCCGCGCCGCTGACCCACCAGATTCGTAACTCGAACAGTTACTCACTCGCCGCCCAGATCCTCGTTCACGGCGGACAACCCGTGCTCTTCCCCATCGTCCGCGACAAGCTGGACGCAATTGAAGATGCCATTGAACAGGCCCTCGATTCCGATTTGCTGATCCTCTCCGGAGGAGTCTCCATGGGCAAATACGATTTCGTCGAGCAGGCCCTGCTCAACCTGCGCGCCGAGTTCTACTTCACCGGCGTCCGCATCCAGCCTGGCCGTCCCGCAGTCTTCGGACGACTACCCGCGGCATCGACTCAGGGGCATCGCTACTTCTTCGGACTTCCCGGCAATCCCGTCTCCACACTGGTCACGTTTGCGCTCTTTGCCGCGCCGCTTCTCTCCGCGCTCTCCGGTCAGCCCGGCGTTGAGATTGGGCCCCGTTTCGCGGAGGCCAGCCTGGCAACCGAGCTCAGCGGAAAGCGCGGCCTCACCCGCTTTCTCCCGGCACACCTTGAAAGCGACGCCGGCCATGCCGCAGTGCACCCCATACCCTGGCAGGGCTCTGGCGATCAGACCGCCGCAGCGCGCACCAATTGCTTTCTGGTTGTTCCAGAAGACACCGGCGATCTAGCCCATGGCAGTGCGGTTCGCATCCTCCTGCCTTGACCCTTGGAAGCGCCTAAAACTATGAGCAGTCAGCTGGCTGATCCCTGTTCCCTGATCTCTGTTCCCTGTACCCTGCCTTTATGAGCAAGCTTTCCCACTACAACAACGAAGGCCACGCGCGCATGGTCGACGTCAGCGATAAACCGGCGACCCGCCGCGAAGCGCATGCTTACGCCTTCGTCGCACTCTCTGGCGAAGTCCTCAAGACCCTGCCGCAGAACCCCAAAGGCAATCCGCTCGAAGTGGCACGCATCGCCGGAATCCAGGCCGCCAAGCGCACCGCTGACCTCATTCCCATGTGCCACCCGCTCCCACTGACTTTTGTCGATGTTCAGACCGGAATCGTGGACGAAGGCATCGAGATTCGCGCCACCGCAGCTACCACCGCAGGCACCGGCGTCGAGATGGAAGCACTGACTGCCGCCTCCATCGCCGCTCTCACCATCTATGACATGTGCAAGGCGCTCGACAAGGGAATCATCATCCGTGAAATTCGCCTCGAGCGAAAAACCGGCGGCAAGAGCGGCGACTACGTCAGGACTGGCCATTAGGCACCGTCCCCTGCCGTGCTAATGGCGAATCCCTAATGGCTGTCTTTACATCGCGGTCGCCAGATAAACCCCGAACCACTCTCGCTCATCCGACCAGCATTGCGTAAGGGTGAATCCCGCCTGCTCCAGCATGGACACAACAGCCTTCGTCGTGAATTTGTAACTGTTCTCGGTGTGAATCGTCTCGCCGCGCGCAAATCTTACGTCCAGTTCCAGCGCCTCGATCCTCACCTGCTGGGCAATTAGGCTCTCGAGATGCATCTCAATCCGCGCGTGCTCGTGATTCCAGCGTGCCCGGTGGCGAAACAGCCTGGGATTGAAGTTGCCGCCCAGTTCGCGATTGATCCGCGTCAGGACATTCTTGTTGAAGGCCGCCGTCACTTCGGCCTCATCATCGTAGGCGCGCACCAGCACCGACCGTTCCTTCACATGATCAGCGCCCAGCAGCAGCTTATCGCCCTGATCCAGCCGCCGCCTTACCTCCCGCAGCACGTGCACTGCGTCCGCGGGCTCAAAGTTGCCGATGCTCGACCCGATATACAGCACCATTCTCCGCTTGCCCTCGGCAGGAATCTCCTCCATCGCGCCGGTGTAATCGGCGACGCAAGAGGACACCGTAACGCCAGGAATCTCCGTCTCAATGCGCTGCGTGGCCTCGGCCAGCGCACTCTCCGAGACATCAATCGCCAGGTAATCGACCGCTCCCTGCCTCTGAACTGCTGCTCTTAGCAATAGGCCGGTCTTGGCCGCAGTGCCTGCACCCAGTTCGATCATCGCCAGCGGACGGCCTGCCGAACCATCCGCTGCCGCAGCCAGAATCTCCTCGGCGTTCGCCGCGAAGATCGCCCGCTCGGTGCGCGTCAGGTAATACTCCGGCAATTCGGTGATCGCCTCGAAGAGCCTCGATCCTTCTTCGTCGTAAAAAAGCCATGGCGAGAGCGTCTTCGGCCGTGCCGTCAGTCCAATAAAGGCTTCCGCGCCTACCGGAGTTTGCGCCGCCTCCGGAAGCGCAGGGATAGAAGAGAGACTGTGCATAGGGGAACCCGGGTGCTCTGAAACAGTTCGACAGCGTTAACGGTTCGCCAGACGTATGCCGCAAAACTGCCAGCGCGTCGCCGGGGAGAAGAAATTTCGGTACGTGCTCCGAATATGAGATGCAGGCGTGACCGCCGAGCCTCCGCGCAGCACCATTTGATTGCACATGAATTTGCCGTTGTACTCGCCCAGGGCGCCCGGCAACGCAGAAAATCCCGCATAGCCCAGGTAGGCGCTCGCCGTCCACTCCCACACGTCGCCGAACATCTGCCCCAACCCGCTCTGCGGCCCTGCTCCCAGCGGATGCAGTGCCCCTGACTCCAGCAGATTGCCCTCAACCGGCAGCGCCGCAGCAGCAACCTCCCACTCCGCCTCCGTCGGCAGCCGCTTGCCCCACCAACGCGCAAAGGCGTCGGCCTCGAAATAGCTCACATGGCACACCGGCGTATCCATTAGTGCCTCCAGGCTCGCCGGACCGCGCAGTGTAAACACCCGCCATTCGTCGTCGTCTTCAAACCAATAGAGCGGAGCCTTCCACCCCTGAGTCTTGACTGTCTCCCATCCCTCCGAAAGCCAAAGATCGGCGCGCTCGTAGCCTCCACCGCGCATGAATTGCAGATATTCCCCGCAGGTGACCAGCCGCGACCCCAGCTCAAACGGCTCAAGGAAGACCTTGTGCCGCGGCTGCTCATTGTCGAAGCAAAATTCCTCGCCGCCATATCCGATCTCGACCAGGCCGCCGTCATGACCCACCCAGTTCACCACGCCGGCAGTCGACCCCGGCAGTTCCCCGGCTCTGTACGCCGGATGTAGCGGGTTCGACCAGAATGCGTTCTTGACGTCATAAGCCAGCAGCTCCTGGTGCTGCTGCTCGTGGTGCAGGCCCAGCACGATGCGCCGCCGGACGTCTTCCGTAACGCCACTTTCGATGAGCCTCGTCATCGCCTCTTCCACATGGCGGCGGTAACCGAGAATTTCCTCGAGCGACGGCCGCGAGAACGAGCCGCGAAGCTTCTTCAACGGCTGATCGGAGACCGTGTTGTAGTAGCTGTTGAAGAGCCAGATGAAGTCGGGATGAAACGGACGGTAGCCGGGCAGGAATTCCGATAGCAGGAAGGTCTCGAAGAACCACGTCGTGTGCGCCAGGTGCCATTTGGCGGGGCTGGCCTCGGGACACGACTGCACCATCATGTCTTCCGGGGTAAGCGGCTCACAGAGCGTCTCCGTCTGCTGCCGCACCCTACAAAACTGTCCTGCGAGTTCGGTCCCGGCTTCAGTCTCCGGTCCCGTTAAAGTGCTCCCCTTCAGAGTATTTCCCCTCAGAGCATTCATTGACCGCAATCCCCCTGTACGTTTAGAGAGCCGCCACCGCCCAGTGTTGCCCGTGAGACTAACACCCCAGAGACTAAAAGTAGATGAGCGGGACACCGAAGAAGTTCCAGTTTTCGCCTTCCCCGACCCCTGAAGCGTTCCTCCGCCTGCGACTTCGGATGGTTTTTCCTCGTCTATCCTGCAAATCCAGCGCTCGCGCCTGCCCCGGTTCGGGTTCGCGCCAGTCTAATTGAGAGATACTTGTCTGGTCATGAAGTTCCCATTGCGCGCCTTGGTCGTATTGTTCGCCCTCTCTGCATTTCTACCAGCAGCTCGCGGACAGGATGCGTCCTCGACCGCACCACCGCCCGGCCAGATGCAGGGCATGGGAGGAGCTATCACCGAGCACAGTATCCGCGGCACCGTCACAGCCATCACCGGCGACAACATTACCGTCAAGACCGAGACTGGAGACGTCTACAAGGTTGAAACCGGCCCCAACACGCGCTTCCGTAAACAGCGTGATCAGATCAAAATATCCGACATCCATGTTAACGACATGATCGGAGCCGCTGGCGACAAGGATGAGAAAGCCAAAACCCTTGGTGCGATGTTCGTCATGCTCATCGACAAGGAGCAGTACGAGAAGGCCCGCGCCGACTTCGGCAAGACCTGGACTGCCGGGACGATTCAATCCATCGACGAGACGAAAATCACGATCAAGCGCCCCGACAACGTAATCCAGATCATCGTCGTCGACGAAAATACCTCCTTCCGCAAGCGCCGCGACAGCATTACGCTGGCGGACATCAAGGTTGGCGACAACATCACAGCTCGAGGCTCCGTCCAGAACGGAAACTTCCTCGCCACCGTATTAGGTGTTGGTGGTCCCGGCGAAAGGGGTGGCCCCGGCGGCTTCGGAAGTGGTGGCGGAAGCCGCGTCCAGCCCAGTCCCTCACCTGCTCCACCAAACCAGTAGCGTGCTCACTCTATGTCGCTTCGCCGCATCACGATCTCGCTTCTGCTCTCCGTGTCGCAACTGGCCACGACGGGCCATCTCCGCGCCCAGCAGCCCGCCTCGCCCACCCTCACATCACCGACACCGCCCGCCGCACCGTCCCAGCCCGGAACGGCAGCGCAGCCCGGCACAGCCCCGCAAACCGGCGGCGCCATCCATGGCTCGGTCAAGTCGGGACCCATCCCTCTTCCTGGCGTCAGCATCACCGCCACCAACACACTCACCGGTCGCAAGTACTCGACTGCCACTGACTCCCGCGGCGACTACAGCATGACCATCCCCTCGAATGGCCGCTACGTGCTGCGGACCGAACTTGCCGGCTTCGCACCCACTACCCAGGAAGCGCTGCTCAACGCGGCATCGCACGACCAGAAAGTCGACTTTACCCTCACCCTGGCCTCGCGCGCGACTCAGGAAGAACAACAGCAGACCGCCGCCGCCGCAACCCGCCAGTACTCCGGCCGGGGCACCCAGAGCCTCTCCCTCGCCGACGCGGCTAGCGGCCTTATCGAGGCCGCGGGCGGCTCAACCGCCTCGTCCGCAGCCCTCCCCTCGCTCGCCTCAAACCCCGATGTCTCGACTGAATCCGTCGCTGTCGCCGGCCAGAACGGTTCGACTAACCCCTTCGCCGGCATCAACTTCGGCGATGGCCCACCGCCTCCTGGCGAAGGCGACGCAACCGTAGCCGGCAACGCCGGGGGTCCTGGTGGCCCTGGCGGTCCGGGTGGAGGTGGGCCCGGTGGATTCGGCCCGGGCGGAGGAGGCTTCGGCGGTGGAGGCGGCTTTGGTGGACGCGGAGGCGGAGGCGGCGGAGCTCGCGGCTTTGGCGGCCGCGGCAACTTCCGCAACTTCAATCCCAATCAACCCCACGGCGCATTCTTCTGGAACGGCGGCAACTCCGCCCTGAATGCCTTACCCTTTGCCCTGCGCGGCCAGACGGTCAGCCAGCCCAGCTATGCCTCCAACCGCTTCGGGTTGACCTTCATCGGCGCACCCTACATTCCGCACCTCCTCACCAACGACAGGAGGGATTTCCTCTTCTTCACCCTTTCCGGCCAGCGATCCTCCTCACCCTTCGATCAGTACGGAACCGTCCCTCTGGCCGCCGAACGGACCGGCAACTTCCAGGGCCTGACCACCCCCGGCGGCCTGCCCATCACCATCTACGATCCCGGCTGCTATCCCGGAGACCCCAACGCCGGCAAGCCCTTCCCGAACAACACCATCCCCGTGCAGTGCATCTCGCCGCAGGCCACTGCCCTGCTCAAGTATGTGCCGGCGCCAAACCTGCCCGGAACCACGCAGAACTACCACCTCCTGAGTTCGGCTCAGACCAACACCACCACCCTCGGCGCCCGGCTCATCCACAACTTCGGAGCCGGCGGAAACAACGCCGCCCTGGGCAACTTCATCCGCCAGCGCCTTGGACAGGGCAGCAGCCCGGGCCTCCATCAGAACATCAACCTCAACTTCAACTACACCCACTCCGCCTTGGATAATCTCAACCTCTTCCCCGACCTCGGCGGCAAACACCAGAGCAACCAGTACTCGTTGCAGGCCGGCTACTCCATCAGCAAAGGCCATCTGGCCAACATCCTCAACCTGAGCTGGAACCGCACCAACGCCGAAACTACCAACTACTTCACCAATACAACCGATGTTGCCAGCCAGATCGGCCTGAACGGGCTCCCCACCAATCCGCAGCTCTTCGGCCTGCCCAACGTCACCCTAAACCAGTTCACCAGCCTCAGCGAGCAGCAACCCGCATTTCAGATCAACCAGACCATCTCGCTCTCCGAATCGCTCTCCTGGATTCACAAGAAGAACAACATGCGGTTCGGAGGCGACCTGCGCCGCGTACACCTCGACCTGGTCGGCCTCACCAACTCAACTGGAACCTACATCTTCACCGGCCTTTACACGCAGGCGCCCGGCACCAGCCCCAGCACTCCGAATGGCTTCTCCACCTCCGGCTCCTCGCTCGCCGACATGCTCCTCGGCCTGCCTCAGCAGACCAGCCTTCAGGCGCCCTACCAGAAGTCTTACCTGCGCGCCAACGCGATCGACGCCTACGCCCAGGACGACTGGCGCGCCCGCTCCGACCTGACCATCAACGCCGGCCTGCGCTACGAATACTTCTCCCCGTACTCCGAGAAGTATGATCACCTCGCCACCCTCGACACCGGCGACGATTTCACCCAAGCCACAACCGTTCTGCCCAACACCTATGGGCCCTATTCCGGCTTCTTCCCGCGCACCCTTGTCGTGCCTGAGAAGACCGACTTCTCCCCGCGCATCGGCATCGCATGGCGCGCCGTCAAGGACACCGTCGTCCGCGCCGGCTACGGCATCAACTTCGCCAACGGCCAGTACGTAAAGTTCGTGCAGGACTTCGCCTTTCAGCCTCCCTGGGCCAACGTGCAGACCAATAGCAACCCGACGACCGGCGCGCCGACCTTCACCCTTGCTGACGGCTTCACCCCCACGTCGCAGGCTGAAGGCAATTACTCAGTGAACAAGAACTACCGCTTGCCCTACGTGCAGGTCTGGAACCTCGACATCCAGCGGACCCTCCCTCTCGGCATCGTCCTCAATGTCGGCTACAACGGCTCCAAGGGTACGCGTCTCGACATTGTCGACGCGCCGGGGCGCTTCGGCACCACCGTGCCGAACGTGCTGTACGACTACGAAGACTCGGTCGCCTTCTCCAATTTCAACGCCCTTGCTGTGCGCCTCCGCAAGCGCATGCAGAACGGCATCGCTCTCGGAGCCACCTACACTTATTCGCACTCCATCGACAACGCCAGTTCCATCGGCGGCAATGGAGGCTCCTCAGCCGGTGTCGCTCAGAACTGGCAGGACCTGCTCGCCGAGGAATCCAACTCCAGCTTCGATATCCGCAACCAGGTGAAAGGCGACTTTGTCTACGAATTGCCCTTCGGCCCTGACGGCCATTACCTCAGCACCGGCAATTTCTGGTCTCACGTTGTCGGTGGACTCTCCGTCTCCGGCACCTTCGACTTCGCCAGCGGCATGCCGCTGACCCCGCACTACGAAGCCGCCGTCGCCGATGTTGCCCGGGGGAGCGCCGGCTCGCTTCGCCCCAATCGACTCCCCGGCGTCTCGCTGACGACGGGCGGTGGCACGGTCGACAACTGGTTCAATAAGGCCGCCTTCGAAAACCCGCCCGACAACGGCTACGGCTCCGCTTCCCGCTTTTCCATCCCCGGCCCCGGCACTGTTTCCGTCAACATGTCGTTCTCGAAAACCCAGCGCTTCTCTGAAATGCGCACCCTGGAGGTCCGCGCCACCGTCGACAACGTCTTCAACACTGTCCAATACTCCGGGGTCGACACCACGCTGGGCTCGCAGACTTACGGCGAGGTCACCTCCACTGCCGCCATGCGCCAGTTCACCTTCCTGGCCCGCTTTCGCTTTTAAGGGGACTCGAACATGACCTATCGTCTCCAGGCTCTCAGCCTCGCAGCCGCCCTCGGGCTCGCCGTAATCATCGGCGCGAACGCCCAGCAGTCACCCGACCAGTCCTCCAGCCCGGGACAAAGCCAGTCATCCTTCACGCTCAAGGTCAACAGCGATCTCGTCCTCACCAACATCGTCGTGCGTGACAAGAAGACCGGTGAAGTCGTCCGGGGACTCACCGCCAAAGACTTCACCATCCTCGAGAACGGCAAGCCCCAGCAGATCTCCAGCTTCGACTTTGAAAGCGTCGACCAGGCCGCCCCGCTCAATGAGGCCACCATCACCGGACAGGCCGGCCAAAGCATCTTCAACGCCAAGACCGGAGTCGCCCGCCCCGAAGAGCTGCGCAATCACCGTCTCATCGTGCTCTTCTTCGATCTCACCTCCATGCAGCCCGAGGACATCGAGCGCTCGCAGGACGCCGCCCGCAATTACATCAACCGCCAGATGCAGGCCGCTGATCTCGTCGCCGTCGTCTCCCTCGACACATCCCTTTCGCTGGACCAGGACTTCACACAGAACAAGCTGCTGCTGCTCAACGCCGTTAATTCCTATTCCGGCGATCAGAGCTCGGGCTTCCAGGCCGGAGCCACCAGCACCACCAACCAGGTCGAGGACACCACATCGTTCACTGCCGACGAGAGCGAATATAACGACCTCAACACCGACCGCGAGCTCTTCGCCATCGCCTCTATCTCCAAGTCGCTCGCCTACATCAACCAGAAGAAGTCGATGCTCTACTTCTCCGGCGGAATCCAGCGCGACGGCATCGAGAACCAGGCCTCGCTGCGCTCCGCAATCAACTCCGCCGTACGCGCCAACCTTTCCATCTATAGCGTCGACACCCGCGGGCTGCAGGCCATCTCCCCGCTCGGTGACGCCTCGACCGGCAGCTTGCGCGGAACCAGCGGTTACAACGGCGCGGCCCTGCAGAACAATCTCGACGCCAACTTCAACACCCAGGAAGTCATGGCCACGCTTTCCTCTGACACCGGCGGCAAGGCCTTCTTCGATAGCAATGATTTTTCTTCAGCCTTCGACCGCCTGCAGCGTGACACCTCGGCGTATTACGTTCTCGGCTTCCGCTCCAGCGACGTGCGCCGCGACGGCCGCTATCGCAAGCTGACCATCAAGATCAACCGTGCCGACGTGAAGCTTGAATACCGCCCCGGCTACTACGCTCCCGCCGACTACCAGCACTCCAACCGCGAAGATCGCGAGCGCCAGCTCGAGGAGCAATTAGCCAGCGACTTGGCCGCCACCGACGTCGCCGTCTACATGGAAACCCTTTATTTCCGTACCGACGACACCCACTACTTCGTGCCTGTCTCCATCGTTGTACCCGGCTCGCAGATCCCCTTCATCAAGGGCGGAGACAAGGACAAAGCCACCCTGGACATCATCGGAGAAGTAAAAGACCCCGCAGGGCACGTTATCGGGCAGGCCCGCGAAACCGTCAAGCTCGCCATCGATCAGGCCCAACAGGTCCGCCAGAAGAACGTGCAGTATTCAACCGGCTTCACCCTCCCCATCGGCAAGTTCCATCTGAAATTCGTTGTGCGCGAGAACGAAACCGGCCGCATGGGCTCCTTCGAGACCGACATCAACGTCCCCGATCAGCGCAAAGTTCCGCTCAAGATGAGCTCCGTCGTTCTCGCCAGCCAACGCGTCCCGGCTGCCAGGCATACTGACAACCCGCTCATCCGCGACGGCGAGCAGCTCGTGCCCAATCTGCCCCACGTCTTCCGCCAGGACCAGCATCTCTATTTCCTCTATGAGGTCTACGCACCCTCGCACGCCGCTGCCACTGGTAGTGCAGACGCTGGCAAAGATGCCAAACCTGCGCCAAAAGGCCAGAACGCTCCCGTTCGCGTCCTCACCAGCATTGAGTTCCTCAACGGCACCACCAAGGCCTTCGAAACCCCTCTGGTTGAGGCCAACTCCCTCAACGTGCCTGCCCGCGATGCCGTCGCCTTCCAGTTCGACGTGCCTCTCGCCGGACTCAAGCCCGGCCTCTACACCTGCCAGGTAAATGTTATCGACGATGCCGGAGGCAGCTTCACCTTTCCACGCACCGCCGTTCTGATCCGCGAGCCCGCGCAGCCCAACGCGCCGCCGTCACCGGCCACGCCCGCTACACCCGCACCCGCAGCGGCCAGTCCATCCGCACCCGGGCGCTAAGACCTGAATCTCGCGGGCCTCCCGGCGAATCCTGTAACGTGGGACTTGTCGAGGAGGAGAGATGGCTGGACTTATTGCTGCCATAATCGCCACTTTGGCGCTCATCGGTTTCTGGATCAAAAGCAGAAAAGACCGGCGTGAACTGGAAGAGCACAGCATCACGCCCGAAGCGCTTCATACCCTGCTGACTTCACATCAGGATGTCCTCATCTTTGATGTTCGTCAGCCACTCGACCTGCTGGCCGAGTCGGAGATCATTCCCGGCGCGACTCGCCTCGCACCAAAAGAAGTGATTGAGAATCCGTCTCTGATCCCGAAAGAGAAGGATGCGGTCGTTTACTGCACGTGCCCCAGCGATGAGACCGCCCGGAGTATCCTGAATCGGGCGCTTGCCTTGAAGTTTTTTCGAGTCAGGTTTCTCAAGGGTGGCCTGGAAGCCTGGAAAGCAAAAGGCTATCCCGTCGAGCCATACAACAAGCCCTTTCAGCTCGACCATGGCAAGTAAGCCACCACTGGCATCCGCTATGGGGAGTTGTATCGTCGCGCGTGCCACAGGCGCCGCGCATAAATTCCCAGGTTGAAGGCGCAGACGGCAACGCCGAACCCAGTGACCACCCACGCCGGCAGGTCCGGATAAATCGCCGCCTCAAGATAGTGCACCAGAAAACCGCCCGCCCAGGTATGCGCCGAGGCGTGCATGCCCGCTCTGGCCTCCAGCGATTGCTCCGCCAGCGTCAACGGGCACGGCCACGGACCAACCTCAACGGTAATTCCCCAGATCAGCGACAGCACATGGAAGGCCGTCAGCCAGGGACGACCCCGCGTCCACAGCGCGCCCGCAATCGCCCATAAAATCCAGGCCAGATGCACCACTAGAACCGCGACCGCGAGCGCTTCCATAATGCGATCCTAACTAACACCATCCGGTCCCGACCGCACCCCTGTTTCACCATCACGGAAAAGCTTGTAAAGTGCTCCCGAGGTTTCCACTTTGAAGCTTTGCAAGCCCTCCCGCTCCCAGGCTCAACAGCTGCTCCTGGTTCTCGCCTTCACGCTTCTGTCGCTATCCGCTCACGCAGCCACCCACAGCTTCGTACACACCGACGGCCCGCGCCTCGTCGACGGCGAAGGCCACCCGCTGAACCTCCGCGGCACCAGCCTTGGCAACTGGATGGTTCCTGAAGGCTACATGTTCCGTCTCGAAAAAGGCCCGCAGTCCGGGCGGGAAATCGAGGCTCTGATCAACGAGCTGATCGGCCCAGCCGACGCCGCCAAATTCTGGCATGAATACCGTGACCTCTACGTCACCCGGGCCGACATCGAGTTCCTGGCCCGCGCCGGATACAACTCCATCCGCATCCCCATCGACTACCGATTCTTCACTCCCGGCAACAATGAAGGCTTCGCTCTTCTCGACCGAGTGATCGGTTGGGCGCAGGAGGCCGGGCTCTACATCATCATCGACATGCACGCCGCACCCGGCGGCCAGACCGGCACGAACATCGACAACAGCTGGGGATACCCTTGGCTCTTCGAAAGCCCCGAATCGCAGCAGGAGACCATCGACATCTGGAAACGCATCGCGGAGCATTACCGCAACTCAACCACCGTCTTCGGCTATGACCTGCTCAATGAGCCAATCCCGCCCTTCCCTGCCATACAGATCTACAACTCCCGCCTCGAACCCCTCTACCGCCGCATCGTCGCCGGCATCCGCGAGGTCGACACCCACCACGTCGTCATCCTCGGCGGAGCCCAGTGGGACACCAACTTCAGCGTCTTCGGGCCGCCCTTCGACTCGAACGTCATGTACACCTTCCATAAGTACTGGATGCCGCCCGAGCAGCCCTCCATCCAGGCTTACCTCGACTTCCGCGACCGGTACCACGTGCCTATCTGGCTAGGCGAATCCGGCGAAAACAACGACGCCTGGGTCAGCCAGTTTCGCCAGCTTCTCGAAAAGAACAATATCGGCTGGTGCTTCTGGCCGTACAAGAAGATGGAAGCCACATCCGCCCCCGTCACCTTCAAGCCACCCCGCTATTGGGAGGAGATCGTCGCCTTCGCCCAGACCCGCGAAGGCACCGGCGACGCCGAAAAGCAGATCGCCCGCCGCCCTCCCATGGACCACATCCGCGCCGCTTTCGACGACCTGCTCCAGAACATCCGCTTCGAGAACTGCACCCGCAACGATGGATATCTGAAGGCTCTGGGTCTCACGGCCTCGAGCTGACCGGCTATCGGTCAGTGTCTTCGACCGCAAACCTGCCCAGCACAATCGGCTTCGACGTTATCGGTTTGGTAGTCGTTATGTCGATCGGGTATGGCTGCTGCCCGTAAGTAGGAAATCCAAATATCCTCCCCGACCGGAGATCGACAACTACCTTCCCGTAAATCTGGCTGGTGCCATCCGGAGCGCGTAGAAGATACACACCCGGCTCGAAGTACAGCGGATAGTCCGCCATGACCTGTGCCTGCGCGGGCCGCGGCTTGGTATAGGGCTCGATTGCAATCACCACCAAAGCCACCGCAATCACCAGCAGAAGTAGGTTTGTTATATTTTTCATTTCTCTCCTGAAATCAGCGGGACCATCCGCCTACAATCTAATCCAGCCGGGACCGATCGCCCCGCACTCTTTTTGCTCAGAGTAGATTTCCATATTTGTCTTAGAAGTATGACGCAGAAGAGAAGGCCGGCGCTGCGCCTTCAGCCATGGGATCTGGCCGTCATTGAAGAACGCTGTCACCTGCCCGCATCAGGGATGTCAAACAGCTACCCTGAGCCTGTCGAATGATCCGGATTCTGGGACATCGCTTCCCCGCCTTCACCCGGCTTGAGGTCCTTCCACGGACAGTGCCGACAACCTGACTTGCAGCAGTACCCGCGCTTCCGGTGGTACGCCTCAGTAAATACCAGGTAAGGACCGTCCATGTAGTAATCCTCACCCTCGACCAATGACGGGGCGTCCTCAGGCAAGCGCACCGCCCTCAACTGCCGTGGCTCCGAACGCGAACAGATCGGTCACCACAGGAGCTTCCCGGGACTCGGCCGAGTCTTCTATCGCCGCCGGAACCGGATACGTCACCGTCTTCCCCGGCACACTCGACTCCCGTTCTCCCGGAATCACAATCCCGATCAGGTTCATCGGATCGGCAGCGGCATACGTCACCGGCATCAACTCTGCTTTCTTGTTCCGAACCTCGCGCAGAGACTCGAGCGCCTCCGGCAGCGCAAACTGCTCACCGCCAAATCCCGACACGAACCTTCCTCCGCGCACCGTGCCGCGCGCCTCCAGCCGCCGGAACATCCCCAGCAGCTCCCTCCATCGCGGCATGGCAGACTCCCGCTCCATCAGGTCGTAGAAGACCACGCCATACCGCCGCAGCAGCACCCTGCAGGCCGATTCCACCTGCGCCTCGCGCCGCGCCGCAGCCTCGCCGGCGGTTTCCTGCATCGGGCTCGCCGCGCACAGCATGCTCCACCGTCCGGCCGCATTGCGTGTTTGCTCGGCAGGCCGCACCCGTGTTGGCGTCGCAAACATCTGCTTCCGTCGCGGATCGACCAGCACTCGCAGGCTGTCGAATCCGTCGGCCGTCGCCATTCCCGCCGCAACCAGCTCCCACAGCGCGCGCCTGACCTCCTCACCAGGAACCCCTAACGCCCGTGCAATATCTCCCGGAAACATCGCTCCCTGCTCGCTCAGGCGCGACCGCAGCCTGTTCGCCACCTCACTGAAGCACGCCGTCAAAATCGGCTCCGGAATTTGTCGCTGCGACAGGCACAAATCCATCCATAGCGCCTCTTCACGCAGAAAGAACGTGATCGGGGCCATCCCCGTCGGAATAATCCGCTTCGGGCCGCCGCTCTCAATCGACGCGAACGCCGGATGCGGCGAAATCCTCCCCCACCCCACTACGCCAGTCAGCGTCAGCGCATCCAGCCAGCGCGGGTCGTAATTCGATACTCTCTGCGGTAAAATTGACCGCTCCCACTCGACCGCCGGAGCCTCAAAACCCTCCAGCCCGCGGATCGCCTCCAGCAATCCCTGCTCGCCAGTAAGCTGCCGCTGCGCGCCCAGATGCTGCCAGTCGAGCACGAACCGCATGTAGACTGCCGGAGTCACGGGCTCAACCTGCTTCCTCAACGCGTGCAATGTGCGCTTGTGAATGCGCTGCAGCAATCGCCGCTCGCACCACTCCACATCCTCATCCGCAACGGGAGCGCCGCCCGATGGCCCTTCGAAGCACCCGCGCAGAATCGTGCCAGTCATCTCCAGGCGCAGCATTTGCTTCCATATCTCGTGCGGCGCGACACCTAGCCGCTTGCCCAGGCTACGCGACGTCACCGGACCCAGCAGCGCCATCCATCCCTGTACCGCTTTGCGTAAAACATCCTCGGCGTTTACATGACTCGCCGGGATAGGCGCGACCGCTCCCGCGAACTCTATTGACGGCCACAACAGCCGCATATCCTCGACACACTCCGCAGCCGCAAAGTACTCGCGCCTTCCCGCGGACGCCGCCGCTACCCGGCCCTGCCGCTCCAGCCGCGTATGCCACTCTCCCCATTGAGCGGTACGAGGGTCAGTGATCTCTCCCGGAACAATCACCAGCGAGCACAACAGGTCATGAAACTCATGCTCATCGCGCAAGTCCGGCCATATCTGCTGGCGAATCTCGGCAATCGCGGCCGGCGAAAGCCTCCCGGCCTCGCCCAGCTCCTTGTCCGGAACCATCCCTCGCATTGCAACCGCACGCGCTCGCCGCTCTTCAAGCGGAGCGTCATCCAGATACGCATAGGGATTCGCATTCAGCAGTTCGTGCGCGAACACCGACGGCGTCGTCGTATCTACCGCCACGCACCGGATGCGCCCGTCATCCATCGCGGCAAGTACGTTTTTCAGTCCCTCCAGATCCATCGCTTCGCCAAGCACATCCTTCATCACTTCGCGCACCAGAGGATGGTCCGGAATCTGAATGTCGCCCTCGATATTCTCCTGGCAGGCCGCCACCTGCGGGAACACGCTGGCCAGCAGATCGTCCGATCGCGTTCGCTGAATCTGTGGCGCAACTTTCTTGCCTTTTTGAAACCGTAACAGTTGCAAACTGCGATTCGCGTCCCACCGCCAGCGAGACTTAAAGATTGGAGAAGCCAGCGATGCCTGC
>Ga0207060_10128_pt1 | contig 28005 bp, 26 predicted proteins | sample Alteio_BWMinCont_30_FD_153270 | JGI IMG/M metagenome (GOLD analysis project Ga0207060, IMG submission 153270) | Enriched cells from forest soil in Barre Woods Harvard Forest LTER site, Petersham, Massachusetts, United States -... | ecosystem: Environmental > Terrestrial > Soil > Temperate forest >...
CTTTTCCTGTACCCCTTTCACTTTTGGAGTCAAAAGGGATTATTCTTTCAAACATTGCGGGAGGAAATGCTCGGGCTGTCGCAGAACAAGCAATGGCATTGCTACTTGCTTCTGCCAAGATGGTAGTGCAAAGACATCTCAAAATGCAATCAAATGAGTGGGACAAGAGGTTGAGTATCGAAGTAAGGGGAAAGGTTTTGGGAATCTATGGTTTGGGTCACATAGGAGTTGAACTAGCAAAGATGGCGCATGGTTTCGAAATGAGAGTTGTTGCTATCAAGAGGTATCCAAACGACAAGCTTCGCGAAAGCTTGAATCTAGAATGGCTTGGAGGTTTTTCGGATTTGGACAAGCTGCTATCAATTTCAGATTTTGTTGCTGTATGCGTTCCCTCTACGCAAGAAACTCGCAATAGCATCACAATTGACCGGCTGAAAAAGATGAAGCCGACAGCTCATCTAATTGTTGTGTCGCGGGGTCATATTATGGTAGAAGGGGATCTGCTCCGAGCACTGGATGAAGGAATCATAGCAGGGGCTGCAATTGACACTTGGTTTCAATATCCTCCAAATATCCCAAGTCCGAAAGGGGTACACATGCATCCTCATGTTATTGCGGCTTCCCATATTGGTGGAGACACGCCAGAAGCTGTAGAAGACTTGGTGAAATTGGCTGCCTCCAATATCAAAGCCTTCATGGAAGGAAAAGATGTAGTGAATGCGGTGCCGCCGGAGAAGGGATATTAGATTTCAGATCACATGAGCCCTAATTTATCATCTTGTTACTTTCTGTAGTTGTGTACTTTCATTAAAACAGAAAGTCCCAGTGTCAATTAGATAATAGAATTGCATAATCAAGTTCGATAAATGAGAATTCAGCTTTGAAATTAATCTTAGCTAGTAAACAGGAGATCTATCGTTCCAATTCGTTGCCTTCTCGTAACAATTGGATAACCGAAGTAGCGTAGATTCTTCGAACGGTCGTCCGATAATTTGCATTCCTATAGGTAGCCCTTTGATCGAAAACCCACAAGGCAATGTAATCGCTGGAAGTCCCAGCAAATTAAATGGTGCCAGATTTCTTGTGGTAACTCCTAGATCATTCTCGATGTCATTAATCATTACTCTCGTTGTTCCAATATTGGGAGCAATGATGGGGAGGGTAGGAGTAACAATAAGATCAACTTTGACAAAGAGTTCGAGTACCCTCTTCATTAATAATCCTCGCAAGCGCTGCGCTCTTATGTACTGGACAGCTGGGATGAAGAAGCCAAGTTCAATCAAGGAACGGGCTTCCTGAGAGTAATCTTGCGACCTTTCTCGGAAGAATGTCTCGTGATAAGCAGAAACCTCTGAGAATAAGATTTTCGAATAAGTATCCATGATTTCTGGTGCCATTGGGAAATTAATAGAGCTTGTTTGCGCTCCCAGAGCTTCGAGCTCTTGGATCGCTTTTCTTACTGTTGAAAGTACTTCATCGTCCACTTCTTCAAAAAAATAGTTCTCTGGAATCCCAATTCTCAAGTTTGAAATTTCCCCGTCTAGGTCTGCGGTGAATTTTGAAACTCTACCGTTAGTAGATGCAGGATCGCTCCGGTCGTAACCCGATATTGACTCCAGAATTAGAGCACAATCCCTTACGGATTTTGTAATCGGCCCCACATGGTCGAGCGACCAGCTAGCGGGTATGACTCCTGTCTTACTTACTCTCCCGTAGGTAGGCTTTAGTCCGACCAAACCACAGAAAGAGGCAGGCTCACGAATAGAACCTCCAGTGTCAGTCCCCAGAGCCCCTAGGCATGAGGAAATTGCGACCGCCGCTGCTGAACCGCTGCTCGATCCTCCCGCTATTTTATCGAGATTCCAAGGATTCCTAGTGGGCACTGGGCCGTCAAGCGCAAATTCATGGGCTTGAGTTTTTCCGATAATAATTGCGCCTCCAGATTTTAGGCGGCCAATTACAGTTGCGTCTTGTTTGGGGACAAAGTTTGAGAATATTTTCGAACCGGCGGCTGTTCTGATCCCCTCGGTTTCAATGACATCCTTAATGGCAATTGGGATACCGTGTAGCGTACCTAGATCTACTCCAGAGTTAATCTGGGACTCCGCAATTTTTGCCTGCCGTAATGATTCTTCTCTGCAGATAGTCACATAGGCGTTAATTTTTGATTCGGTTTCGTCGATACGCTCAAATATCGCTTCCATCAGTTGTATGGGCGAAAGTGTCCCTTTTCGGAACCTTTCTGCTGCGTTCGCAATGGTGAGGTGTTGTAATTCGTGATTATTCACTATGCTCGCCAATTAGTTTCAGAATCGCTAGATATTTTGACGGATCGTCATTACCATCGAGAGAAAGAGTATCGAACTCTTTGGAACTCCATTTTGCTAATCGGCAGACGATCTCGCCCAGCATTTCATCTGAAATATTCAGTTCCAATTGATCACGCACGGCCCTTGCATATTCAATTGACAAAGATCTAAAGTTAGATCGCCCCAGAAAGAAAATTCTTTGACAAAGATGATTTATTTTGATCGGGTAGATTATCGCTTATGAATTCCAATTATCAAGAAATGGAATCAATTTATCTTCTAGCAGAATCTCTAAAGTATGGAATGACTTTCATTGCAAAATTCTTTATGACGTAATCAAGGTCATGACCTCTAATAGCGAAGATCAAATGATTGCATCCGATTTTGACAAAACTTTCAATTTGTCCAATGCAATCGTCTGGTGTTCCCCATATTACGGTTTTAAGAGCTGTATCGTCTGGTATCGAAGCCTTAAGCTCAGTAAGATTATTCAAATCAGCAATGCCTGCCATACTGTATTCAAATCCCGGGTGCTTCCTCCCGAGCAACATCTCAAATTGTTCTGGCATAATTGCAACTCCAGTTTTTGCAATGGGGGTCATAAGCATCCTAGCAGCCTCACGGTCGTCCGAGATAGTTGCATTCGGGGCATACGCAAAGCTGAATTCTTCAAGTGATCGGCCATATTTCCTCAGGCTCGACTGCAATTTGTTCAGACTTGAAATGTAGGTTTCCGGAGTATGTGCAAAAGGTATCCATCCATCGCCAAGCTCTCCGGCAAGATCAAGCATCTTGGGACCGTACGCGGCGACATAGATTGGCGGGTTGGGCTTTTGTACTGGCTTGATTTGGAGAAATGCATCCTTCAAAGTGTAAAACTCACCATGGAAATTTGCCGGATGATTATGGTCAGCATTCCAGAGCATCCTGATTACTTTGATGCCCTCTCTTAGTCTTGCTCGCATGTTCTTGATCGAAATCCCAACTGGCAACAGATTTGTTGCTTCCCCGGCTCCGAGGCCCAAAATCGTTCTTCCTGCCGAGAGCCCATCTAGCGTAGCTGTTGCCTGTGCCACGGTAGCGGGGTGCCTCCGTCTGACGTCTGTAACTGCAGATCCCACCCCCACGTTCTTCGTCTCGTGGCCCATTAGTGCCATGACCGTGAAGAGTTCTGGCATGGTCTCAGTCACAGGACCGCCAGAAAAGTGATCGGTGAACCAGACTGTATCGAAACCTACTTTCTCGCCCAACACGGACAAACGAACAATTTCCGAAGCCGGAATCGGCGGAATCTCGATTCCGAATTTCAGTCCTGGATGATTCAAGAATACAAGTCCCAAACTTTGGAATATTGTGGGTCGTTAGGATATGTAAAGCGCTGCGAAATATGTGCCATATAATGAGGGATTGAAATAGTACCCATGAACATTCGAAGTAAATGGGGCTACAGCCGAACTCCCAGCGCCGTTTGTAGTCAGCGGGTTGAATGTCCATATCTGAAGTACCTTGCTATTTAGAAGTTGCATACCCGTATTGAGTGTAGAAAGTAGTGCTGAATTGTTTCCTGAGGATTGTTCGCCTACAACTGTCTTGAACACGTTAGTTAGAGAAGTGTAGTTCCAACCATAAAAGAGAGTTTGCTGGCCCCCGCCTCCGATTTCACCAACCACGAAATCCCCGGCCCATGGGTAATCATCGACGTAACCACTCCAGGAGAAGTATAGATGATCTGAAAAGGCCTGGGTGAACATCTGACCTATTGCTTCTGGCACCACTACAACAGTTAGTCCCATGTTGTATGTACTGCTTACATTGTTTACCGCGATTGCTATCTGATTCATGATAGATCCGTCAAGTGTGTCGCCGGAAGGATAGTATTCCTGAATTGTTTGAGGTTTGGGATTACTGCACTGTCCATTGGAACCCAACTGAGAACAGCCAAATGAATTATTGAATATACCAGAAGTCTCGGAAGTGCCATTGAAAAATGTGAAATGAGTTATAGGATGAAGCATGGCATCAAGAAGTAAATTCTGCACTGCAGTCAAATTAAAATTGTACGCGGGCAAAATGGAAGAATTGAATGCGCCGGATGGAGGAATCCCAGGCGGTAAAAGTTGTGTGGCAACTCGCCCTAAACCATTTCCAGAATTGTCGTTGATAGCAGACATGTTAACTGAATCGCCAAAAGCTAGTCGGAAACGAATATCGGCGAAGGGTTGAAATGAGTAATAGCTACCGCTGAAAGTGTTTGTTACATTCGAAGCAAAATTCAAGTAATTAGTGGTGTATTGTTGGTAAGGTCCGTAAACGCTAATTCCAGGAATTATTGATTGAATGGTACTGTTACCAAGCCAAGCACTCCGAGAAACGAGATCGTAAAGGTTCCCTCCGTTCAAATCTATTGTATATGGTTGGCCTGATTTTGCGGCGTTCTGTAAGTCAATTTCTCTTGTCGCCTGGCTAGGGACATAGTTTATGTTAATTGTCTTGATTGTGGGAGTAATCTTCGCTACATAAGGTCCTCCCCAATAGTTTGGATTAGCAGTAAAAACGATATTATTCGAAGATGGAGAGTAACTTGACAATATGTATGGTCCCGTGCCCGCGAGAACTTTTCCGGATGGACTGAAAAGAGAGCTCTGCCCGCAACCGCTGGGGGTTATGCCACTATTGCAAGTTGATGCCATGTCTAGAAGGTATTGATGCATCCTGTTGGTTTCGTTCCCACTAAGGTTAGGGAATGGTAAAGTGTAACCTGCACTCGATTTGTTCCAAAGCATCAGGTCTTGTTGCATAACATAGTTGGGTGCTAGAACATAAGCCCACAGTCCCCCGAACAAATATGGGAAAGCGGAATTGGGATGCATCAAATGCAGAGTAAATGTCAATGGTCCAGTAATCTGAACAAAGTTTTGCGCAAGGACGTCATTGGCGTACGTTGGGGAGTAAGTTTGAGGCTTACCAAGGTAAGTGCTCAAGCTAGTATTCAGAAGTTGCTGGAAAAGCCAAGCCTGTTGTGTGGCATGTGTAGTGGGCGTGCTTCCATCACCCATGAGCTGTCTATTAAATGAAAAGTAAATAGCTGATGAATTTAGAGGCTCTCCATCGGTGAAATTTATTCCACTTCTCAAGGTGAAATTGTATGTCATGCCATCAGGAGAAGACGTATAGCTCTGAGCCAGCCATGGTATTACCTCAGTCGGATTCGATCCATTATACCACAACAATGGTTCGAAGAGATTTTGAAGGATCATGCCATCGACTTCAGAGGAAGCGGCAGCTGGGTCTAAGGAATCGATCGTGAAATCAGCGTCGTAAGTCAACGTTGAAGACGTGGATGAGTGACTCGACGATGTACCTGACGATGTGCTCGACGATGTTGTCTGTGTGATTGTAGATGACGAAGTAAGCGAACTTTGAGTAACTGAAGTTGTTCCTGTCGAGGAACTAGGAAATGTGGACGTAAGCGTCGAACTGGTTGTTGAAATTGTAGACGTTGAAGAACTTGAAGACGAAATTGAAGTGGTTGACGAAACTTGGGAAAGCAATGCGTAGCCGCCAACCCCTATTATTAAAATGACAATTACAACAATTACAAGGATAACGGTTCTGCCAATTCCCTGGTGTCTCGACAAGTTAAAGACGCTAAATATCGTTACCTATTTATTCTTTCGAAATTTGTGACACAGGTCTTTTCCACTATCCGGCATTGGTCAGCATAACTTTTTGTTAGAATTGAAAGGTTCGACACAATATGAGTTCTGAATGAAATTCTTTTGAGGCCTCGATAATTATGACGGGACAGAAAATTATGCTTGGCATCATCCTCAAAAATAAAGAGGGGTAATTTTGCGTGGACGTACACGAGTTTCTTTACACTCTTCACTAACTTCCTCGTGAGTCTAGACAGGCCAGTCTTTTGTGGTACCCTCTTGATTTAGGATCAGCCCTATAGTGGAAGTTTCACAGCTTGTTCGTTTAGATGAGACAAGTACACGGCATCTTCGACTTCTTGAGCTCTTGCCCCGTCTGCAAAACCAGCTTCAGGGATTTTGTTCTCCAAGACTTCCCTCACAAAGGATCGAACGAGATTTCCAAAGTATAACTCGATCCAATGATCCTGTTTGCTAAACCCGTTCGGATAGAAGCGATCAGGAATCTCCCGAAGTCTAAATTCCGGGCGGTCAGGTGTGGCGATGCTCACGGTTTCGTGGACACTGAATTCTTCAACTAGTCGCGCTATAATCGCCCCTTTTGATCCGTAAAGTCGCACTTCCATTCCCGGATATCCCCCAATCGCGATAAAACTAGATTGGAAAGTGCCCATTGCACCGTCTTCGAAATCAGCGAGCCAAACCGTGGCATCTTCAATGTTAATCGGCAATGATTTGCCTAAATCCCTGATAAGACGTTCCGGTACGAAATTTCTCATCCGTCCGGTTACCGACGTGATTCCCCCCATCAACCACAGCGCGATATCTATCAGGTGTGGTGCGTACTCTTCTAGAGAGCCTGTCATTATCTTCGAAGAATCTTCAGCCGGATTCCAGCGAAACGGCGTCTTCGGATCTATGAACTGAGAGTTTTGCTCAAACCCATTGAAGAGGTACTTCTGTCCCACAAAACCTTCATCCACGAGCTCTTTGAAATACCGCAAAGCGGGGCTGTAACGATAGGTGAACCCCATCTTAGTCTTCACCCCCATTTTTTCTGCCAGGCTCTGAAGTAAACGCGCTTGCTCCAAGTTTTGCGCTAGTGGCTTTTCACATAGAACAGATTTTTTCCTCCTTATGGCTTCAGATGCGATCTCAAAGTGACTTACCGCAGAGGCGCACACATCCACGGCGTCAATTTCTTCTTTTTCCAACAGCTCTTGATAGTCCTCGTACACATGCGGTATGTGAAATCGATTAGCTACCTTTCCTGCCAAATCCTTGTTGGCATCGCAAAGAGCTACTATTCGCGCATCCTCACATTTTTGGAATGACGGAATGTGAGCCTTCTGCGCCCACCCGCCGGCACCAATTATGGCAACCCTGAGCGGCGCGCGAACGGACATTTCTAAAGATCTCTAACGTTCTTACCGATGTAGAAGACGACGTCGGTGGTATTCACAACATGCTTGGGAATGATCATATGGACAAAACCATCCTCTGAGGAAATTACGTCTTCAACAACTCTCCCCTCCAGATTCTTCACAAACCCCAGCTTTTGCGATCGTTTCACTATGTCCCCCAACTTTACCACCGGATAGAACAATCCGCCATGCTTTACGCGCACTTCTTGCGAATCGTTAAACATTCTCTGCTTGATTGCAGGTTTTGTCGGTTCCCCTGGGAGCATTTTAAGATACTTCAGGATGTTTCTTACTCCATTGACATGGTTTAAAATATCACCTTCGTCGTAAGATCCGAGACCAACACCAGATTCTACAACTATGGAAGGTATTCCTCGCTTTGGAGCCCCAACAAACAATGTAGTGGTCGGCCAATATTTCCCCGCGCCCTCTTCCGTTCGCTGTTCTATGAATGGAGTTCCCGCGAGCCTTGCCATTTCCGCAGTAACAGAGTCGACCTTTTCACTCCCCGTCTTGTAGAATATGGTATATGCGATGAGTAATTCGTTCAACTCTGCTCCATGGAGATCCATGAAATAGTTGGATTCATAGACGATCTTCTCCAGGTAGTAATTTGTAAGCTGACTAAAGTTGCCATCAAGTTTCCCCGGCACCTGAAAAGAGAGATTTAATCCGTCAATAGGGCAAACGTACGAAATGTATCGATCGAAGCCCAGGATGTTTACCACAGGCACCGTGACTATGGTACCTTTAAGCTCGGAAGGATTAGTTTCTTGATATAATCGGATCGTTGCGTCGATTCCCGGATACTCGCAAGGATGGCTGCCCGCGATGAGGCAGATTCTGGGTCCTTCTTCGCTGCCGTTTACAATGCCAATTGGAAGCGAGATGTCGAAGGCCGGCGATTCGCCAATTTTCATATATCCAAACTTCTTCTCGCCAGGCGCCGCAGTAATGTCGCTTATAGTTACTGAGCCCTTCATGTTGAATCCTACTCTAAATTAGAAATTAATTTCTTTTGGCGTTTCTACGATAGCGCGGAAAAACGTCGAAATGCTTGTTTTTTCTATTCGGGGGGAATCTCTTGAAATGCTAGCTGCAGATTTAGTCCGTGACTCTTCCGGTAATAGTACGAAATTCCGAAAATCACGAAAGCTGCAATGATTGTGACCGGTATAGTTAGATATGCAAAGTATTGTACTATCACGGATCCGCTCGGCGGTGGAGTGACGGCCGGTAATAACGCGCTGATTGTCACAAAGGCTGAGAATATCACTCCAAGGATCCCAAGGATAGATATCACCGGAACTCCGCCGACTTTTTTCTTCACAATATCCGGCGCTGTCTCAAAGATCGGTTTTTTCCAGTATGGGAACACAATCGCCGCAACAGAGGTGATCAAGTACGCGATATTGAATAGCGCTGGCTGGTAGATTATGAACTGGAAGACGGTAGTGTACACGTAGACAAAGGCAGCAATAACTGTCAGCACCCAGGTTACCAGCAGCGCTAGGTATGGAGCTCCTCGTTTGGCGTCGAGCCTGGTGAACCACTCTGGCAGAACTCTATCAAATGACCAAGCGAACATGTTCCGAACGACTATGAAACTAAACAGAATGTCTGAACTTACTGCCAGTGCTAGCACTGCCAGGCCTGCTAGAACCACGACCACTGCATTAGGCGCGGCAAACACAACCAGCATATTGAGCACCGGAGGTCCCGGCAAAGTGTAGGCAGCGTTTCCCGTTCCACCTAGTGCAGAAATCGCGTTAACAAAATCTGGACCCATAGCATAGTACGCAGACTCGAATACTATACCCATGAATATAGCAAACACGAAAATTCCACCGATAATCCCCAAAAGCTGTGAGCGCTCGACCTTCTTTACTTCCCCGTTGTAATACGTGGACCAGTTGTAGCCGAAGAAAGCCTCTATCGTAAACACAGAGCCGAAGAGCGTTCCTGCTAATGTGAATCCCTTTGGTAGAGCTGCAGTTGAAATCACGTTATTGAAATTCATGCCGGACATGGCGTTGAAGTTTGCCTGGAAGGTAGAAGGCCCCGCAATCAGAAAAGCTCCCGCAGTGACCAGAGTTCCCAAAGCAGCTATAAGGAAAATTACCCATAGCGTTCTGAAGACAGCTTTCGTTCCTAGAAACGCTGGAATCATCGAGACCGAAATAATTGCGATGATGATCGCAAGATTGTAGGGCGGCCCCGAGAATGTGGTGGCAAGACTCGTGAGGTTCGAATTATGATACAACAAGCCGAGCCCACCTAGCATGGGGACAAGCCCAAAAGAAATCGAGATTGCCGTCGCAGTTGCAAAACTCTCCCAGAGAATGCTCGTGATGATAAAGTTCGCGAGGAAACCTAGGCTTGGATTGAGGGTTCTACTCACCCAGACATACTCTCCTCCAGTTCTCGGCATCGCGACCGAGAAAAGATAGTAAACTAGTCCGACAACTATTGCAGGAGCAATCCCAACGAGCACAGTAAGCGGAAGGTCTACTCCGGTGTAAAGCAGACTTGCGAAAAATGTGTAAAAGAAAGTCGTAGCAACGCCCATGGCGACAAGGTTTGCCATTAGAGCGCTGATTCCCGAAACTTGCCTAGTCAGTCCGGTTGCATTTCTGACGAAAACCTTGCTCGTTGCTCCCGCACTCGCTTCAGTCATATCTTTGATCACCGGGGAGAATCAAAGGGATATAAAAAGTTAAGATCGGCCACCGGCCAATTCACATAGCCCTAAAAGCTTAAGCAAGACTCGGGAAAATTTTTCTCACTGCCGGTTACTGTTTTATCATTTAAGACTCAATTGTGTTGAAAAGAAAACAGACACGACCCCAAAGCATCCGCACAAATGATTAAGAATCGAAAAGGCCCGCCTGGTGGCGTAGATTTCATGTTTTGACATTTTCCATTGTCGCGAGAGATCCGAAAACAGGACACTACGGTGTTGCCGTGCAGTCGCATTTTTTCTCGGTCGGATCAAGAGTTCCCTGGGCTAGAGCGGGAGTCGGTGCCGTAGCCACTCAAGCACTGGTAGAGATAAGCTATGGTCCACTTGGACTTGATTTGCTGTCCTCAGGAAAGGGAGCTCGAGAGACACTCGACGCCCTAAAAACAATAGACCCCAAAGTAGAGCGGCGACAGGTTGCAATGATCGATTCTCATGGAGAAGTTGCAGTCCACACCGGTCGGGAATGTACTCCAGAGGCCGGTTACACTGTCGGTGACCAATTCGTATGTCAAGCAAACCTGATGAGGACGACGAACGTATGGAAAGAGATGGCGTCGACGTTCGAGAGCGAAAGTTCGCTGGATTTGCCTGAGAGACTAATTGCCACCTTAGAAGCGGGGCAGAGAGCGGGTGGAGATTTGAGAGGTATGCAGTCTGCTGCAATACTGGTGGTAGATTCGAAAGTGTCTGCGACAGGATGGCAGGGAGTACTCGTGAACTTACGCGTAGAAGACGATCGACAGCCTATCGCTCAGCTCAAAAGATTGCTCGGGTTGCAGAGAGCTTACGATCTTGTGGACAAGGCCGCGTTGCTTCTCTCAGAAGGAAAGACCGAGGAGTCGAGCAAAGCATATTCGATCGCTGCCAAATTGGCTCCTGAGGTCGAGGAACTCCAGTTCTGGCAATCCGTTAGTCTTGTGCAGGCAAGCCGCCTGGAAGAAGCTCGGAAGATTTTTTCAAAGGTTTCGGAGAAAAATCCAGACTGGATTCAGGTTGCCCTAAACTTGCAGAAAGTGGGTCGACTGCCGAGAGGATCTCTAGGATCAACCGATGAATTGTCTGATTGAATTTCTTTTTTCCTAATGTTTGGACAGAAATTGGGAAAGAGCATCGTTGAAAGCTTCGGGTTGCTCCATGTAGCAGAAAAATCCACTGTTTGGGATTTCACGATATTCCACCATGGGGAGGCTCTTGTGTTGTTCTTCGCCTCCCTCGCGAGCAATGATCATCGCCGGTACAGCACTACCGCGCAATCCAGCTTCAATCAGGTCCGTTTCCTTCTTTAGACTCTCAATTATTGCAATCAGAGGAGCAGGGTCATTGTTCAGTCTCGCGTATCTATCTTCGAAGAAGCTCTTGACAATGTAGCCGCCTAGATTGGAAGAAGCAAAGTCCTTGCTGAATAGATAAGGCGGACTATCATTAAGCGTGGGCTTCCACACAGTGTTCCAAAATTGCAAATACCCACCCGACCTTAGTGGTCGCAAGTATACCTCAACGAATGGTAGTCTTTCGCCGGTGGGCGTATCCATAAGGTCGTCCCCGATGGGAAAAGTCGCCGAATTTACCCAGACCGCTGCCCTCACTTTTTCTGGGTAATCAATCACAAACCGCTGGCCAATGGCACCACCGAAAGATCCTCCAACAACAAATGCCTTTTCGACTTCCAGCTCGTCAAGCAGTCCGTTCAAGTCTTTTGCCAGAGTCCTCATGTCATAGCCACCGACAGGTTTCTCAGATCGTCCATGTCCTCTAAGATCAGGAACAATAACTCGATAGTGCGCAGAGAATACAGGTGTTTGAAAGAGCCACATTGCATGGTCTCCTGGCCACCCGTGCAGGAAAACGAGCGGATACCCGTCGCCTTCTTCTTCATAGAATAGATTTATCCCGTTTGCTCTAATACTTGGCATGAATTCTCACTCCGATCGATCGACGCGTGTCAGGACTTTATCGGCGAATTTCCTTAGAGAGGCCTCACCTGGCTCATTGAATTGTATCAATAGGTGCCTTACGCCTGCATCCCTGAATTCTTGTATTCTCTCTAAAATTTTCTCAGGGGAGCCACCAGCGAGAAATTTCTTAGCTATTTCATCAGGGACACTATCTCTGTATTTCATCAAGAGTTCGCCGTCCTCGTTGGTCATGAGCATGTTCTGGTATGTCCTCTCCAGCCCGGGCGGAAGCTTTACGCCCAGGTACTTCAGCATCATGCCTTCCACTAGCAACACAAGTTTTGTTTTATCCAGTGCGGCACGGTATCCGGCTTCATCCCAAACGACAGATGTCAGGATCTCTGCGATGGGCTCGAGTTTACTTGCGTCCCTGCCAGCTTTTCGCGCAGAATCTTGCACTATTCCAAATCTTTCCTTGAACGACTCTGGTGTGTTGAGGAAGGAATCCCAACCATCTCCAAAAGTTCCGACCAATTCCAGTGTTTTCTTGGCGCCGAGCGAACCAACATAGAGCGGAGGGATTTGATCTGTAGGCTGGTCGAGCCACGCGTTCTTGAGCGAGAACTGTTTCCCTAGAAAATTCACAGACGATTCTCTGCTCGAACCCCACAGCAGTTTGATGATCTGTACAGCTTCGGCGAGTTTCTGCCGCCTAACTGCCGGCGAGTCCCAGGGAATTCCAAACGGGACGATGTTCATTGCCTCGCCCGCTCCGATTCCAAGTCCAGCTCTCCCTTTCGCTATTCTGTTAAGTGTCAAAACAATCTGTGCAGTTTTTGCGGGGTGCACCCGCTGGGTGTCCGTAACAGTCGAACATAGGAACACACGATTTGTTTGAACTGCGATAGCTGCAAGTGTAGTCCACGGATCAATACTCGGTCCATCGATCAAGTGGTCGTTTGCCCAAACTGAATCAAAACCAATTTTCTCCGCGAGCACTCCCATTCTAACTGCTTCGTCTGATGGGTATGCATCCAGCTCCGTTCCTATCTTCATGTTAGTAGCCAATCATTCGCTAGCTCCTGAGTTACAGTGCGAAGCGTAGCACCTTCCTCTATTGAATCTATCGAGGAAAAAATGCAACCCTCTAGCTATTGCATCGTTATTTCGCCGACGCCTATCGCAGAAGATCCGGGTTTGATCATTGGGAGACACCAGACGAGGGCGAGATCGCCATCCACAGGAGCTTTTATTCTTTCGATTATTTCTCCAGTTATTGGATCAGAAATTGTGCCAAGCTCTTGGTCTTTACTGATACTGTCACCCACTCTGGCGGTCGTCGTCCACATCCCCCCATTTCTATTATGAACATCATGTAAGTTCATTATTTTTGGAGAATTGGTTTTATCGCCACTTCCACCTCTTTCCAGCATACCAAGATAACGCATTACATTTTCGAGACCGGTCGTTGCATCTCGAAGATACTCCTCGGTCCTCGAAAAGTCCGTCACACCGCCGAATTCTGTGCTAATAGCGGGAATGGATTTCTTCCTGATCATGACCTCGGCAATGTTACCTGGCTTTTTGATTCTCCAGATCTGATCAACCCCAAACGCTCTGGCAAGCTCCAAGCATTTTTCATAAACGGCAGGATTGACGGTTTCGGGCATGGGAACGATCGCCGCCCGAGTAGGCTGCCAATATTGATCCTGACCGTGCATGTCTATGAGGAAATCCGCTCTTGATGCAATTTCATTTGTAAAAACAAAAGCCAGTCGACTTGTAATGGAACCGTCTGGTTCTCCGGGGAAGAGCTGCTCAATATCAAAATGGTCGAACATCGTAGGTAGTCGATTTTCAGCTTCAAACGCCCAAGTGCTCAGTATAGGAACTCCAATGAACGTTCCAGCGACTCGCGACGGATCACACTCATTGTAAAACCTGGAGATCGCCGTCGTGCCAATAATTTCTGTGCCATGCATTGCGGCATTCACAACTAGGGTAGGACCCGGCCGCGCACCGACAATTTTGACGAAGGGAATTGCGATGGATTGACCGGCGGAAGTCTTTGCGACTTCGATGACCCCATTGGTCTTGGTGGCAGGGCGAGTAGAGAAGTTGTTGTCAGATGTTGTTACCAATTTAGATCGGTTACATTCCATAGAGGCTTAAATTTGTATTTTCTGCTACTCCCACACGGTATTGACCTTTGCGTCTCAATGGAAAAGTGGCGATTATCTCCGGTGGTTCGCGCGGCATCGGTGAAGCGATCGCAAGATTATTCACAGAGGAGGGCACCATGGTGATAATCGGAGACATCCTTGAAAAAGAGGGCATGACTCTTCAAAACGAGCTCAGATCCAACGGCAAGAGCTGTCAATTCACAAAACTTGACGTAACCAAATCAAGTGACTGGGAAAAGACAGTCAATCTAGCAATATCATCCTTCGGCAAGCTCGACATTCTAGTAAACAACGCCGGAATCTCGAACTCGCAGGAGCCGATTGAAGTAACGGTTGAAGATTCTTGGGACAAGGTTATGTCCGTCAACGCAAAAGGAGTCTTCCTCGGAACTAGGGCAGTCATTCCATACATGCGAAAAAATGGTGGAGGTTCCATTGTAAACGTTTCTTCGCAATTTGGGCTTGTGGGTTTTGAATTTGAGAACTCCGCGTACCAGGCATCAAAGGGGGCGATCCGAATCTTCACGAAGGTCACCGCGCTGCAATACGCAAAGGATCGGATCCGAGCGAACAGCCTTCATCCGGGTCCCGTAGATACCCCCGCTGGTGTCGTTGCATCGGGAAACTCAGACCGGCTCGCTTTTGTTCTTTCCAAAGTTCCCCTAGGTCGAATTGCAAATCCGCTGGAAATAGCATACGGGGCGTTATTTCTTGCCTCAGATGAATCGTCCTTCATGACAGGCGCGGAGCTGGTAATCGACGGTGGCTGGACCGCTCAATAACTTTAGAGTGCTACCAACATGAGGCCGAGGAATCCAAAAAGACTAATCTTACAGTCAGTCGAGCGGGAGTCAGTAGACATAAAGCTCGTGTAGTGTTGGCTTTCAAGTCGGAATATCCAATTTCGAAATCCACATCAGAGATGGAAAACTAGTTGAAAGGATCTAAATTGATTACCCAAATTGAGAAGTACAGATAGGAAAGAAATGAATTCGTTGCGACTCTATCGCACAATGCGGGCACATATTGCTAATCTGGTGACGCGCGCCCAAAGATTAAGTACGTTGATATGCTCGCTCAATATTACGGTCCTGAACTTTGGATAACTTGGCTGAGGGTTTGAAATATAAAATTAGACAGCAGAGATAACTTCAATAGCATCTTACCCTTCCCTTTCTCGCATGACTAGCTCGGTAATGATTCAGAGCAATGAAAGGCTCTCGAATATGCTTACTCGGATGCTAATGATTAGACGCTTCGAAGAGAGGGTAAAGATAGAATTTGCTGCTACAAGGGTGAAGGGATTTGTCCATCTTTACATAGGGGAAGAGGCGGTTGCAGTCGGAGTATGCTCTGACCTTCGAGATGACGACTATGTCACAAGTACGCATCGTGGACACGGTCACTGCATTGCAAAGGGCATCGAAATGAAATCGATGATGGCCGAGCTATTTGGAAAAAGAACAGGCACGTGCAAAGGCAAAGGTGGTTCGATGCATATCTCGGACTTGACGCTTGGAATGCTTGGGGCAAATGGAATCGTTGCTGGTGGGGTACCCCACGCCGTCGGCGCAGCACTTTCCGCGAAATACAGAGGTACAGATCAAGTAGCCGTTGCTTTCTTCAGCGATGGAGCATTAAATCAAGGTGTCTTGCATGAATCGATGAATCTTGCATCTATCTGGAAATTGCCCGTAATCTTTGTCCTGGAAAATAACCAATATGCAGAATCAACTTCCATTACATACGCAACTAGTGTTGCAGATCCGACTATTAGGGCGTCATCTTACAACATACCAGCTTCGAGGATTGACGGAATGGATGTGATGGCTGTTAACGAGGCTGCTAGCGGAATGATCGCAAAGGCCAGACGTGGAGAGGGCCCTTCATATCTGGTTTGCGACACCTATCGCTATATGGGACACTTCGAGGGCGACGACCAAAAGTACAGGACACCACAAGAAGTTGAGGAATGGAAGAGGGTAGATCCAATAACTCGATTTAAGAATTCGTTGATACAGGAAGGCTACTTGAGTGATGAAAAGTACCGGGAAACTAATGAATCAATTCTGCAAGAGATTGAAGAGGCGGTCGAATACGCAGATAAAAGTGAGTGGCCGTCTCCCGATGAAGTCATGAACGATATTTACTCTAGTATGTAGAAGGGGTGAAGAGATTGCAAGTAAGCCAAGTTAAATTCACTTTTCTTCAATCGATTACCGACGCTCTTCGGCAGGAAATGGAAAGAAACGATCGCATCATTATCATGGGAGAAGACGTCAGGATCTGGGGTGGTGTTTTTGGAAGATTCAAAGGGTTCAAAGAAAAGTTCGGCGAAAACAGAATCCTTGACACGCCGATCTCCGAAGCAGGGTTTGTTGGAGTCGCGGTGGGGGCCGCAGCGACCGGTCTCAGACCAGTAGTTGATCTAATGTTCGTTGATTTCTTTGGAGTTGCCGCGGACCAAATTTTCAACCAAGCCGCGAAGATGAAGTACATGTTCGGCGGCAAAGCGAAGCTTCCACTCGTGATAATTACAATGATCGGGGGAGGACTTTCTGCTGCCGCTCAGCACTCTCAGTGCTTATACTCCACATTCGCACATATTCCAGGAATAAAATGCGTCGTGCCCTCGACTCCATATGATGCCAAGGGCCTCCTTACCACGGCGCTGAGGCAAGACGATCCGGTGGTGTTTTTTGAGCACAAGTTTCTTCATTCGATCGAAGGAACGGTTCCCGTCGAAAGCTATGAAATTCCATTCGGAAAAGCCGACATAAAACGAGAGGGAAAAGATGTTACACTTGTTGGACTTGCTCGAACTGTGCACCAAAGTCTGGAGGCAGCCGCTTCGCTTGAGAAGGAAGGAATCAGCGCCGAAGTGCTGGATCCCAGAACCATTGTGCCTTTGGATGAGGATGCGATACTGAATTCAGTCAAAAGAACTGGTAGACTGGTCATAGTCGATGAGGATTATCCGCGTTGTAGCTTTGCGACCGATGTGGCCGCTCTTGTAGCAGATCGAGGATTTCATTATTTAGATTCGCCAATAAAAACTGTAACTGCCCTGAATTCACCTTCTCCTTTCAGCCCAGTTCTAGAGGAGGCTTTCCTTCCGAGCACTGAACGAATCATAAAGACTGTTCACAGTGCTTTTGGAAGATAGGTCTAGCTGGATGTACTTTCTATCGATTTTTTCAAGTCCCGAAGAAAGCTAGCCGCTGTGTGCCCATCCATCGCCCTGTGATCAAAAGTCAGGCTTAGCATCATCAAGGGCAGGACTTCAATGACTCCTGCCGGGTTTACCTGCGGCTTTAGAGCGATCTGTCCCACCCCTAGTATTGCGGTCTGAGGCGGATTGATAATCGGAGTAAAACTCGAAATACCATACATTCCGAGATTTGAAATCGTAAAGGTGCCTCCCGAAACGTCATCGAGTGTTAATCTATGATTCCTAGCCTTTTCGCCTAACTCTTTTAGGCTGACTGAAATTTCGTCAATGCTTTTTCTGTTCGAATTTCTGATTACTGGAACCACTAGTCCTGATTCTGCAGCGATTCCTACACCAATGTTGATCTCTTCTATGATTTTGATCTGGTTATCTTCAATAGTCGAATTCATGATTGGGTGACTTTCAAGAGTTCTTGAGACGTGCTTGACCAAAAGATCCGTGTAGGTCAAATGATTCTCATCAGACGGACTTGCTGGAGAAAGGGCTTTCTGAAGGTTTGTTGCGTCGGCTTCTAACATCAGTGTTACTTGAGCCGTACCCTGCAAGCTAGCTGTCATATTCTCTGCAATTGCTCTTCGTATCGCACTGAACGAAATAACTTGCTTCACTTTAAGCCCGCCAGCAGTCCTATTCAGATTTGTTTCTATGTAAGCGGCCACATCACTTTCCAAGACCATTCCCTCGGGGCCGCTTCCAACAATTTTTGATGGATCAATTCTTCTTTCTTCGACTAGCCTCTTTGCTCGTGGTGATATTTTCCTTTTCACAACGTCGGAAGAGGCGAGTGTCGCAGCTTGAGGGCTCACTGAAGTTGGAGCCAATGTCTGAGACGATTGAGGCTGAGATATTGGAACACTTTCTGGAATTTTTTCACCTTGTTGTCCGACGTATGCAATTATTTCTCCGACGGGAACAATCGATCCCTTTTGTCCCAATATTTTCAAAAGAACTCCGCTTTGCGTGGATTGAATTTGACACGTAACCTTGTCAGTTTCTATCTCGGCGATAACTTCATCTTTTTTTACCGCATCGCCTTCCCGCTTATGCCAAATAACTACGGTAGCTTTCTTCATGGTCAAGCCGAGTTTCGGAATGGTTATCGCTTCAACCAAAAAAATCTCACATTATTTATGACAGAAGACCAGCACGCCTCAATCCGCCGAGAGTTATGAATATTGTAATTTTCATTGCAGAAAATGCAATACGCATCTTCTCTCCGAAGCCATGGGAATGTGGATATGTATTTCCCAGCTTTGCTAGTTCCATTGTCATGTCAATCAGTTTGGCCTCTTCTTCTATGTGCCGCTTGCAGTATTGACAATCAACTGTGTTACCCGAAACTAAGAGGTCGTGTTTTGCGAGACTGAGAAAGGCAAAGGTCGTGTCCCCACCATCGCCGAGAAAGTGTAGCGTTTCTTCCCATTTGTTTGAAATATCTTCGAGAAGCGCTTCTCTTTCGCTCGAAGAAAGTTGTCTAGACATTTAGATTGAATGACCCAACTAGCCACTCTCTCTTATAAGATAAGGTGTTACAATTTCAACTTCAAAACTCCGTCGGAACTCTCGAGGGAACCATTGTTTCGGAAGGATAAAACCCAAGTAAAATGATCAGTGGGTCGAGTAAGGCTTTACGACCTTGAAGTTACAAGGTCGTATTTTCTCATTGACCACGAATGTAACTGTGTTAAGCAGCAGCATGCCATTCTGGCCACCCCACGTCGACCGGTGCTAGCAGCCAATAGTGAGTTGAAGGGGCGCAGAGATCATTTTGGTCCATTTATGCTCTATCGGTTGGCGTCGATTTCAACTAAGGAATATTCTTCGTCAAGGATGAAGCGTTGATTACAAAAAATGGACGCATGCTATTTGGAAATTTATTGAGAGAATTATTTGTCATCCAGAAAAGGAACATTGTAAATAGAAAATACACGAGGACATTCAGATCTTACAAAGAAACTGAGATTCTATATGTGGCTAGCTTAGACTAAGACAAACGAATGAAATCGCCAGCGAGAACAAACGGGCCGATTCCAGATCTGAAATTCACTTGGCTTAAAGCCCTCGCTTCTGACTGTGAAAATCAACGAGAAATCTTAGCCTAAGGCGAATGAAGTATGAAAAAAAGACTTCTCGCAGTGTGTATCTTTGCCGTTCTCTACGGCTTTGTCCTCATAAATTATGTTGATCTAAATCAATATCTGGTCCGGAATTGGGCACCCGACGGATGGTATTCCTTCATCCTTGTCGTGCTCTGCGGCTTGCCCTTTGTGCCATTAAGTATCTGGGCGACAAGGCACGAGCCAAGCCCCTTTTACAAGCGCTTTCTCATAGTTGTAGGGTTCGGTCTATTCGTTACTCTATGCAATGATTTGGGCCTAGGCATCTCATGGTATAGTTTTGGGGCGACCAGTTTGAATTACGGATGGATGTACAGGTTCAATCTGGGCTTGGCAGGAACCGCCACGACTTGGACCGCGCAATTTGGTATCGCGCAGATTCCAGTATCCAGCTATCTCATGGGAGGTAGTATATACGCAAGAATTACCGTAGTTGCACTAATAGGCCTATTTCTTAGGCGATCTTCGGCCGAACCGCAAAGTCAACCTCCGCGTGAATTATCAGTTTATTACAAGCTAAAGAAAAATCGTTTCTGATGCAATAAACGGCGACGTAAACTACTCCAAATTGACACTGTTCACGGTCGTTTGATTTTCAATCCCCATAACACAGAGTTACGAGTGTTGGCAATGGTATTTACCCGTCAGGAGTGCTTTTTTACGAATCGCTCAACAGTGTCAAGGTATTCATCTGCCTGATCTTCCCACATTAGCATGTGCGAACTTTTGTCGAAAACTACAAGCTCGGAACCCTTGATTTTTTCATGTATTGGTTCCTGTACTTCCGGGCCAGCCTCATCGTATCGACCACAAGTTATCAGCGTGGGAACCTTGATTGTAGATAACTGATCGGTAATTTCAAAATCCTTCATGGTGCCTGTGACCGTGAATTCATTTGGTCCCTGAATCGCAACATACGGCTTCCTGGCATTGAGGTAATTTGTTGTCGCAATTGCTTCCTCGGGCCATTGATCGAGTTGCAAGAGATGCCTCTTGTTGAACTCTCCTACAGCCTTTTGATATTCAGGGCTCGTAGTATCGTTTCGGTCTTCTGATCTCTTCAACGCATCTTGCACGGATTGCGGGAGCTGGGCGCGGAGTCTATTCACGTTTGCAAGGTAAGTTTTGACACTAGCTAACCCAGACGAAGCTATCAATCCCTTCAAGTTCTGCTGGTACTTTAATCCGTAAGCTAATCCCAGTATAGAGCCCCAGGAATGTCCGATAAGAAATATTTTTTCGTTCTTTCCCCAGATTTTTTCTCGAACTTTATCGACTTCGTCGACGTAATAATCCACGGTAAATCTCGAAAGATAATCCGGCGTTTCCTCGGATCTGCCGGATGCATACTGGTCATAGAAGAGTGTCGTTATGCCTCTCTTCGACAGATTGGCGTAAGGGAGTAAGTAATCGTGCGACCCGCCGGGGCCGCCAGCGAGGCAAAGCATTTTTGCATACTCGTCTTTTGCCTCGAATATTTTGTAGTAGATTTTTGCCCCTTCTATTGGAATGAAGCCTTCTCGATAGCCCGATTTCCAGTTCTTATCCAATTTGCGATCGATTTCCCCGACATCGACCTTTCTATAAATAGTTAGCCGGAATAGCTTCTTGAGAAACCATGTTGAAATGATAAGAACGGGTTATACATAGTCGACGGATCAAGCTTGAGTTTGGGTAGAATCTGAATCCAGGGTGTTTTGGTCGCCCAATGCGCTTTTCAAGGAGCTACTGCAAGTGGCACATTACCAGCAATCTGAATGATGTCCATAGAGAACCGGTAACAACATTAATATGTTGACTCGTTTTCTGCACCAACTGTCTTCCTTATGCTTGGCGTAGATAGGAAGGGTATCAGTCGGTCGGCGACAATCGCTGTCGTTGTAGTAGTAATAATCATAATAGTTGTAGGAGGTCTCGCAGCTCTTTCTCTAGGTCCAAAATCCACGACGAGTAGTTCATCTTCTACAACCAGTACTTCATCCTCTTTACCGTCGTCTTCATCTTCAGTTTCGTCGTCGACGCAGCCGACAAGTTCGGTTTCTTCCTCATCCTCTTCGTCCTTAGGCACCACGTCCCCTTCATCATCCTCGTCGCAATCTTCGACGAGCACTCTTTCGTCCTCATCCCAAACTTCATCGAGCAGTAGCGCGAGCTCACCATCCACCCTTGTAATGGACGACTGGCTCTGGCCCTACGATGATCTCAATCAGCTATACGCGGTTCAGGAACTTCCGTGGGGCGACTGGCTCACCTACACTGTGTATCAGCCTCTGGTCGCAGTTAACGAAGTGGCCGAGTATCAGCAAGGGACTATTCAGTATCTTCCGGGGCTCGCCCAAAACTGGACGATTTCAACCAATGGCACGGTTTACACTTTCAACCTGCGACAGGGGGTCCATTTTTCTAACGGGGATCCTTTCAACGCTTATCAGGCATGGATGGAAATGTATGGTTTCTATTACATATCAGCTAACAGTTCAGCATGGCTGGAATCGTACAACTTGTTCAACATGTCTCTGGTCAACTTTGGTCCTGCCACTATCGCCCTAATCAACCAGAGTGGTCTGATCAATCCATCCCAGCAAGCTTTGAGCGTCATGCAAAATAGCTCATGGCCGATCTACGCGACCAGCCCAAGTCAGATAGTTTTCCATCTCAAAGCTCCCTTCACTTGGTTCCCGGGGGCTCTCATAGTATTCGATGGTTTAATGTTCGACACCCAGTGGGTTTTGAATCATGGTGGATTCGGAACGGCTGCCGCGATAAATTCGTACTTCAATCAACACGCCATCCCCGGTACCGGGCCTTATGATGTCACGAATGTCGTGGAGAGCTCCTATGTGCAATTCGCCCAGGATCCTAATTACTGGGCTAGGAACTGGACGCAAGCAGAAATTACAGCGAATCCAATCTTTGATCCAGGTCACGTTAAGAACGTGATCGTCAACTCAAAACCGGATGACCTCACGAGATATACGGACCTGTCAACTGGGGCGGCCCAGCTGGTTACGATCGAAACTGCCGATTGGAACCTAATCGCGTCGAATCCTGCCTATTCTTACTTCAAGCTACCTTTATGGGGCGGCATAGTCAGCTACATTTACTTCAACATGAACACATATCCCACTAACATAACCGATGTCAGGCTGGCGATAGCGCACTCCATAAACTACACCCAACTGTATCAGCAGGCTTTCTTGGGACAAATGAGTCCCTACGTGGGACCGGAGTATCCGGCATGGTCCCAATTTTACGACTTGGGTAATTATTCGCAGTATCAATACAATGTTACTCTAGCGAAACAATACCTAGCCAAAGCAAGCATTGCCAACTTCCCGACGCTGAACTTCGATGTCTCATCGGGTTCTACGGCTGAGATTAACCTGGCCCAGGTTCTTCAATCCGATCTCGCGCAGATTGGCATAACGATGAACCTTAATGTAATAATTCCTGCTCAGTTTGGTTCTCTCTACGGTAGCTACCAGTTTAACATCCACAACGCGCAGAACCAGCCTCAGCTGGGCTGCAATTGTGGATGGGCACCAGCCGCCCTAACTCCGGCGGACTACTGGGTTTCTTTCCTCAGCAACCAGTCCGGGTGGGGAAACTTTGGCGGGTACTCCGACCCGATCGTACAGTCGTGTATCAACGCCTTTACTTCAACCACAAATGTGACAGAAATCAGGTCATTGTGCTCAACGGCTCAGGCAGAGATAAACAACACAGCTCCGGTGGCGTGGCTTGGGATCAACGGATTGTTCGCAGCAGGAATCGGATCGCTTGTATGGAAGAATGGGGTCATCAATCCAAACTTTTTGGTGGATCCGGTCTGGGACGGTCAGGACACGATGCCGATTTTCAACACCATTAGTTTCGCTTAACCGAATCCAGCAGCGTGGCATCTCCGATTCTTTCGGTGATCATTCCGAGTGGATATTTTCGTTCGTCCTATAACGGAGAATTGAAGGAGATTCATGGCATTGTATGATTATTGATTGTCATACCCACCTTGCAAAACTTCCTGAAGATTACAGCAAAGAGCTTCTGGAAGATTACGACAGGGCTTGGGCTCACAAAGGAGGGGGAGACATGAACAAAGGCCCACAAGATCACTTGCGTGCAATGGGGGTTGTTGAAAAGGCAATTGTTTTCGGTCTCAAGGCTAAGGATTCTGGATTTTGGACAACCAACGATTACATTGCAGATTATGTCAAATCGGATCCTGAGAAACTGATCGGTTTTGCTAGCGTAGACCCAAACCACGAAGACGCGCTAATGGAAATCAAAAGGAGCGTAAAGACCCTGGGTCTCAAAGGCTTGAAGATGGGACCAATCTACCAGCATTTCGATCCTACCGACAAGAAGTACTATCCAATCTGGGAGTTAGCTCAAGAACTTGGCTTGCCGATTATAATCCATCAGGGAACCACATTTGTCCGAAACGCGCCTCTCAAGTACGCTTTTCCAATATTGCTTGAAGATATTGCCCTCTCCTTTCCTGATCTAATTGTTGTTGTAGCCCACATGGGTCATCCATGGGAAGAGGAGACGATCGCGTTGATTCGAAAGCAGCCTAACTTTTACTCAGATGTGTCCGCGCTTATCCCCAGACCCTACAGGTTCTACAATGACCTTGTGCTCGCAATGGAATATGGGGTCCTCGACAAACTCATCTTTGGATCAGATTATCCGATCTTTACACCCGCTCAGACAATGGAAGGGCTGCAGTCGATCAATTCCTTTGTAAAAGGTACCAATCTGCCCAAAATTCCGGAGGAGGCGATCAACAACATCATTTCTCGAAACGCCGAGAGGGCCTTGAAGAAGGTTCTTGTCAACTAAAATCTCTGGCAGCGACGTGATGTAATACCTTAGGTATTCTTTTGTGGTAGTGTAGTCTTCATACGATGACTTTAGCTGGCGCCAAGAGTGGGCGCTATTTTTCCGAACTAGTCTGGATAGGTCTGCTGTAAGATCTTCGTAAGCTCTTTCTTGCTCTCCTCATCAAGTGGGATATGAGGGCTTCTTGTGTGTGAAGATTTCACTATGCCCCTGAGTTTCAACGTCTCTTTTTCAATTTCTGCTGAAGATCCAGGGTGAAGCGACATAAAATCGACCCATGGTTTGTATCTAGCAAACGTAGCCCGCGCAGAATCTTTCTTTCCAGTTATGTAATCATTGTATGCGCTCACAAGTAGATCGGTTAGACAAGCGTCGGGTATGTTCCCTTGGGCGCCTAGATCAATTTCCTCGAACAAGAATCTTGCTGCCATTCCGCCAATGACTGTAAAATTCTTGGATTCGGGCAGAGCAACCGCGTCTTGAATTTTCTGTAAAATGTCTCCCCCCTCAACTTTTACGGATACGAGATTACTGTGCTCCTTCGAAAGCTTCGCGAATAAGCTCGTACGTACCCCCGAGCCCGAGAAATCTTCTGCATCTTGAAGCATAAGAGGTAGATCGACCTTGTCAAGGATCGTGTCGAAATGTTCCCACTGAGTACTAAACCCTGTCTTAACCCCTATTGGAGTCATCGCTATCACGCCGTTAGCGCCAATATCTTTTGCATAGCGCCCTAACTGAACGGCCGGCGCGGTACCCATGTGGCTAATACCGGCCCAAACCGGAACCCGACCGTTAGTTTCCTGCACAACTATGTCATAGGATTTTCGTCTTTCGCTGTCCGAGAATTTGTAGAATTCACCTGCGATGATCGAGACAGCTAACGCGTGGACTCCCCACTTTGTGTTGTATTGCACGAGTGATCTCAAACTAGGCTCGTCCAATTCCCCTCTTTCGTCCGTGACGGTGCTCAATGCAGGTATAATTCCTTGAACTTTGTCTACGACCAATTTCTCTATTGCACCTTCCCCCTACCCTGGATCTGACAGACTACTTCAACTCTATCTTTCTTGAAACCCACTAGCTCATCGTGTAGATTAAGCGACATTTCCTGATGCATTGGAATTACCGAAACCCTTTCACCCACGATTACGAGCACCAATCAATCATTGTCGAGGAGAGAACTTTTGCCACCTCTGAAACTTCAGTAAGATTTACGTATTCGTCGATTGTATGGGCACCATCTCCACCGGGTCCGTAAGAAACTGTTGGAATCCCTCCAAATCCATCCAGCTTTGGGGCAATGAACGCCGCGTCGGAAGCAGAAGATGTCCCGAAAAGATCGCAAGATCCCTTTAATGACACCACATTATCCTCAAGGGTTCTTACTATTGCCGCAGAGGTACTAATCTCGAAAGGTTCTCTCCTTGCTCCCCACCACTCTACTACTGGCGGATGATCTCGCATCCAAGGATCATTCCCAGCTACATCCTTCACTACCCCTTCAATTTCTCCTTGAACCTCGCTTCCTGATTCGCTCGGTGGGAATCCGACTCGCCCCTCTATTTCTGCCCGGCCTGCGACAGTCGCCGGCCAGTCACCTGCTTTCATGATTCCAATCGTCATGTTCGTGGATCTTCCGGGCCCCCGCATTCCTCCTGCCCTTACAGATTCGAGGATCGGATGTCTTCCAGAGAGCCTGGTAGCGCGCCTCTCATCCAGATTCATTAGGGCATCGTAGACCTTTGCAGCAAGTCCGATCGCGTTGACCCCATAATGTGCGAGGTGCGGCCACTCTGGTTTGCCAATTATCTTTATCCGGAAAAATCTTGAACCCCCTGAGGCAATTCCAATCGAATCAGAGGACGTGGCTTCACAGATGATGGCAGCATCTGCCTTGTATCCTCTGACGACCGCAGCGACGGTTCCACCCCCTCCAAATTCTTCTTCAACTACACTCTCGAGAATAAGATCACCTTTCAGCTGGATATTACTTTCAAAGACCGCTCTGGCTGCGTAGATCATTGAAACTAAACCTCCTTTCATATCCATCGATCCCCTGCCAAACAACTTGCCATCAACTACTTCACCACCGTACGGATCGTATTTCCATTGCCCAGAAGGTTCCGGACTCACAACGTCCACATGGCCATTTAGTATGAGACTTTTGCCGCCGCCACTTCCCTTGATCGTTGCAACAATAACGGGTCTACCATCATAATTCCAGGCGCCCGTACGAATAGGATGCAGCGGGTATCTCTGGAGATCTTCATCGACCGGTTCCCACTTGTCGATTGAAACTCCGGCTATCTTTCTGACCTCCTCTTCAACAATTTCTTGGACTGTACCCTCGAAATGAGTACCGGAAATGCTAGGAATGTTTACTAATTTCTTAAGGAGCTTCGTTTGCTCCTCAACCCTGGCGTCGATGAATTCGTGCGCCCGTTGCTTCTCATCTTGCCGAATTCTGTTGTTGATCAATCTGCATCATTTTTTCATATGCTGGATTCAATATACCCTTCCAAGTGGTTGGTTGAAATTTTTTCGGTCTTTAAGGGCGAGAGAATGACTTCATTGTTTGAAGGAAATCAATCTGAAAGTGCTTGCGAGACCAGCCTCTGGAACCCGAAAACCGGTCCCTCAAGAGCGCTGAATCTTCCTCCTTCAAACACGCCAGAGTCCAGTCCCTTCTGCTGTTTTTCAAGGAGTGGTATGTCCTGGTTGTTGATGAAATCGTTCCACTTTATTGACTCCTCGATAGCTTTTCTCTTCTCTTCATCGATATCGACAAAATCCTGGATGTACATTTGAGATGTAATCAGTGATCTGTGTGGACCATCAGGCCAAACCTGAAAAGTAGTAACGCGATCTGGGCTGAAATAAAGCTGGGTATTCGAAAACACCTGCACAATGTAAAGGCGCCTCTTGTCTTCCTCTGTCAGTCCTGACAAATTCTCCGGTAGACTCTCGAACCTGTACCCTTCAGGCAATCCCTTGGTGGAATTTTCCCAGTACAGTATAGTATACGGTCCATGAATTTTCGAATTATCTAATGGAATGTGCTCCAAATAGTGCGGACCGATCGTTTCGGGATGAACCAGGGGACAGTGGTAACACTCGTTCGCATTTTCCACTGTCGCCTTCCAGTTAGCCTCGACCTTGTACGTTCCTATCGTCCCAAAAAACTGCAAGCTTTCCGTAGAGTATTTGTCGAATTTTTCAGGAAGGTCACCGAGATACTTTCTTAGCGGCTCCGCTTTCGGATTGAGGTTGATCCACACAAATCCTCCCCACTTTTCCATGCGGACCTCGTATAGGGGGAAATCCTCCTTTTCAAAATCAACTGTTCTTTCCATCTGTGGGGCAGCCAGCGAGGCTACCATCCAGTTTGTAAGTCCATCCGTGATACGGACACTGGATTACTCCATCAATATGCGTAGCAGCATCATTAACGAGGCTCGAACCCCGGTGCCGGCAAACATTGTAGTAGGCTTTCAAGTCTTTGCCATTGTAATTCACGACGAAAATTGATTTCTTGCCTATGGTGACAGTCCTTGTGTCTCCTAGGTTTTTGAGATCGTTCTGGTGACAGATCATGATCCAT
>Ga0207060_10129_pt1 | contig 27955 bp, 18 predicted proteins | sample Alteio_BWMinCont_30_FD_153270 | JGI IMG/M metagenome (GOLD analysis project Ga0207060, IMG submission 153270) | Enriched cells from forest soil in Barre Woods Harvard Forest LTER site, Petersham, Massachusetts, United States -... | ecosystem: Environmental > Terrestrial > Soil > Temperate forest >...
TGAAAGCTTAAGGCCACTTCAATGGCATTCAGGTTTTCACGCTGGATGTTTTCGATCAGCGACATTTCCAGCATTTGCTGATCATTCGCGGTGCGTACATAAGCGGGGATATGCGTTAAACCTGCCAGCTTTGAAGCACGGAAACGGCGTTCGCCCGATATCAGCTGGTAACTATGGGCATTCATGCGCCGCACGGTGATAGGCTGGATAAGCCCCTGTAGCTTGATGGAATCAGCTAATTCAGCCAGCGAAGTTTCATCAAAATCGGTACGCGGCTGAAAAGGGTTTACCTCAATTTCTGCTAATCGTATTTCATTCACCGAATCAGGGCTGCTAACTTCCGGACTGGGTGGTACGTGGTTTTTGTATGATTGTACATTATCAGAATCATTCAGCAATGCGCTTAATCCTCTTCCCAATGCGTTTCTCTTTTCTGCACTCATTTGTTATGCTGTTTCTGTTGTGGCCACGGCTTCGGTATTAACCAAACCGTTTTTCCGTATAATTTCACGGGCTAAGTTAAGATAGTTTATTGCGCCTTTGCTGGTAGCATCGTGCATGATCACCGATATGCCGAAGCTTGGCGCCTCGCTTAGCCGTGTATTGCGCTGTATAATGGTATCGAAAACCATATCCTCAAAATGCGTCCGCACTTCTTCAACCACCTGGTTTGATAAGCGGAGCCTTACATCATACATGGTCAGCAGGATGCCTTCTATCTCTAACTGGGGGTTTAACCTTGATTGAACGATCTTGATGGTATTTAGCAACTTACCCAAGCCCTCCAACGCAAAATACTCGCACTGCACCGGGATAATTACCGAATCGGCGGCAGTTAAAGCGTTGATGGTGATAAGGCCCAATGACGGCGAGCAATCGATAATAATAAAATCGTACTCATCTTTAACCATATTCAGTACCGCTTTCATTTTATACTCGCGGTCGGTCAAATTGATCATTTCGATTTCGGCCCCTACCAGGTCGATATGGGCAGGCAGAAGGTCAAGATTTGGTGTTTCCGTTTTCTGGATAGCATCATGCGGGTCTACCTGGTTAATGATACACTCATAGATACTGTTTTTTATGTTACGCGGATCAAACCCGATCCCCGATGTTGAATTTGCTTGCGGATCGGCGTCAACCAATAAGGTTTTAAACTCCAGCACGGCTAAACTTGCGGCCAGGTTTATTGAAGATGTAGTTTTTCCGACGCCACCTTTTTGATTGGCTAAAGCAATAATTTTACTCATTTTATATTTTAAAATTTTTATAAAAGGTTATTGTGACAACGAATTAACGGGATGAAAATTTCGTTCTCAGACATGCATTTTCATCCGGGGCTAAAGATACGTATTTAAATAATTCAGAAATCCACAGCTTTGGCCTATTTACAAACAATATAATTGGTGAGTTGGTGAATTGAAATAATTAGTGAATTGGTGAATTAGCGAATTGGTGATTGAAGAAGTAATTATTGATTTAGTGAATTATTGATTTACTTTGCCTCATGGTGACCTGAAAGTGCATAGTGGCCCGGCCGACAGTCCAAAACTATCCAATTCACTAAATCACTAACTCACTAATTCACCAATTAAAACATGGTTACCATAATTTCATCTACTAACCGGCCCGGAAGCTCGACACTTAAACTGGCCCGGTATTATCAAAAAAGACTGCTTGAAAAGGGCATGGAGGCAGGTTTGCTTTCATTGAGCCTATTGCCGGCCAATATAATTGAAAGCGACCTGTATGGTAAAAGAAGCGCTGAATTTGAACCTATACAGGAAATAGTTACTCAAACAGAAAAATTTTTATTCATTATACCTGAATATAACGGCAGTTTCCCCGGCGTGTTAAAAGTATTTATGGATGCATGCAGCTTCCCGGAAAGCTTTTACGAAAAAAAGGCGGCGCTTACGGGTTTGTCGTCTGGCAAATACGGCAATATTCGCGGGTTAGACCATTTTACCGGGGTTTGCCATTATATGCATTTACACCTGATGCCGTTGAAGATCCACATTGGCACCGTAAAACAGGAATTTGACGAAAACGGCAATCTTTTTAAGGAAGATACTGTTCAGTTTACCGATGAGCAGATGGATAAATTTATTGTTTTCTGATTTCACCGATTGTTTTTGGATTTCACCGATTTTGCAGCAGCGATTTCGAGCTATTAATTTGAGTTGTAAAAATGTCAGGAAGGCCTTGCGGTATCAATAATTATGCACAACATCCTTTTTTTCGGTAACAGTTTGACGGCGGGTTATGGATTGCGTAACACACACATTGAATCGTTTCCGGCCCGTATTGAGCAAAAAATTAATGCCGCGCAGTTAGATTATAAAGTCATTAATGCAGGCCTTAGCGGCGATACTTCTGCGGGCGGATTGAACAGGATAAATTACTGGATGAGCCAGCCGGCGGACGTGTTTGTACTTGAATTGGGGATTAATGACATCATCCGCCGTATTTCCCCGCAAACCACGCAGAGAAACCTGCAGGGTATCGTCGATAAAGTGAAAGCTAAAAACCCTAACATAAAAATGGCTATGATGGGCATGCAGCTGCCGGGGATAATACCATCGGCATTTGCATCGCAATTTAATGCCATATATCCAGCGCTTGCCAATGCCAATCAAATGGCTTTAGTGCGATTTTTTCTTGATGGCGTTGCCGGGAAGGCCGATCTTAATTTACCCGATGGGCTTCATCCCAATGCTGAAGGGTATAAAATTATTGCCGATAAAGTATGGCCTGTTATCCAAACACTACTTGTTAATAATCCTGAAAGTTAAATTTATCCGCTCTTTTGATAATTTCGGTGATTTGGCAATGCGGTGTTCCCAGTTATGCTGCATATCGCCTTTCATCAACAAAAGCGAACCATTTTCCAGGTCGACCGAATATTTATCCTGGTGATCAGCTTTGCGCCGCACATCAAACGTACGCACCTGGCCTAGGCTAACTGAAGCAATTACGGGTTTAATACCGAGTTCATATTCATCGTCACTATGCCAGGCGACAGAATCATTGCCATCGCGATAATAGTTAAGCAGCACACTGTTAAAGGTTGTACCGGCAATGGCCTGCACGGTTTCCCGCATCTGCTGCAATTTATCAGTCCATGGTAAAGGGTCGAATTTTGTTCCCGAAAATGTATAGGCCGCGCCGGCATCGCCATACCAGGCTGTAAGCCTTGGTGTAACCATCGGCTTGCCATACATGGTTATTGTTCTTTGCTGCCAGGGCACGGTATTGATAAATTCATGCATCAGCGAAAAGCTTTCCTGCCTGTTGAATGTACCGGGGAAATACTCCATCAGATCAGCCGGCAGTGCGACTGTTTGCCCCGCATCACCGAATATATTCAGTTGTTCCATTAGTTATGCTCCGCAAAAACAACACCAAAACGCATTATCATGTAATTTTAGCAGGATGGTAAATGGCAGCATGAGCTAAAGGATATTGCGCCACATTCAATGAAAGCAAGGCGTGCAGACCAGCAATTCTTTCACGGCAGCGTCATTTCGGCACAAGCCTATAAAAAAATAATCACTTTCGTCTTAAACTTTGTAAGTGTCAGATAACATTTAATATATTAGCAACCCAAACACTAACACTTGACACAGTTTCAGAAATTAAAAGGACTCATTCTGGGCAAATTGGAAAAAGACCTGCCGCAGAATTTATTTTATCATAATATTGACCATACGATAGACGTTATGGGGGCTGTTGAAAATATAGCAGCTGAGGAAAATATAGATGAAAAGGATAAAAGATTATTGCTCACTGCGGCACTCTTCCATGATAATGGATTTTTCATCAGGCGCGACGGGCACGAGGCAATATCATGTAATATAGCCCGAGAATATTTGCCGGTTTATAGTTATGAGCCCGGAGAAATTGAAATAATATGTGGTATGATAATGGCGACAAAAATACCCCAGTCGCCGCAGAACCACTTGGAAGAAATAATATGCGACGCCGACCTGGATTACCTCGGGCGGGATGATTTTTTTGTATTGAGCGACAGGTTGTTTATTGAATTGCGGGCAGAAGATATTGTGAAAGATGAAGATGAGTGGAACAGGCAGCAGGCTGATTTTATAGGGGAGCACCGTTATTTTACCGAAACCTCGAGAAAATTGCGCCAGGCTAAAATGGAAAAACATATTAAAGAAATAAAATCAAAAATTGCAAATGAAATCTCCAATGAAGACTTATCATAAGCCTTTTTTATTGGTTATAAAAGACACAGCTTATATAATAGCGGGGATTTTAATTTGCGGGTTCGCCCTAAAATGTTTCCTCGTCCCAAACAGCTTTTTTGATGGCGGTGTTACAGGTATATCCCTGCTTATCCATGAGCTGTATAATGTTAATATTGCTTACGTAATTATACCGGCTAATATCCCTTTTATTATTATGGGGATATTCCAGGTGAACAGCAGGTTTGCCTGGAAAACACTTGCAGCAATTATCGGTGTAAGTATATGCCTCCAGTTTTTTCCTTACCCGCCTGTTGTTACCCATGATAAATTGCTGGTATGTATTTTTGGCGGCGTATTTATGGGCACCGGCATAGGCTTAGCCATACGCGGCGGCTGCGCGCTTGACGGTATTGAAGTATTAGCCCTTTACACTTTTAAAAGAAGCAGTTTTACTGTAAGTGAGATTATTCTCGGCATAAATGTGCTCATTTTTTCCATCGCGGCTTTTAAACTGGGGCTGCCGACAGCTTTATATTCAGTTATGACTTACTACGCCGCCTCGCATACCATTAATTTTGTGATAGAGGGGCTGGAAGAATATACCGGGTTTACCATTATATCAGGCCAAAGCGAATTAATTAAAGAAAAACTGGTATTAGAATTAGGCAGGGGGATTACCATATATAAAGGCGAACGTGGCTTTTTAAAGGAAAGCTTCACCGTAAGCCACCCGGTTGATATTATTTTTACGGTTGTAACACGCCTTGAAGTAAGGCGCTTAAGAAATATAGTTTACAACATAGACCCAAAGGCCTTTATGTTTACCGGCACTATAAAAGAAGCCGCCGGCGGCGTGCTTAAAAAGCGGGCAAGGCATTAAGAGGCGAAAGGCGAAAGGCGAAAGGCGAAAGGCGAAAGGCGAAAGGCGAAAGGCGAAAGGCGAAAGGCGAAAGGCGAAAGGCGAAAGGCGAAAGGCGAAAGGACATTATGTTAAGTAGACATAAAAAACCTTTTACCTTTCGCCTTTTACCTTTCCCCTCCCTATTCCAGTACCTCGTAAATTACCACCGGTTTTGATTTGTTTTTCAGGGTCACCTCGCCAAGCCTTACACATTGGAATGACTCCTTTGCCTGGTGAAACACCTCTTCGCTGATAATGATCTGGTTGGCTTTGGCTGTGGATTGCAGCCTTTGCGCAACGTTAACAACATCGCCTATCACAGTATAGTCAAGGCGCTTTAACGAAGCAGCGCCAATATTGCCCGATACCATTTCACCTGAATTCAGGCCAATAGAAACCTCCGGCTTAAAAACTTTATCGCCTACCACGGTCTCGGCAACCGATTTTAGCTGTTCTCTTACTGCAAGCGCTGCGTCAATGGCCCTGTCCAGGTGATATTTGCCCCTGAAAACGGCCATTACCGCATCGCCCATAAATTTGTCAACGTGGCCCTGCTGGGTTATGATCTCTTTAACTATTTTATCAAAAAGGCCATTGATCAAAGTTACCACCACATTTGCCGGTACATGTTCTGTAAAAGCGGTAAACCTGCATATATCAATAAACATAACGGTGCCTTCAAGTACCTCGTTGGCAACAAGGCTGCTTTCAAACTCCTGGTGCGTCATAAAATTGAGCACGTTCTCATCCACGTACATTTTCAGGATGTTATTCTCCTTAATAGCTTTTACAGTTTCGCGCATCTGTATCACATGCTGTACGGTTTTTTCCATCGTGAGGTCAAGGTCCTCAAAATCAACAGGTTTACAAACAAAGTCAAACGCGCCGCCGTTCATGGCCATCCGTATATTATGCATATCGCCATAAGCCGAAACCATCACCGCCCTCACGATCGGGTTGGCTTCGGGCAGCCTGCTTAATAAAACCAGCCCGTCCATAACAGGCATATTTATGTCGCTGAGTATCACGTCCATATCAGGATGTTCGGCCAGCCTGTCCAGCGCTTCCTGGCCATTTTGCGCGAAAACGAATTCATATACGTTTTCCCTGATCTTTCGGCGAAACTTTTGCTTGATCAGTAATTCGAGGTCTGACTCGTCATCAACTACTAAAATTTTAGCCATATATTTTATTGTAAAAAGGTATGAAGTTTGTCTTTTAATAAAGTAAAATTAAGGGGCTTGGTTAAAAATTCATTGGCGCCGTTTTGCATGGCCTGCAGGCGGTTTTCCTCATCGCCGTAAGCGGTGATCATCATTACTACCGGCGGCGGTTTTTCGTATTGGTGCCTGATGCGTGAAAGCAATTCGATACCCGTCATACCAGGCATGTTGATGTCTGATAAAATAAGGATCACCTCCGAATGGTTTTTGTCCAGGTAGGCCAGGGCTTCTTCGCCCGAAAGGGCGAATGAAAAATCAAATTCACCTTTTTTTATCTCGCTTCTGAAACGTTGTACAAATAACGACTGTACGTCAGCCTCATCGTCAACTACTAAAATTTTCATGTGCATGGGAATGTTCGTTTTTAAGTTAATTTATATAGGTAATTTAATAATAAATTCAGTGTATTCGCCCTCTTTCGAATCTGATTCAATTTTTCCTCCATGCACATTTACTACAATTTCATAACTCAAAGATAAACCCAGCCCTGTGCCCTCACCTGCTGGTTTTGTAGTGAAAAACGGCTGCATTATTTTATCTTTAATATTTGCCGAGATGCCGTCACCATTATCTTTAACCTTAATGATAATATGGTTATTTTCCTTATCGGTTGATAAAGACACCGTTGGCTGATACGCGGTACCCGCTTTTTTTTGCTTTTGATGCACCGCATAAAAAGCGTTTGTGAATAAATTGAGCACCACCCGGCCAATATCCTGGGGCACGACATTCAGGGCAGGTAAATTTTCATTAAAATTAACAATTAGTTCGGCATTAAACGATTTATCTTTTGCACGCAGGCCATGATAAGCCAGGCGCAGGTATTCATCCGCCAATTTGTTTATGTCCGTTGGCTCTTTGGCATTGCTGCCGGCCCGGCTATGCTGCAGCATACCTTTAACAATGCCATCGGCGCGCTTGCCATGATGGCTTATTTTTCCAAGGTTTTGTTTAATATCTTCTAAAATGGCTATCACTTCTGATTTATCGCCATTTTCCAATTCGGTTTGCATTTCGTTGATCAGTTCCATGTTTACTTCCGAAAAATTATTGACAAAGTTTAATGGATTTTGTATCTCGTGAGCAATTCCTGCAGTTAACTCCCCCAATGAAGCCATTTTCTCTGATTGCACCAGCTGATCCTGTGTTTGCTGCAGCTTTTCCATCGCCGCCTGGAGCTCTTCTTTTTGTTCCTGCAACAACAGGTTAGCTTTTTTCCGGTGCCTGATGTTGCGCCAGAAAATAAGAATTATCAGCAACAAAATAGCAAGCCCGGCAATTAACCCATAAGTACGCACCTGGTCCTGGTACTCAATTTGGGCCGCCTCGACATCGCGCTGCCTTTGTTTTTCGTCAAAATCTAACGACAATAGCTGCTTTACTTTATCCTGGCTGAAAAGGCTGTCCTTGGCTGTGGTCGTTATTTTTAAATACTTATAGGCCAGGGGCAGGTTATTATCCTCGTCATAATAGGTGTACAACAATTTGCCGGCATTCAAAACGTCCTGCAGGAATTTTTCAGCAGCGGCGCTATCAAGTGCTTTCTTCGCATAATATATCGCCGAATCCTGCTGTTTATATTTATGGTATAGTTTAGCTTCACTCAGATAGGTGACGCTCAGCATTTCAATATCATCGTTCGAAATCGAGATCGGGACCGCGTCCCTGTAATATTTAAGTGCGGCAGCTTTATTTCCTCTTGCGTTTTCCACTTCGCCAAGGTCGCGCTCAATGTTACCTAACAGGTCCTGGAAATGATTTTTCTTTGAATCCGCATAAGATAGCTGCAGGTAATGATCTGCCGAATCAATTTTGTGGGTGTATAGGTAGACTTCGGCGATGTTTATCCACAGCACGGCATCTAATTCTCTTTGACTATATACTGTTAATTTATGTGTTGAAGAATATATATCCCATTTCTTTAATGCCGTTTGCAAATAAGGCAGCCCTTTTAAATAATCTTGTTTTAACACATTGGCAGCGCCGATATTGTTATAGGCAGTTACTACCCCGGGTGTAAAACCGATGCCCTCAAAAATTCTTATTACCTTATAAAATGTTTGAAAACACTTAACATAGTCGCCCAAGCTTGAATAGGCGTTGGCCATAAAATTTAACGCCAGCCCCTCGTCTTTTACCCGCTTAAATTTTACCGCCAACTCATAACACTGCTGCCCAAAAATCAGAGATGAATCGGGCTTGGAAATAAAATAATTGCGTGCTAACTCTTTTAATACATTTAACCTAACTGTATCAGGTTCGGTAGCCTTGCTTAAAGCGACCCTGAGCGTGTCGATCTTTTTGCTTTGGGCATTAACCATAGCAGCTATAGAAAGCAATAAAAAAAATAAAGCAATTTTTCTCATCGATACTATCTATCAAATAAGCGGTAATTTAACAATAAATTCCGAACCTTCACCTTCCTTGCTGTGCAAATCTATTTTTCCGCCGTGCCCTTTTACAACTATATCATAACTTAATGATAAGCCTAAGCCTGTGCCCTGGCCGGTAGGTTTGGTGGTAAAAAACGGCTGCATTATTTTTTGTTTTATCTCGTCGCGAATACCTAAGCCATTATCTTTTACCTGCACTTTTATAAAATCTTTGCTTGCAGATGTTATTACTTCAATTGTTGGCCGATATGCAGCGTCGCCCTCCTTTTGTTTTTCCTGCACCGCATAAAAAGCATTGGTAAACAAATTTAGCAATACGCGGCCAATATCCTGCGGGATTATTTTTATCATCGGCAGCTTATCCCCAAAATGAGTGATCATCTCCGCATTAAACGATTTGTCTTTTGCCCTGAGGCCATGATAAGCGAGCCGTAAATATTCGTCGGCCAGGGTGTTGATATTGGTGGGTTCTTTAACGCCGGTGCTCGCCCGGCTGTGCTGCAGCATGCCTTTCACAATGCCGTCCGCCCGTTTGCCGTGATGGATGATCTTCCCAAGGTTTTCTTTAATGTCGGCAGCAATGGCAATAGCTTCGGCGGTATCACCCTTTGCTAATTCCTGTTCCATTTCGTCTATCATCTCTATGCTTACTTCCGAAAAATTATTCACAAAATTGAGCGGGTTTTGAATCTCGTGGGCTATTCCGGCGGTAAGCTCGCCCAGCGAAGCCAGCTTTTCCGACTGGATCAGCTGCTGCTGCGTAGTTTGCAGCAACTCTAAAGTTTGCTGCAACTCATTTTTTTGCTGGGTAAGTTCAGCAGTGCGTTCTGCGACTAATTTGTCTAAAACTAAATTTTGCTGCTGTATCAGGTCAAATTCCTGCAGTTGCTTCCTGGTTGTAGCCCAGCGCGCGAATATCCAGATAAACGAGCCTAAAATGGCAAAATCAAAATAGTTATCGTACTTGTCAAAAAATCCGATGGCAACTACTTGTACCAGCCCCGCCAGGACAGTGGCTGCAGCCAGCGGGTAATGGGCTTTGATGAAGGAGAGGAGTGGATGAAAATCAGGCTCTTTCTCGCTAAAAATTATGGCGCCTAAAAGTATACCTCCACCGAAAATTTTTAACAAACCTTCATGAAGAAAAATGACGGCTAAAATATATACCCCGACGATTATCCACGATGCCATGGTGAATAAGGGCGCCCATTTTCCCCTGGCGGGTGAAAATTTAAGCGATTTTTGTAAACGTTTTACCAGTAAAAAAACAGCCAGGAAAGAAAAAACATCCATACAATTAAAATTATCCCAAGTTACAAACTAAAGCTAATTATTTTACAATTCATTGCCTGATATTCTGCCGGCACCAATTATACAGGCAGCGAAATTATAAATTCAGACCCTTTGCCTTCCGTACTGTTAACATTAATACTTCCTCCATGCCCTTTAACCACCATATCATAAGTTAATGACAGCCCTAAACCAGTCCCCTCGCCGGTTGGTTTAGTAGTAAAAAATGGCTGCATGATCTTCTCTTTTATCGCATCGGGGATGCCGATGCCATTATCCTTTACTGTAATAATAACCTGCCCATTTTCTTTGGCGGTAGTTACTGTAACCTCTGGTTTATAATCTTTATTAGCGGTTTTGCCCTTTTGGTTTACCGCATAAAAAGCGTTATTAAACAGGTTAAGTAATACCCGGCCTATATCCTGCTGCACGATATTTATTTCGGGAATAGTTTTATCGAAGCTGGTAACCATTTCGGCATTGAATGATTTATTCTTAGCGCGTAACCCCTGGAACGAAAGTTTGAAAAATTCACCTGCCAGTACATTAATGTTTGTTAGCTGCCTTTCGCCCGAACCGGTGCGCGAATGCTGCAGCATCCCTTTTACAATGAAATCGGCACGTTTGCCATGGTGGTTTATTTTTTCGAGGTTCTGTACCAGGTCAGCGCTTATAGCTTTAGCTTCTTTTATATCACCCTTATCTAATTCCTCTTCCATTTCGCGCGCCAGTTCAATGCTCACTTCCGAAAAATTGTTCACGAAGTTTAACGGATTTTGTATCTCATGGGCTATGCCGGCGGTAAGTTCGCCGAGCGAGGCCATTTTTTCAGATTGGATAAGCTGGGTTTGCGTGGTTTTTAACTCCTTAAAAGCTTTTTCAAGATCATCCCGTTGGGCTTCAATTTCTTCCTTCTGCTGCAATACTTCTTCCGTACGTAAATGTACTTTTTGTTCAAGTACGCGTTTTTCTTCCACCAGCTTTAGCGAACGGAAATGAGCGAAACCCCAGATTATACAGGCAAACAGAACCGTGTAAAGTATATAAGCCCACCAGGTTAACCACCAGGGCGGGGTAATCGCAAAACTGAAAACTGCCGGCTTACTCCAGCCATTGCCGAAACTTTTACTTACGACCTCAAACGTATATTTACCCGAGGCCAGGTTGAAGTAGTTCCGGCTGTGGTCAAGGGGATTTTTCTCACTCCAGGCGGTATCTTTTCCTATCAATTTGTACCGGTACCAGGTGGTATCATGGGCTGTAAAATTTAAAGTGGCGAAATTGAACTGCATATAGTTTTGATCATGCCGTAATTGCAGGTTCTCGGGTAAGTTAGACTGGCTGTTTACCTGGTCCCATGTCATTCCCTGCGATGCCATAGCGCCGCTGCCTGTAAAATATTTTGGCTGGTCCATAATATCTATACCGGTTATGTATGACGGCGGTATCAGCGTATCTTTTTTCGACAGATCCAATACGTTGAAGCCATAGTCTCCCCACAAAAAATCCCCGTTCCGGCTCATCGCATCGGTAAGGCCATAATTGGCATTTACTTTATTTAGCCCGTACTCATTCCCGAAAGATCGTACGCCCCATTTTTTATTTACAACAATCCCTTCTGCTGGCGGTGTAATAATGGTTAACCCTTTTACCGTGCTTGCGTAAATCTGGCCGCCGCGTTGTAATAACGTGGCAACGCGTTCATCAATAAGCCCCTGTGCTGTCGAAAATGCAGTAAACGTTCCGTTGTCCGGGTCGACAATATAAATACCTTTGGCGGTGCCTATCCACATATTCCCTTTATTGTCGGGAAATATAATTCCACCGCCTGCTTCCTTAAAGCCTTGGGCATTATTATCTATATTTTTAATAACGTAGGTTTTAGGATCAATAAAGCCCAACCGTCCCGAACTTTTATTATACCATATACGGCCCTTTGCATCTACCTGGATATTGTCTACCGTGCCGTCTTTAAAGCCCTGGGTTTTACTTAAATGTTTTATTGTGCCGTTTTTTGGGTCATAAACACATAATCCACCGGGTTCGGAGGCCCAGATACGCCCGGTTTTATCCACCGCAATAGTTTGGGTCAGCCTTCCGGTGATACCCTGTGCCTTACCCAGATGGGCAATGGTTTTGCCAGGCCGGTCAATAATATCAAGCCCCGACGCATTGGGCAGCAATATTTTGTCATTCATCTCCACCATTTGCCCAAGTGTATCATTGCTAAGGCCATCCCGGCTATCAAGGCGCCTGGCTGTTTTAGTAACCCGGTCGACAACATCAACGCCGGCATCTACTTCATTCCATACCAAACCCTGCGAATCTTCCTGCAGGAAACTTACCCGCAATTTCCCGATATGTTCTGTAACTGTGCTATTGATGCTAAACATGTTCAGCCCCGAAGTTGTGGCAACCCATACCTGCCCCTGGCTATCCTCGTTTACATTGATAACGATATCCCCCGCCAAGCCATCGCTTTTCTTTATGTTTATTGCTGTGCGCTTTGCCGGGTCTATTATTTCCAGGCCATTCAAAATGGTTGCGACCCATATTTTGCCCTGCTTATCCTCCAGGAAAGTTATGATGGTTGTTTTAGGGCGCTGCACTTCTTTAATAGCCTCTATTGAATTTTTATGAAAATCGATAACATTTAAAATGCCGTCCTGGAGACCTAACCAAGCCTTCCCTGCCCTGTCAAAAAACAATTCGTCTACTGTGTCTGACTTTAAGCCATTTGAACGGGTAAGATATTTTATTTTCTTGTTCTTCAGATCAATGATATTCACCCCTTTATTGGTGGTAATCCATATATTATGATCATTATCCTGCTTAATACAATTTGTTATCGTATCCGACAGGTTGTGCGCTTTGTCGAGCCATTTAACGGTTTGTGTTTCAGGGTCAATGATGCTCAAACCCTTCGAAGAGTTTACAGTTACCCAAATTCTTTGTTCTCCGTCCCTGAGTATCCTCCCGAACAAGTCGCCGCTTAAACCCAATGATTTGTTTGTTTTTTTCAGCGTACTATTCCGAACATCCAGTACTTCCACATCGCCGCCGCTATTTATGGTAGTTAGCCATATCCGGCCGGCGTTATCCTGTAACATACTAAAGATATAATGGGGTTGCACTACCGGCAGGTAAAATAAAAGGTTGTCCCCATCGTACCTGAAAAGGCCCTTGTCTGTGCCTATCCACAAAAAACCGTCGCGGTCGGTAAACAGGCAAGTGGTAATAATTCCGCGCATACCTTGCGCTTCTGTTAATTCGTACAGAAACTTATTGGCATCTTTAAGGTGGGGCAGGCCTGTTCTGATCAACTGCGGCGGCGGCAATTTTTCCATTGTAAATTTCAAAGGCCGTGAGGGAAGCTTATCAATATCCAAATCCTTTTCGGGCAGGGCATTAATATCCAGTTTAGCTTCTTCAACAGGATATTTAAACGGTTTAAACCCGGCAGTATCGTAGGATTGCGCAGGCAGCTTATCCAAATCAAAAGGCCTGACCAGCGGGTGCACAGGCACAGCTTTAATACTATCCCAGTTTATTTTTATGGCTTTGCCAAGTTTCAAAGGCTGTACCACCGGCGGCGCATACACCACTTGCGGCGGCGGTTCAACATCGCCTGACGTATTTTTGCAGGAGTTAAAAGCAATCCCAATCCCGATAGCTATCGGAACTATGCGCGCCAGTACAAACAGCAGCGGTTTTTTCATGAGAAGGAAATGGTTGGCAATAAATTGCTTTAAGTACGCATTTTATATTGTAATAAACAAATGGGTTTATGTCATTGGGTCATTAAGTCATTAAGTCATTGGTGTTTTTCCGCCGTGCAATGACCAAATGACCTTTTCGGGTTTTACTTGCCATTCTCATACGCCATCCTCATATACATCCTCACCTCATTATTCAGGTCCTCTTTAAAATAAATGCGCAAATGGTGGTTAAAATCGTCGCTCCCCGGCACCGGTTTTATTTTATTAAAGCACAGGTTATCATCATAAGCCTGTTTAAACGGGAAAACAACATCCACAAAGTTTTTACCAAGCCGGATAACGTAAGCAAACCGGGTACGCGCCGCAAACGAGATCATTGACTTTGCAGGATGTACCTGCACATCGCCAATTTGCCGGTATTCATTTACCAAATGGTCAAAAAGCGCGATGGTATGCTCACTTTTACCCTGCAGGAAATCAGCAAGCGCTTTGTCCTGACATGAATGCACCTGGTTGGTGTTCACAAATTCCTGGTGACATAAGGGGCAGGTCCACATTTGAATGGTTTTTTTTTGGAAGAGCAAAATACGAAAAAAGGAGGTAAAAGGCGAAAGGTAAAAGGTTTTTTAGGAAGGTTAAAGCCGCGAGGTCTTTTAAGATTTGGGCATAAAAAATGCGTCCCGTATCTCACCCCGGAACGCAGGACAATAGTTCATAATACTATTGTATCAACTAAATCCCAGATCACATGTTAATGGACCCAAGCTCTTCTAAAATATTTTTAAACTGCCAACTTTCTCATTCCGACCTCAAACTTTTAACAGGGTTTGCCAGGGCAGCCTTTATGCTTTGGTAACTTATGGTTAGTAAGGTAATTACTAAAGCGCCTATGCCGGATAATGCAAATATCCACCATGCTATATCAGAATGGTAGGTATAACCTTGCAGCCAGTGGTGCATAAAATACCATGCCGCAGGAATTGCAATAAGCACGGAAATAACAATAAGCAGCACAAAATCTTTTGATAATAAGCCCCACAAATTTAAAACCGATGCCCCTAAAACTTTGCGCACACCGATCTCTTTTACACGCTGCTCGGCCATGAACGATGCCATGCCAAATAATCCCAGGCAACTGATAAAAATGGCGAGGCTTGCAAAAAAGCTTGCCAGTTTGCCAATCCGTTCTTCGTTGCCGAATTTTTTAGCGTATTCCTGGTCAACAAACTGGTATTCAAATGGCTGTGCCGGGTTGTAGGTTTTAAATACGGCGCCGATTTTATCCAGCGCCTCTTTGGCGCTTTTGTCGGGGTTTATTTTTAAGACCAGGACGCCGTTTGCGCCTTTGTTGAGGAAATAAACTGTCGGCTTTACCTGCTCATACGGTGAGCCTGTAATCATATCCTTAATGACCCCGACTACGTTAAACCGGCCGCCATAATATTTTATATAGGCGCCGGTGAGCGATTTCATACCCATAAAACGCACAGCGCTTTGATTGATAACCACTGCGGATGAATCCGACAAAAATGATTGAGAAAAATCACGCCCGTAGGTAAATTGCCAGCCGATTGTCTTTCCATAATCGTACGATACATTGTTTTGAAGGAAATCGACGCTCAGGTTGGGGTCTTTACCCTCCCATTCAACCGCGCTCGTGCTCCCTGCGTCCTGCGTTGGGGGAGCACCTGATTCCGCTATGGATATTATAGTTCCTGATTTAAACAGGTCGGCTTTTACGGCTTCAATATTTTTGTGAATATCGTCGGTCACCGTATTGATATATACCAGGCCGTTGCGGCTGTAGCCTACGGGGCGGTTTTTTGCGTATTGGATCTGGCGGAAAACCACGATAGTGCCAATGATAAGCGTAATGGAGACCGTAAATTGCAAAACCACCAGCACTTTACGCGGAACTGTAGCCAACCGCCCCACCCTGAACGATCCCTTAAGCACTTTTATGGGTTTAAAAGATGATAAGTAAAATGCAGGATAGCTGCCGGTAACCAGGCCGGTGAACAAAGTGAATCCTATGCTAATTATCCAGAAAACCGGATTGCTCCAAAGGATAGACATTTGTTTATCAGCTACCTCGTTAAAGAACGAAAGGCTTAGCTGTACCAGTAACAATGAAACGGCAAAAGCAAGCATTACGCACAGTAGCGATTCGCTGAAGAACTGGTAAATAAGCTGGCTGCGCATTGAGCCTATGGCCTTGCGGATACCTACTTCCCTCGCCCGTTTTTCGGACCGGGCGGTGCTTAAATTCATGAAGTTTATGCAGGCCAGCAATAGCACGAAAAAGCCTATAATGCCGAACAGCCATACATACTGTATCCTTCCGCCGGTATTAATGCCGCCTTTAAACTCATCATAAAGATGCCATTTGTTCATAGGCTGCAGGAATAGTACCGGTTTCTTTTTGGCAACCTGCCCGGTTACATGGTGCAGTTTAACATCCCTTATTTTTAACGAAACAGCAGCGATATCCGCATTATCGGCCATTTGAACGTACAGCGCCACGAAATTAGGCCTCCAGGGTTCGGTCATTTTACTTAGCTGGTTGATAGTTGCAAACAAGTCCCAGGGGGCAATAAACGCCACATCTGAAAACGTAGAATTCTTAGGCAGGTCCTCATAAACCCCTGCCACCTTTACCGTCATCTGGTTATCAATCTTTAATATTTTAGCCATAGGGTCGGCATCCCCGAAATAAGCCTTAGCTGTCGATTCAGCGATCAAAACGGATGATTGATCGGTTAAGGCATTGCGTGTGCCTTTCAGCATTTTCAATGATAGCATTTCAGGCGCCTGGGGTTCGAAAAAGGTTCCGGATTCGGTTAGCTTTTTATCGTTCCACGAAAGGATGTGGCTGCCGGTACCGGTGCCCATCACCACACATTTAAAATCGCTGCCATAACTTTTGCGAAGCTCGGCCGCTAAAGGATAAGGCACCTGGCGCCAGGTTTGCACCTCCCCGTTGTTGGTAACATTTTGGATCACCTGGGCAATGCGGTCATGATTTTTATGATAACTATCAAATGATAATTCATCATATATCCACAGGCCGATCAGCGTCACAACGGCCATGCCCACAGCAAGCCCGCCAATATTGATCAACGAGGAAAACTTATTCTTAATAAGGTTCCTCCACGCGGTTTTTAAATAGTTTTTTATCATGGTTAGTTCATTGGTTCACTTGTTCATTGGTGCATAGTCAATAGCCCATTAATCGCCTTTAATACTGCCTGCGACGACTGTTTACTGCACACTGCTACCTGCGCACTGCCTACTCACTTCTCAAACTCTTCACCGGGTTCACCAACCCTGCTTTAATTGCCTGGTAGCTGATAGTTATTAATGTTATCAGTATGATCGACACCCCGGCTAACAGGAATAAGCCTGTAGTAACATTAATACGATATGCAAAGCTTTGCAGCCACTGGCTTGTTACCCACCATGCGGCGGGGAAAGCTACAAATACCGCTATTAAAACAAGCTTCAAAAAATCCTTTGACAGCATGAAAACCACATTCGTTACAGAAGCGCCGACAACTTTACGGATACCTATTTCTTTTTGCCTTCTTGTTGCTGTAAATGCCGCCAGGCCGAATAAACCAAGGCATGATATGATGACGGCGAGCCCGGCAAAGTATTTCGACAGCAATGCAACCCTTTGTTCGGACGAATAAAGCGCCTGGTAATCCTCATCTAAAAACCGGTACTCGAATGGGAGGCCGGGATTATATTTTTGATAAAGGGTTTGCAGTTTTGCGATGGTCTCTTTTTCGGTTCCGGCTTTTATTTTCACCATTATTTTCGAGGCGCGGTTACCAAATGTAAAATCGAAAAAGCAGGGTTTTAAATTCTCGTACAACGACTCAAAATGAAAATTTTTGGTGACGCCTATAATTTCCCTGTCTTCACCCCATACATGCACAATTTTCCCGATCGGGTTTTTTAGCCCCATGTTTTCAATCGCCGCTTCGTTAAAAATGATCTTTGATTTTTCATTGCTGTCCCGTGCCGAAAAAGGGCGGCCCTCTTTCATTTGAATGCCCAACGTTTCGATAAAGCCGTAGCCTGCCGCTATATCAGTGAAATTAATGGTAGTGCCCGGCGTCTCGCCCGGCCAGGTTAGGTCGGTAGTGCCGCCATGACGGTTGGTGATGTTATGCCTAAAGTTTGCAACATTTACAATACCGGGTATACTTTTAATATCATTCATCATGCTGCCCAAATCTTTATCATATTTGCCGCCCGGTTTATAGTCGTCCTTATTATCGGATACCATGCCGCCTTTTTCAAAATAGAGGATATTATCCCTGTTGTATCCCAGGTTTTTTGTTTGTATCAGCAGCATTTGCCGGTAGACCACCAAAACCGATACAATGAAAATTGCCGACAACGCGAATTGAAATACGACCAGCCCTTTTCGTACCCAGGCTTCGCCTGCTGAACCGGTAATTTTCCCCTTTAATATATTAACCGGTTTAAAACCCGAAATATATAAAGCCGGGTAGCTGCCTGAAACAAGCCCGGTAAATAAAGTAATGGCAAGCCCGGCTATAATTAGCGGTGCATCAAAATGCAGCTCAAGATTTTTGCCTGTTATTTGATTGAATTGAGGTAGCAATAGAATAACCAATACAATTGCAACTCCCAGCGACAAAAAGGCCATCAGCAACGATTCACCAAGATATTGTGCGATGAGTGTTACCCGATAAGCTCCCATTACTTTTTTTATACCAGCTTCTTTTAACCGCGTCGAGGCTTTTGCTGTAGAAAGGTTCATAAAGTTGATGCAGGCCATCACCAAAATAAAAATGGCTATTATGGAAAACAGCTTTACGTACTCGATCCTTCCGCCCGCTACCACGCCGTTTTTATAATGATTATACAGGTATTTGTCGCCAAATTTTTGAACAAATAAGGTTGACTTTGATTCTTTGTTCTTTCCTGCAATAAAGCCGGCAATTTTATTGTTGAAAGCCTGTATGTTAGTACCCTTCTTTAAAATTAAATAGGTATCCGGATCATTGTTGCCCCAATTTGTCAGCTTGGGATTCCTTTGAAGATACAGGTCATAATTGAAGATCACATCAAACTGGTCCAGCGCAGTTGCCGGGGGCTTTTGAAAAACACCGGTAACTGTGTATAGTCCGTTAAATCCCTGCAGGTTGAGGTCTATTGATCTACCGATAATGTTCGTAGTAGTGTGAAAAAGCTTCGCCGCCATTTCATCCGATAATATCACCGCATTTAAATTGGTAAGCGCCTGGCTTTTATTTCCCTGCAAAAGCTTGTAGGAAAAAACGTTAAAAAGGTCTTTGCCGGCAAACAAACTCGTTCCCTCAACATGGGTATTCTCCACCGAAAAAATGCCTTTATCATTAGTTAAACCGCTGGGATGGATGGTTGCTACCGCATATTCAACTTCCGGCATTTCATCTTTTAGCGACGTTGCCAGCAGGCCGGGCGTATTCTCCCCGGTTTGGATACCATCAGGCGATTGCCCGTTTTCCATTACCTGGTAAAGCTGGCTGTCTTTTTGATTAAACCTGCCAACATGCAGCTCATCATTTACCCAAAGGCAGATCAGTAAAGTGCAGGCCAAACCTATGGAGAGGCCAAGCAAATTAAGAAAACTAAACTGGCGGTCTTTTAAAAAGCTGCGCCACGCGATTTTGAGATTGTTCATTGTTTTGGTTCATTAGTTCACTTGTTCATTAGTTCATTGGTTTTTAGTCCATAGTCCATAGTCCATGGTCGATAGTCCATGGCATTACTACTATTAGTTACCTTATAAATTAGTCTATGGACTATCGCCCATGGGCTATGGACTGCTTCTAATCACTCCGTCTTAAGACTCTTCACCGGGTTTGCCAGCGCTGCTTTAATACTCTGGAAGCTTACCGTTAACAGGGTGATGATTATTGCACCTGCGGCTGTGCCGGCAAATATCCACCAGGACAGTTCCGAATGGTATTTATATTTCAATAGCCAGCCATGCATAAAATAAAGCGCTATTGGCATGGCTATAAACATGGAAATAACTACTAACACCACAAAATCCTTCGACATTAGCCGCCATAAGCTTAATACCGATGCGCCCAATACTTTTCGCACGCCGATCTCTTTGATGCGTTGTTCGGCCATGAAAGAGGCCATGCCAAACAAGCCCATACAACTGATAAAAATGGCAAGAATGGTGAAGAACCCGGCAAGCTTGCCTATACGCTCTTCGTCTGCAAATTTTTTAGCGTATTCGGCATCGGTGAATTTGTAATCGAAGGGACTTGCTGGGTCGTATTGTTTAAAAATAGCGCCGATCTTATCCAAAGCCTCTCTTGTGCCCATTTTGGGATTGATCCTAATGTTTGTAATGTTACCGGGCCGGGTCAGCAGATAAAATAGGGCAGGGGTCACAGGGTCATAAGGCGAATCCATTACCAGGTCTTTCACCACGCCAACAATCGTATAGTTTTTGCCCCATTTAACGGTTTCGCCAATGGGGTTTTTCATATTCATAAATTTTACGGCGGCCTCGTTAACTACAATTGCCGTTGAATCGGTTAAAAAACTCCTGGAAAGGTCGCGGCCATCTGTAACTTTCCATCCTACGGTTTTTCCAAACTCGGGCGTTATTGGGATAGTCCCAAAATCGGCCTGTAACTTGGGGTCTTTGCCCTTCCAGTTAATATCAGCATTGTCAGACCATACACCCGTTACCGGGCTGCCCGACTCGGCAACTTCGCTAACCGCGCCTGATTGTAGCAGGTCGTTTCTGACGGCGGTAAAGTGGTTATGGATTTCCAGCGTTTTCATTTCTACCTGTATCAATCCGCTGCGGCTGTAACCTACCGGCCTGTTTTTTGTATATTGTACCTGCCTGAAGACCACGATGGTGCCAATAATTAATGTTACCGAAACGGTGAACTGCAATACGACCAATATTTTACGCGGCAAAGCTGCTAAACGCCCGGCTTTGAAAGTGCCCTTCAATACTTTTACGGGCTGGAATGAAGACAGGTAAAAAGCCGGGTACGAACCTGCTATTACGCCGGTTAGCAGGGTGAAAGCTAAACCAAGCACCCAAAACAGCGGGTTACCCCATAGCACCGACATTTGTTTATCGGCCACCTGGTTAAACCAGGGCAAAATAAGCAGAACGATAACTATAGATAGCAAAAAGGCAAAAGCCGTCACCATAAGCGACTCACCAAAAAACTGGCCGATGAGTTGGCTGCGCAGCGAGCCTACCGTTTTGCGGATACCTACTTCTTTTGCCCGCTTTTCGGATCGTGCGGTACTCAGGTTCATAAAGTTTATACAGGCCAGCAGCAGCACAAAAACGCCTATGATACCAAACATCCAGACAAACTCGATTGCGCCGCTTGTGTTTATCCCGTTTTTAAATTCAGAATAAAGGTGCCACTTGCGCATGGGCTGCAAAAAAATGGCAGCTTTAAACGATACGCCAAGTTTATCGCCCTGTGCTGCAAGGCCATCCAGCTTTAGGTTTTTTATTTTCGCGGAGACATTATTTATGTCAGCCCCCGGCCGCAGCTGGGCGATTATTTGCCACGAATTATTGCCCCACCTGTCCCTTGCTATCTTAAGGTACGGATCAGTTGTCAAATACAAATCCCAGGGGGCGATGAAGGCCATATCGTTAAACGTTGTGTTGCGCGGCAGGTCTTCGTAAACGCCAGTTACTTTAACATTTAGTTTATTATCGATTTTCAATACCTGGTTTACCGGGTCGGCATTGCCGAACAATGATTGGGCAAGCGAAGCTGAAAGTAAAATTGAGGATGGGTCTTTCAAGCCGCCCCTGCTTCCCTTCAGCATTTTTAAAGTCAACATTTCCGGCGCTTCGGGCTGCATAAAATAGCCGGTTTGGCTCAGCCTTTTATCGCCGGCGGCAATAATAAATTGATCGGGGAAGGTTGACAATACCGCGTACTTGAAATCGCCCTTATAATCCTCGCGAAGTTTATATCCCAATGGCATGGGTATCGACTGCTGCGTACCAATATCACCGTTAAACGTTTGGTGCTGCATCACCTGTACGATGCTGTCATAATTCCGGTGGTATTTATCGTACGATAATTCGTCCCATATCCACAACCCTATCAATATAGCAACAGCCATCCCGACTGATAAACCCGTAATGTTGATAAAGGAATGCGCCTTGTTTTTAAACAAACTGCGCCACGCGATTTTTAGATAATTTTTGATCATGGTGTTAGTTCATTAGTTCACTTGTTCATTAGTTCATTGGTGGCTTCTTTAACTGCAAACTGCTACTGCCCACTGCAAACTATTTTACTCACTTTTCAAACTCTTAACCGGGTTCATCAAAGCCGCTTTTATGCTTTGGTAGCTTACCGTAAGCAACGTAATTACTATAGCGCCGATAGATGTTACAGCGAATATCCACCAGGAAAGGCCGGTGTGGTAACTGTATTTTTGCAGCCAGTTAAACATAAAATAGTAAGCCGACGGAATTGCAATAAACAGCGAAATAACCACAAGCAGCACGAAATCTTTTGATATAAGACGCCACAAACCAAAAACAGTTGCACCCAATACTTTGCGTACTCCTATCTCCTTTGTGCGCTGTTCCGCCATGAAGGATGCCATGCCGAAAAGGCCCAAACAACTGATGAAAATAGCCAGTATGGCGAAAGAGCTTGCCAGCTTACCCACCCGCTCTTCGGTGTTGAATTTTTTAGCATATTCATCATCGGCAAACTTGTAGGTGAAGGGCACGGATGGTGAATAGGTTTTGCAAACGGCTGCAATTTTACCGAGGGCCTCATGCGTGCTCATTTTTGGATTGATCTTTATAAGCACATCATCATAAGTGCCATGGCCTATCCTGAAAAAGGTTTGCTTAACGGGATCATACGGCGATTCCATCAGCATGTTTTTGATCACACCGATAACTATTAGGTCCTTTTTTCCGATCCTAATGGTTTCACCGACAGGGTTTTTAAGGCCCATATATTTTACAGTTGCCTCGTTCAGCACAAGGCCTGATGAATCAGAAACAAAGCGGCTGTCAAAATCCCTGCCCTCAACAAAATGCCAGCCTACGGTTTTGCCATAGCCGAAGGATACCGAGATATTTCAAAAGCTATCCGACATGTTAGGGTCTTTGCCTTTCCACGAAAGGTCGCCCCGGTCGTTGTTCACGCCGGTTGTGGAACTTGTTGCTTCTGCTATTTCCGCAATCGCGCCGGATGCCAGCAAGTCAGTCCTCATTTCATTAAAATGTTTGCTTAAATCATCGTTGGTGGTTTCGATATTAACAAGGCCATCCCGGCTGTAGCCCACCGGCCGGTTTTTGGCAAATTGAATTTGTTCAAAAACGACGATAGTCCCGATGATCAAAACCACCGATACCGCAAATTGAACCACCACCAAAACCTTGCGCGGGAGGGCAGCAAAACGGCCTGCTTTAAAAGTGCCGTTGAGTACTTTATCGGGCTGAAAGGATGAAAGGTACAGGGCAGGGTAACTTCCGGCAATTATCCCGGTAAATAATGTAAAACCTGCGCCTAATATCCAAAACAACGGGCTGCCCCATAAAACTGTTAGCTGCTTGCCGGCTATATCATTAAGATATGGAAGTATAAGCAGCACCAATACCAATGAAAAAGCAAATGCCAAAACCGCGATCAAAAGCGACTCGCAAAAAAACTGGGAGATCAATTGACCCCTTAATGAACCGATAGCTTTGCGGATGCCTACTTCCTTTGCCCGTTTTTCGCTGCGGGCGGTGCTTAAGTTCATGAAATTGATGCATGCCAGCAGCAGCACAAAAATGCCGATAATCCCAAACAGCCAAACATACTGGATAGCGCCCCCGACGTTAACCCCGTTCTTGAATTCCGAATACAAATGCCACTTGCTCATCGGCTGCAAAAACATCTGGGGGTTGTATTTAAGATCGGCCTTGTCCATGTTGCGCAGCTTCACGTCTTTAATTTTTTGTGATACCCTGGCCATATCGGCGTTGTCGGCTACCTGCACGTACATAAAAAGGGAGTTATCGCCCCAGTCGGTCAGTGATCTGCCATTGCCGGGAGAAGTGATGTAATAATCCCATGGCCCTATAAATGCAACATCGTGCAGCGTAGTATTGCGCGGCAGGTCTTCATAAACGCCCGAAACGTTAAAGCCGGTTTTATTATCAAGTTTTACAATTTTGCCCGTAGGATCGGCATTGCCAAACAATGCCTTTGCCACTGATTGTGATATCAGCATGGATGATGGGTCTTTCAACCCCTTGCGGTTACCCTTAAGCATTTTAAGCGAAAACATTTCAGGGCCATCAACCCCCATAAAAGTACCCGGATAGGCCACTTTTTTGTCACCGGCGGCTAATACATGGGGATCGTTCCACGATGTTAGCACGATACGCTTAAAATCGCTGCCGTAATTTTTGCGTAATTCAGCATCCAGCGGCAAGGGTATAGCGGCCTGTGTGTTTATCGTGCCATTATTTGTCTCGTTTTGCATTACAATGGCAACGCGGTCATAATTTTTATGGTATTTGTCGAAGGAAAGTTCGTCCCAAATCCATAATCCGATAACCATAGCTACGGCCATGCCCACAGCAAGCCCGCCGACGTTGATGAAAGAAGAAGCCTTATTTTTTATAAGGTTTCTCCACGCGATTTTTAAATAGTTTTTTATCATGGTTAACTAATTAATGAATTAGTGATTTAGTGAATTATTGATTTAAACCGATTCCATTTTTTTAACTGCCAACTGCTACTGCTAACTGCCTACTCACTTTTAAGGCTCTTCACCGGGTTTGCCAGTGCTGCTTTAATGCTTTGATAGCTTACTGTTAGTAAGGTGATTACTATTGCGCCTATTGCAGTGACTGCATATATCCACCACGAAATTTCTGTGCGGTACTCGTAGCCCTGCAGCCATTTGTGCATAAAATAATACGCTATTGGCGATGCGATAAGCAAGGCTATCGTCACCAATACAATAAAATCTGCTGACAATAATTGCCATAGGTTAAATACGGTTGCGCCCAAAACTTTACGGACGCCAATTTCTTTTATGCGTTGTTCGGCCATGAACGACGCCATACCAAAAAGCCCGAGGCAACTGATAAAAATCGCAAGGGCGGCAAATGCGCCTGCCAGTTTACCGATCCGTTCTTCTGCGGCGAATTTTTTGTTGAATTCGTCATCGACAAATGAATACTGAAAATCCGTTGAAGGGTTTATTTTTTTGAAAACTGCGCCGATTTTTGCCAGTGCGTTGCTGGCGCTTACATTGGGGTTGAGTTTTAAGAACATGCAATTCATCCCGTCACGGTTATAAATAAAAAAGAAGGTAGGTGAAGCCTGTTTAAATGGCGATTCCATTATCATATTTTTAACTACACCCAATATTTTAAAATGCTTGTCTTTTACCTGGTCCCAGTCAATGGTTTCTCCAACGGGATTTTTCAAGCCCATTAATGCTGCGGCAGCTTCATTAACTACAAAGCCGCTGGAGTCTGTACTCATTTGTTTTGAAAAATCCCTTCCGTCAACAAATTGCCAGCCGACGGTTTTACCGTACCCGGTCGAAACCGCGATGGTAGAGAATTCAGTTTGTTTGGTATTTTGTTTGCCTTGCCATGTAAACCCGGTGTTTGTTGACCATATACTGGTGACGGGGCTTGCCGATGCCGCTACATCAGTAACCGCGCCCGAATTGGTAAGTTCATTGCTTAATATATTGAAGTTATTCTGAAATTCCGGCGAGTTGATCTGAACCTGGAGTAACCTGTTTTGGGTGTAACCGAGCGGACGGTTTTTAGCAAGCTGTACCTGGCGATAAACGATAATAGTGCCAATGATCAGCATGATAGAAAACGTAAATTGTAAAACCACCAGGGCTTTTCGCTGGATAGCAGCAAAACGGCCGGCGCGGAAAGTGCCTTTAAGCACTTTGACCGGATTAAAGGATGATAAATAAAGCGCCGGGTAACTGCCTGCAACAAGGCCTGTAAAGAAGGTAAAGACCAATCCGGTTGCCCAAAACAAGGGATCATTCCACAAAATACCGATCTTTTTGCCTGCAACGTCATTGAACCAGGGTAAACTAAGTTGTACCAACACGATTGCAAACAGGAATGCAAAGATCGCTACCAATAACGATTCACTATAAAACTGTTTGATCAGTTGACTGCGTACGGAACCAATTGCTTTGCGGATGCCAACTTCTTTTGCCCTTTTTTCGGAATGGGCAGTGCTTAGGTTCATAAAGTTGATGCAGGCCAATAGCAAAACGAATAGGCCGATGATACCATAAAACCATACAAACTGCAGTTGGTCGCTTGTCACATTTGCGCCGTTTTCAAACTTCGAGTATAAATGCCACCTGCTCATCGGTTGAAGAAATAGTGCCGGTTTTCGTTTGGCCATGTCGCCAACGGCGTGATTTGCCAGCACATTTTTTATATGGGTGGTAGCTTTATCAAAATCAGCCCCTGGATTAAGCTGGGTATAAATATTAATGGAGATATTGTTCCAGTTAGTGTATTTTTTTCGCGCCCAATCATAGCTCGAAAGGTAAAAATCAAAGGGGGCAATAAAAGTTACGTCGGCAAAGTCGCTATTGGCAGGCACATCTTCGTAAACGCCGGTTACAGTCACAGCAAACTTGTTATCGATTTTTATTATTTTGTTTACCGGATCGGCGCTGCCAAACAACTTTTCTGCCACTGTCGATGATATCAATATAGCATTGAGTTGTTTCAGACTATTACGGCTGCCTTTCAGCATGTTCAAGGTCAGCATATCCGGGGCTTCGGGCTGCATATACCGGCCGCTTTGAGTGAACTTTTTATCGCCTGCTAAAAGTATATGCTGCTCATTGGCGGTAGACATTACCACATATTTAAAATCCCCGCCATAAGAAGCGCGGATCTCATTTGCCAATGGCATGGGATGAGAATCGATGGTATACACCACGCCGTTATAATTTGCATTTGCCTTTACTTCGGCAATGCGGTCATAATTTTTATGGTACGTATTGAACGATAACTCATCCCATATCCATAACCCGATCAACATGGCTACGGCCATACCCACAGCAAGCCCGCCGATGTTGATGAAGGAAGAAGCCTTGTTTTTTAGAAGGTTCCTCCATGCGATCTTTAAATAGTTTTTAAACATGGTTAACTAATTATTGAATTAGTGATTTAGTGAATTATTGATTTAAACCGTTTTCCTTTTTTTAACTGCTCCAAAGGAGTCCTCTGGACAAACTGCTACTGCCAACTGCTACTGCCAACTGCCTACTCGCTCTTAAGACTCTTCACCGGGTTAGCCACAGCCGCCCTGATTGCCTGGAAACTCACGGTGATCAAAGCGATGATGATGGCGGCTGATCCTGCCAAAATAAATATCCAGGGGCTGATATTTATGCGGTAGGCAAAACCCTGCAGCCAATGGTTCATAAAATACCAGGCTACCGGCGAAGCAATTAAAAGAGCGAAAACTACAAGTACAATAAAGTCCATACCCAGCATAGCAGCAATATTTGCTGCGCTGGCTCCAAGTATTTTACGGATACTGATCTCTTTTGCCCGTTTTTCGGCGGTGAAAAGCGCCAGCCCGAAAAGGCCTATGCACGAAATAAAAATGGTAACGGTCATTGCGGTATTCATCAGCGTGGCCGTTTGCCTGTCCTTTTCGTACTTCATGGCCAATAATTCATCGTAAAACCGGTAATCAAATGTGCCATCAGGGTATACCGATTTCCAGGCGTTTTCTACCTTGCCAAGCGTTGCTGCAACATTATCGGCATACAGCCCCTTCGTAGCCAGTTTGATCACCAGTGTCCGTTCTCTCTCTACCCTATTAATGATGCACAGCGGAATAATAGGAGAATGCAATGAACTTGAATGGAAATCGGCCACTACCCCAACTACGGGGTACGGTTTATTAAACCAATACACTGTTTTGCCAATGGCATCTTCCGGATCTTTATAACCCATGTACCGCGACATGGTGGCGTTAATAACAAATTCGTTAACGCTATCCGCATGCCGCAGGTTTCTGCCTGCGAGTAATTTTATCTGGTAAACCGGAATCAGGTCTTCGTTGCCGTCAACCTGCGCAACGGGCGTTTCTTTCACATCCGAACGGTTGAATTTTATTCTCATTGATTTAGCATCCCCCGGGGTAGC
>Ga0207060_10134_pt1 | contig 27672 bp, 20 predicted proteins | sample Alteio_BWMinCont_30_FD_153270 | JGI IMG/M metagenome (GOLD analysis project Ga0207060, IMG submission 153270) | Enriched cells from forest soil in Barre Woods Harvard Forest LTER site, Petersham, Massachusetts, United States -... | ecosystem: Environmental > Terrestrial > Soil > Temperate forest >...
ATCCGCCCTTCCTCGGCATCAAGCAGATCAAAATTGAAAATAACTTTTTTCCTGAAGCTCCGGCTTCACGTTCGCGAGCAGATACTCCTGCACCCAGGCCTGCCGATCCGGTGGCAATTCACAAATCCGCCGACATTTCAGCGCGAAATTCCACGCCGCAATTTCCGCCGGTGAATGAACCTTGGCATGGGCATGAATCCACTCAATGACCTCCTCATCCGTCGCGCCAGTCTCGACAAAATCCCGAAAATCATCTCCGTCCAGCCCTGCAAATTCAAGAAAGACCCGGTCCAGCCCGATATTATATTCATAGTCACCACCCGTACCGTTAAGGATGGCGCGGCACTTATCGAGCATCCGCCCGGCAATGATGTAGCCTCCAAAAAGAGCCCGCGGACTCCGCGGATAATCGATCGTCAGGTCAAGGGCCAAGTCAGCAAGGTCTTCAGGCATAAGCTAACTTTGATTAAAAAAGCCTGGGACGCAATCTTGTTGTGACTTCCGTGGTTCCTCGTTCCCAAGTTTCACTTGGGAACGCACTTGTCAGCGCAATTTTATTGTTCAGCCATGCCTTAAGGCCCCTTCTTCTTCGTACTCCCCCGCACCGTAATCTCCACCGGCAATTTTCGCGGTTCCACGCGCTCACCCTTTTGCATGTCGACCGCCAACCGCACCGCAGCCTCGCCCATCTCCGTCTGGGGAACACGAATCGTTGTCAGCGGCACGCGAAAGTTCGCCGCAAGAATGCCATCCCCAAATCCAACAATCGAAACATCCTCCGGAATGCGAAATCCCTGCTGAAACAACGTCTCCACCGCCCCAATGGCCACACTGTCGTTATGCGCCACAATAGCAGTGAAAGGCGCTTTTTCCGATAGAGCCTGCGACATCGCCTTGCGACCTGACCCGATGTCCTTGTCGGCCAGATAAACGCGCGTATCGCTGTAAGTCACGCCCGCCGCAGCCAGCGCCCGTTGATAACCGATGAACCGCCCCGCACTCGACGACGACCCATTCGGCCCCGCCAGGAAAAGAATCTCGCGATGCCCCAGTTCCAGCAAATGTTCCGTGGCAAGCTGTCCTCCGCGCTGATCATCGCAAACCACCCAGCTGACCTGTGGGAAATTTTCCGCTCCGGCCGGATAGGCATCCAGCAGCACGGTGGGAATCCCGCTGGTCCGAACCAATTCCAGCGTTGCCAACCGATGTTGCCAACGCACGGCTGGCACGAGGAGCAATGCCTCCACCTGTCGCGAGATCAGTTTTTGCACCTGCTGCATTTCATTCTCGGCCCGGTCCAGGGAATGGCCGAGCAGGACCTGCAATCCAAGGGCGTCCGCCTGGAGTTGGGCTCCCCAAACCAGATGAGAATAGTACGTGTGATTAATCTGCGGCACCACGATTCCAATCAGTCCGCTGCGACGCAGACGCAGATTTTGCGCGGCACGATTGGGAATATAATTGCGGCGACTGGCCTCCGCCTGCACCCGTGCCTTCGTGCTCGCGCTGATGTCAGGCGCGTCTCGCAACGCCTTCGAGACCGCCATTACCGACAGGTTTAACGATGTAGCTATATCCTTTAGCGTCGCCATAAGGGAAATGTCATTACCATGATCCTCCCGCTACTGTCCATGCAATCGACATCCAATTTTAAAATCGCCGTCATCCTGAGCCCGGTAGAAGGATCAGTTCCGCCTGCCTTCCCTCGTTCCCAAGTTGTACTTGGGAACGCACTTGTCTGCGCAGTTCCACTGCTTCCCACTCTTCCTCGCTCCGTGCGAAACCTGCCTTCCCCCTGATTTTTTCGGTAGCACGTTGCCTTTTTTAGAAACTTCGCCATGCTGATCGACTCATGCAGTCGCTTGTCGTGTTTTTCATTCGCGCATACCGCGTTATCTTTGGGCCCCTGAAGCTCATGGTTGGCGTGCAGGGCTGCTGTCGTTATACGCCCACCTGTTCCCACTATGTGGAGGAGGCGGTTTGCACGCACGGCTTCATTCGCGGCATGGCTCTTGGAGCTCGCCGCGTGAGCCGTTGCCATCCTTGGGGAGGAGCCGGCTTTGACCCCGTGCCTCCCGCGTGTGGCGTCTCCAGATAGTTTATCAAGTTTACCATTATGGATCGTACCAGCCGCTTTGGCGTTTTTATCTGCATCTTTCTCCTCGTGGGTTTGGAGATTGCGATGGAGAAGTTTTATCCGGCCCCACCGCCCAAGCCCGCGTCGGCCGCGACTACTCCCGCGACTCCCACCGCGACGACGATAAAAGCTCCGGCATCCATAACATCAGCTCCCACGTCAACGGCCATCAATAAGACCGAGCCCGTCGCCCCGATTGCTCCGGAAGTGACAACGGTCATCGAAAATCCCGCGATCAAAGTGACCCTCACGTCGAACGGCGCGGCAATCAAGGACATTGAACTCAAGCAGCACCGGGAGGGCGACGGACACGTCATCCTCAATGCCGACGCCCATTCCAACGTGCTCGATCTGGCTGGCTGGCCCGGAGCCAACGCCTTTCAGGTCAAATCCAGCTCACCAGATGGAGTCGTCTATACGGCAGATCTTCCCGGCGGCGTGAAGTGGCAGCGCAGCTACGCCTTCGGGACGAATCACGAAAGCGACACCGGCATGAGCGGTTTCCTGCGAAAAGTTTCCCGCAAGATTGCTCGCATGGTGGGGCAGCCCGAGACCGCGCCGATGATCTATAATCTCGATGTCCAGGACACCTTGACGAATCCCGGCACGACCGATGTCACCTTGCCCGCCTATTCCCTCAGCGTCGGTCGCGCGGAGCCATTGCTTGTCCGCAAGCATTACCAGACGATTTCCAACCAGTACCTGGGCTCGGGTTGGTACACGCAAAAGTTTTACCTCACGACGATCAACAACTTCAATCCGAGCTCCATCCCGATCATTGGAATCAAGACCAGCGACGGCAAAGACCTGATTACCAGCACCTCGATCAACGACGCGCCGCTGCACTGGCTCGGCGTCGAGAATCAATTCTTCGCCGTGCTCCTGACCCCGTCGTCGGATCATCCCATCCAGCACGCCATCTTCCAGTGCTTCAACCAGCGAGACAGTGGCGGCTACATTCTCGGTACGGGAAGCGATTCGGGGGCCTTCGATGAGGAGCACTATCTTTTGCCCGGCCTCGAACCCGACATCGAAGCCGCCGCCTTCTTTCCCTCCGTCAGTGTGCCTGCGGGACAGACCGTCAACTTGAATTACGGCCTCTACGCCGGTCCCAAGGAATTCAACCGCCTCGATGCCTTGGGCGATAACCAGGGCGAGTTGATGAATTATGACGGCGTCCTTCCGTTTTCTCTCCTGATCGTTCCCATGCTGACCGTCCTGAAATTCTGGTACCTCATTTTCAAGAATTACGGCGTCGCCATCATCCTCCTGACCTTGATGATCAAGGCCATCACCTGGCCGCTGCAAAGTATCGCCAACCATTCCGGCAAGCGAATGCAGGCACTCGCTCCCAAGTTGAAGGAACTCCAGGCCAAATACAAAGATCAGCCGGAACAGCTCCAGAAAGAAACCTTCGCCATGTACAAGGATTATGGCGTCAATCCGTTCGGCGGCTGCCTCCCCGCGCTCGTGCAGATGCCGGTCTTCTTCAGCCTCTACTTCATGCTCATGAACGCGGTCGAATTGCGCGGGCAGCACTTCCTTTGGATTCATGACCTGACCCAACCCGACTCCGTGGTCACCTTCACCCTGCCGTTCATCCTTCCGTTTATCGGCGGTCACTTCTCTCTCAATCTCCTGCCGATCATGGTCACCGGCCTGACCATGGTGATGATGCGCATGACCCCGCAAATCGGCGATCCCTCGCAAGCGAAGATCGCCCAGTACATGCCGCTGGTCTTCCTCTTCATCTTCTACAATTTCGCCGCCGCGCTCTCTCTCTATTACGTCATCAACAATGCCGTCTCGATCATCCAGATCTACCGCAACTTGAAGAAGCCGCTACCCGACCTGCAGCGCAAGCCAAAGAAGAAGTAGTCTCCGCCCCCCTGCCTTCGGTAGCCGTGGCGCGCCGCGCAACGTTCCCCTCCTTGGTAGCCGCCGCACGCCGGGCGGCGGTCTCAGCTGGACATCTCGGCAGACTCCCACATTTATCATTAGTCATCCTGAGCCTGTCGAAGGATCAGTTCAGCCCTCCGAGGTAGCCGCCGATGTCCCTATCGGCGGATGCTTCCGGTTTTCGCCATCCTCAGAAGCCCCAACATCATTATCGAAATTAATGATGATTTCCCGCGTGACTTGAGCGCTCAGGACGCTTTCAATTTCCCATGCACATTTTCGTTACCGGCGGCGCCGGCTACATCGGCAGCATCTGTTCCGAAGAACTCATCAACGCCGGGCACCAGGTCACCATCTTCGACAACCTCACCGAAGGCCATCGCGCCGCGTTGGACAAGCGCGCTACCTTCGTCGAGGGCGACCTCATCGACCGCGAAAAAATCCTCAAATCGGTCAAGGACGCCAAGCCCGACGCCGTCATGCATTTCGCCGCCAACGCCCTCGTCTTCGAATCGATGACCAACCCCTCGAAATATTTCCGCAACAACGTCTCCGCTGGCATCAATCTCCTCGATGCCACCGTTGAGGCGGGCGTGAAGAAATTCATCTTCTCCTCCACCTGCGCCACCTACGGCACGCCGGAGAAAATCCCCATGGACGAGCGGCTGCCCCAAAAGCCGATCAACCCCTACGGCCAATCGAAGCTCATGTTCGAGCAGATCCTCAACTGGTATGACAAGATCCACAACCTCGTTTACGTCAACCTCCGCTACTTCAACGCCGCCGGGGCCAGCGAACAATTCGGCGAGGATCACCGCATCGAAACCCATCTCATCCCCAACGTCCTCAAAGTCGCGCTGGGCCAAAAGGACAAGGTCGAAATCTACGGCGAAAAATACGCCACGCCCGACGGCACCTGCATCCGCGATTTCATCCACATCCACGATCTCGCCGCCGCCCACATGCTCGCCCTGGGCCGCACCAGCAGCGTCAGCTACAACCTCGGCAGCGGCGAAGGCTTCTCCGTCCGCCAGGTCCTCGACATCGCCCGCAAAATCACTGGCCACCCCATCCCTGCCGTCGTCAAGGAACCCCGCGCCGGCGACCCGCCCCGCCTCGTCGCCAGCTCCCACAAAATCACCAGCGAACTCGGCTGGCGCCCCAAGTACCCCCGCCTCCAACCCATCATCGAAAGCGCCTGGGCCTGGCACCAAAAACACCCCAACGGTTACGGGGATTGAGCATATGAAGCGATGGCCGCTTCAACTCGTATTAGTGGTCATACTTTTTTTCGGGATCAGTTATCTTTTGGGTAGCGTCGATTATTGGCGTGTTGAAAGCCATAAAAGGCCTCTCTTTGTCCTTGCTTGGAATGGCTTTTTCGACGGAGGTACTTACGTTGGACTTGGCTTCGGCTACTACGTTATAGCCAATCATGGGTGCAAGTACGCCTTGGATCGCGAAAAGAATGTTGATGAGGCGTACTGGACTGACGGACCTGAATTAAAATTTTGGCTTTTCCCATTTCTCAATAAAGCGGATTTGAAATTCAGGACTATCGATACGCATTTACCGAAGGATTCGTAAATTTCCTCTGCCTTTTATTTAGTAATTTGGAAAATTTGGGAATTTGGTCTGCTTCCCTTCATCAGCCTTCATGTTCCTCATGTCAAAATTCCGTAATTCCGTTAATTCCGTCAAAATTTCCCCATGAAAACCGTCTCCTGCTTCGGCGCCAGCCTAACCGCCGGTCGCGTTAGTTTCGATTACCTCGAACTCCTCCGCGCCAAACCCTCCCTCAAGGCCTTCCAGTTCATCAACCGCGGCATCGACGGCGACCTCGCCTGGAACGGCCTCCAACGCCTCGACGAAGTCATCTCCGACCAACCCGACGCCATCTCCATCCTCATCGGCACCAACGACGTCAACGCCACCATGAGCGAGCGCAACCGCCTCCGCTACCTCAACTTCAACCATCTCCCCACCGACCCCACCCTCCCGTGGTTCGAGGAAACCCTCCGCCTCACCGTCGGTCGCCTCAAATACGAAACCAGCGCCCAAATTTCCCTCCTCTCCCTCGCCATCATCGGCGAAGACCTCAACCACGAAGCCAACCAGAAAGTCCGCCTCTACAACGAAGCCATCCGCCGCGTCGCCACCGACGAAAAACTCGATTACCTCCCGCTCTACGAGCGAATGGTCGATTATCTCCAAGCCCACGAAGCCGACCGCGCCTCCCTCCCACCTCAACTCGCCTACAAGGACGGCTTCACCAACGTCGGCAACGCCATCGGCCTCCACGCCTCCGGCCTATCTTGGGACGAAGTCTCCCACCGCAACGGTCTCCTCCTCACCACCGACTGCCTCCACCTCAACAGCATCGGCGCCGGAATGGTCGCAGACCTCATCGAAAATTGGCTGATTCAACTCTAGAGACAATCGAATAACCGCCCGGTTTCCCCCATCTTTGTGCTCTTTGCGTTCTTTCGTGGCTAAATCTGCCTTTTCGGCCACCCGTCGCCACACTTGACAGAACCGCCCGCCTCCGCAAACTTCGCATCCGTCCTTTATGATCCACCACCTCATGCTCCTCACCACCAAGCCTGAAGTGATTCCCTCCAAACTGGAGGAAATCATGGTGGAAACCCGCATCCGCCTCCTCAAGATTCCCGAGGTCAACAACCTCCGGGTCGGTAAGCGGGTCGATACCACCAATAATCCCCACGCCTGCTTCTTCTCCTTCGACGTCGAGAACATGGATAAGCTCGCGTACGTCCAGGAAAACGCCGTTTACGTTCAGTTTGAAAAACAAATCTTGGGGCCCTTTGTGGCTTCTTCCAAGGTTTTCGATTACGAGATGGAACCGGGCAAAGATGTCCGTTATTCGTAACGTTTCCTTAATCCAGCTGATCTATAAATTTGGCGCAAGTCGTGCATCGGGCGCGATTTGTGTTAAATGATCAACTATGCAGCTTGATTCCTCGCGAGCGCTAACCATCGGGTATGTCTCGGCGCTTGTCCTGCTTGCGGTTCTTTCCATCGCCGCCTACCTGGCATTGAGTTCCGTCATTTCCAAGGGACGCGACCTGAGCGGTTTCATCAAGATCAGCGACCAGCAACAGCTCTCCTCGCAACTGATCGCCTACTACAGTCTGGCCCTCGCCCAGTCGAAATCACCCAAGGAACGCGCTACCTTCCGGGAAAGACTCAATCAGGAGATCAAGCAACTGTCACAGCAGGAAGATCTCCTTGTGGTCGGCGCCCAGGGATTGGACGCAGCCGTCAGGGTTTCCCCGGAATTAAAGGCCCTTTATTTTGATGAGCCATTTCATCTGGATAAAGCCATGCGGGACTTTATCGAAGTTGCCCGCCGGACCGCCGACATGCCGGATGGGACCCTTTCCCCCACCGGTTCCGATGAGCAATATATTCAGGACAAAAGCAACACGGTCATTCTTGAAGGACTCAATCGGGGAATGGTGCTGGCTCGCGATGACGAGGAGCACCGGTGGCAGATGCTTCAGGAAGCGCAGTTGCTCACCCTTTTCGTCAAGCTGCTGATTTTTCTGGCGTCGGGTCTTTTCATTTTCCGTCCCATGGTCAATTTGATCGTCCGGGAAACCCGGCGGTTGACCGCTTCGCAACGCCAGCTCACCGCAGTTTTCAACACCGTGGGCGAGGCCATTTTTTCCGCCAACGCGGAGGGCCGTATTCTCTCCGTCAATAACGAGGCGGCCCGTGTCTGGGAGTACGAGATCAAGGATCTTATCGGACAAAACCTCGATTTCCTTTTCTCGGGGCCCGGTTTCTTTAAGGAAGCGCACGAGCAAAGCTCCAACCAGGATACCGTCACCTATGTCGAGACAGAGGCCATCTCGCGTCATGGACGCCGCTTCACGGCGGAAGTCGCCTTCGATCAGGCCGAGGTCGATGGCAGCGTGATCTACACACTGGCGGCGCGCGATATCACGGAGCGACGCATGTACGAGGACCGCCTCGTGGAGGCCAAGGAAATGGCCGAGGTCGGCAACCGCGCCAAGTCGGAATTCCTCGCCAACATGAGCCACGAAATTCGCACGCCCATGAACGGAGTCATCGGCATGACCGGCCTTCTGCTGGAAACGGAACTCAATCCCAACCAGCACGACATGGTCAATACCATCCACACCAGCGGTGAATCCCTCCTCGCCATCATCAACGATATTCTCGATTTCTCGAAGATCGAGGCCGGTCAGTACACCTTGAATCAAAGCCCCTTCGACCTGCGCGCCTGTGTCGAGGAAGCGCTGGATCTGCTCGCGCCCAAGGCCAGCGAAAAGCGGCTGGACCTGATCAATCTCATGCATGAAAATGTGCCCGAGAACTTGATCGGCGACGGCCAGCGACTGCGGCAGGTCCTTCTGAATCTGGTCGGCAACGCCGTCAAATTCACCCCCAAGGGAGAGGTTTGCGTCGAGATCGGGGCCACGCCCATTGCGTCATCCCATGATGAAGGTTCATCCTCGGGACGCGACTTCTGGGAAATCAGCTTTGCCGTCCGCGATACCGGTATCGGCATCGCCCATGAAAAAATGGACCTGCTCTTCAAGGCCTTCAGCCAGGTCGATGCCACCTCCACTCGAACGTATGGCGGGACCGGTCTCGGTCTCGTCATCAGCAAGCGGTTGATCGAACTCATGGGGGGATCGATTTCGGTCACGAGCGAAATCGGTCGCGGTTCATCCTTTCTTTTCACCATTCGTGCCGCTGCCGTCCCCGTGGATCGAAAAAAGTTGGGACAGGAGATCAACGACAAGCTGCAGGGGCGGCGTCTCCTGGTTGTCGAGGATAACGACACCAGTCGCACGCTCTTGGCGACTCAAGCTCAGCGTTGGGGCATGGATGTGACCGCCAGCGCCGCGGGCCCCGAAGCCCTGAAACGGCTTGAGGCGGGGGAGGCATTCGACGCGGCGGTGATCGATCGGGACATGCCCGGGATGGACGGAATGGAATTGTCCTCGGCTATGCGCGATTTTTCGCAGGCAAAGAAAATGCCGCTGATCCTCCTCGACTCCGGTGACAGTGAAGAAATGGATCCGGCCCAAGTACAGATCGGTTTTTTCAGCACCATTCCCAAACCCTGGAAACCCTCCACTCTCCAGAGAGAATTGATCCGGGTCCTCGGCCCGGACGCCGCGCTTCCGATTGCTCCGACTGTTCGCGAACGTGTCTTGGAACCCCAGGTCGTGGATGAAACACCATTCCGGATTCTCGTCGTGGAAGACAATCCGACCAATCTCCAAGTAGTCATCACCGTCCTGCGCGCGCTCGGGTACCAACCCGACATCGCAGAGAACGGACGAATCGGCCTCGAAAAACTCGCCGCCAAGCATTACGACCTCATCCTGCTCGACGTGCAAATGCCCGACATCGACGGCCTGACCGTGGCCCGCCGCGTCCGTGCCGAGATGAACACCCCGCCGCCCGTCATCGTGGCCATCACCGCCGGTGTCTCACCCGACGACCGCCAGAAATGCTTCGACGCCGGTATGGACGACTTCGTGATGAAACCCTTCAAAATTTCCACGCTCAAGGACGTCATCCTGAAATACGCCCGGCAGTCAAAGTCGCCTTAGAGACCTCTGCGAAACCCTCACATTTAGCATTAGTCACCCTGAGCCCGCCTGCCTCTCACCGGGTTGCGCACGAGCAAATTGGTTTCGCGCATATCCCTGACGAGCATCCCGAAACTCAGTTTCTCCCCAACCCCAACGGGGTTGCCATCATATAGCCCAGGGTTGGTGCAGCAGCATCTACCCTGGGTATCCTTTCACCGAGCCCAACTCTGTAAGAGTTGAATCACGTCCTCATCCCAGCCGCGCCACAAAAAAATGGTAAGTCTGCTCCATCAACTTGCCCTCAGGAACAACCAGCGTCCTCTCCGACAAAATGGAGAGCCCCAATTCCGGCCCCAACCGCTCCAGCGCCGGCCACGGCGTGCTTTTAATATCCACGGTAAAACCCACAAATGCCCCCGGTCGCAGCACCGAAACAATCTGCGGCAACGCCATATAATACGGCACATAATCGCCAATCAACCCCACCGTAATCGCAAAATCATAAGGCCCCGGCAGCGGCGGTCGCTCCTCCGGCATCAACAAATTGACTCTCTCCAACGTCCGATAACAACCCGTCGCGCGAGCAAGCTCCAGCATCACCGGAGAAATATCCAGCCCATCAAGCACTCGCCGCAGACCGCGCTCGCGCAGCACCAGCCCTAGCACACCCGAACCACACCCAAAATCGATTCCCTGCGCATCCGGATCAAGATGCGGCATCAACGCCTCCGCCGCTCCCGTCGGAACTCCGCTCGCAAGAATCGCCTCATGATACTCCGCCCCAAACCGGTCAAACGCCGCCTGCACCGCCGCGACCGAGCCGTAGCTCGACGCCCAGATCGTATCGTCGATGGGAGATTTCACGGTCTACGCTCCATTGGGGTTTTAGAAGAGAGAAAGGATGCGATTGCCTTCTTGAAACCATTTTAACAGGAAGACATGAAAACAGGAAATACATGAAGAAGGCAGATATACAAGAGAAGCACTAAGCTCGATTTCTCCTCAGCTTCGGTTTCATGTCTTCATGCTTTCATGTTTTCCTGTTAAAAAATGACAAGTTCGACAGAGCATGGTGCGATCTAAATCCGACCCCTATCGCATTTTATATTATCATGTAAGTTTTCTCAACAACCCTTGGCTTACCCCTATGCAAAAGATCATCAAATCCGACGAGGAATGGAAAAAGCAACTCACCGACGAGCAATACCGCATCACGCGCGGGAAGGGGACCGAGCGCGCCTTCTGCGGCGTCTTCTATGACAACCACAAGGACGGCACCTACAATTGCATCTGCTGCGACCTGCCGCTATTCGCCTCCAAGGCCAAGTTCGATTCCGGCACCGGCTGGCCCAGTTTCTTCCAACCCGTCGCGAAAGAAAATATTGAAAACATAGTCGATTCCAGCCACGGCATGGTGCGCACCGAAATCGTCTGCGCCCGATGTGACGCCCATCTCGGCCACGTCTTCAACGACGGCCCGCGTCCCACCGGCCTGCGCTATTGCCTGAACTCGGGCGCGCTGAAATTTGTCGATGCCAAAAAAGAAAACGCCCACGAAGAAAAAGCAGGCGTACAAGCCGGCCTGGCCCAAGCCTCCTTCGGCGCCGGCTGCTTCTGGGGCGTCGAAGCCGCGTTTCGCGCGATACCGGGAGTCCGCGAAACCGCCGTCGGCTACCAGGGCGGCAAGTTGAAAAATCCAACCTACGAAGACGTCTGCTCTGGCCAAACCGGCCACGCCGAAGTCGTCCACGTCGAATTCGATCCCGCCGAAGTCTCCTACGACAAACTCCTCGATCTCTTCTGGGAGGAACACGACCCCACCACGCCCAACCGTCAAGGCCCCGACGTCGGCACCCAATACCGCTCCGTGATTTTCTATTACACCCCCGCCCAGAAAACCGCCGCAGAAAACTCCAAAGCCAAGCTCGAAACCTCCGGCCATTTCAAACGCCCCATCGTCACCCAAATCCTCCCCGCCCCCGACTTCTACCGCGCCGAAGAATACCACCAGCAATACCTCGAGAAACGCGGCCAGCGCCATTGTGCGATCTAACATTCCGTCATCCTGAGCGAAGGCGAGCCCAAGCATGTAGTCTAACCTCAAGACTTCCCCGAGCCGCAGTCGAAGGCCCCACGCCTCCTCGAGGAAAAAGCCTGAAAGCAAACAAAGTCATCCGGCTTTTAAAGGCACCTTCGCCCTCGTCGCACTGAGGCAAATCTGCCTTTTCCCTCCTTCTCCTCGTTCCCAAACCTCCCCTCCGCCTTCCCCTTCATCAGCCTTCATGTCCCTCATGTCAAAAATTCCGTAATTCCGTAAATTCCGTCAAAATTTTCCCCAGCCTCAATTTGGTAATTTAGAAAATTTGGAAATTTGGTCACGCTTCCCTCGGCCTTTCCCTCAATCCTATAAATCTTGTTAATCCCGTCAAAACTTCAGCTGCATTCCCTCATGTCAAAAATTCCGTAATTCCGTAAATTCCGTCAAAATTTTTCCCAGCCTCAATTTGGTAATTTAGAAAATTTGGTCACGCTTCCCTCGGCCTTTCCCCCCAATCCTATAAATCTGGTTAATCCCGTCAAAAACTTCAGCTGCCTTCCCTCGTGTCCTTCATGTTTCTCCTGTCAAAATTCCCCTTTGTATTCTCTGTGTTCTTTCGCGGCTAAATTCTTCCGTAACGCAGACGTCACAAAATAATTTCGCGTCTTCATTGCATTTACGCCCCCACCATTTATAGAAAGCCAATGGCAAATGCTTCGGAACCGTGGGATGTCGCCCGCGCTCTCCATACTTATAACATCGCCCGCTGGGGCAACGGCTACTTCGGGGTCAACGATGCCGGCAACATGACCGTCCGTCCGATCCAGGACCAGGGCCCCGCGCTCGATCTCCTGTCGGTCATGGAAGAGGCCCGAGATCGCGGCCTGACTTTCCCACTCCTCGTCCGTTTCCAAGATCTATTGCGCCATCGCGTCCAGGTCCTCAACGAGGAATTCCGCGCCGCCATCGCCGAGGCCAGTTACCAGGGCCAATACCGCGGCGTCTTCCCAATCAAGGTCAATCAACTCCGCGAAGTCGTCGAAGAAATCATGGACGCCGGTGCGCCCTACAAATTCGGCATCGAAGTCGGCAGCAAACCCGAACTTTTTGCCGCGCTCGCCATCCATCGTGACCCCGAGTGCTTGATGATTTGCAACGGCTACAAGGATTCACTCTACATCCAGATGGCGCTCCTCGGACGCAAACTCGGCAAGACCATCATCATGGTCGTCGAGAAGGTCGAAGAGCTCAAAGCCATCATCGAAGTCTCGCAACAACTCAACGTCCGCCCCATCGTCGGCGTGCGCATTCGGCTCCTCGCAAAAAGCTCCGGCAAGTGGGCAACCTCCGGCGGCGAAAACGCCAAGTTCGGTCTCTCTACCAGCGAGGTCATGGAAGCCGCCGAACTCCTCCGCACCCATCAAATGGAGGATTGCCTCAAGCTGATGCACTTCCACATCGGCTCGCAGATTCCCGACATCCAGACCGTCAAGCGCGCCGTCCGCGAGGCCGCCCGTTACTACGCCAAGCTCAAGCAGCTTGGTTTCCCGCTTGAGTACCTTGACGTCGGCGGCGGCCTCGGCGTCGATTACGACGGCAGTCGCTCCGCTTACGACAGCAGCGTCAACTACACCCTCGGCGAATACGCGCGCGATGTCGTCTACAACGTCGCCGACGTCTGTAACGAGGAAAAAGTGCCGCATCCCACCCTCATCAGCGAAAGCGGTCGAGCCATCGTCGCCCACCACTCCGTCCTCCTTGTCGATATCTTCGGAGTCATCGAAAAAACCAAGGCCAAGCCGTTTGAACTGCCGGAAGGCGTCAAGCCGCCCAAGCCCGTCGCCGATCTTCTCGATCTTCGCTCCAGCCTGAATCGAAAAAACCGCCGCGAACATTTTCACGACGCCGTGCAAATCAAGGACGACGCCCAGGCCCGCTTCGATCTCGGTCTGCTCGATCTCGCCACCAAGGCCCAAGTCGAAACCCTCTTCTGGGAAATCGCCGAAAGTGTCGTGGAACTCTACGTCGGCGCAAAGTCGACTCCTGAGGAAATCCACGACCTCAAGGATTCGTTGGGCGACCAGTTCCTCTGTAACTTCTCCGTTTTCCAATCGCTGCTGGATCACTGGGCGCTCGGTCAGCTCTTCCCCATCGCGCCGATTCATCGCCTCAACGAAGCTCCCGAGCACAACGCCACCCTCGTCGATATCACCTGCGATTCCGACGGTAAGATCAGCAAGTTCATCGACAGTGATGGTGAAGTCAGCCGCACGCTGCCCCTCCATCCGCTCAACGGCAAACCCTATTACCTCGGCATTTTTCTCCTCGGCGCCTACCAGGACATCATGGGCGATCTCCACAATCTCTTCGGTCGCGTCAACGAGGCCCACGTCTTTCTCGATTCCGATGAGGAAAGCGGCTTCTACATTGAGGAAACCATTCCCGGCAGTCCCATCGGCGAAGTTCTCGCCAACGTCCAGTATGATACCGGCATGCTCGCCCGCGGCATGAAGGAGCAGATCGACCGCGCCATCAAGGCCGACGTCCTCAAGCCCAACGAAGGCATGCGCCTCCTCGAATCCTACGAGCAAGGCCTGAAGACCTCCACCTACCTCCAGTTTTAAGATGTAATCTGTAGCGGCGGTCTGTGACCGCCGTGCCTTTTCAGTGGTAGCCGCCGCTGTCCCTAGCGGCGGATGTCTTCCCTCCGAGGTAGCCGCCGCAGGCTCGGCGGCGGTGTCGCGTCAGCGACTCATTTAAAAAGATCGTCATCCTGAGCTTGTCGAAGGACCTCTAACTTTTTTGCCTCCTTCCGAGGTAGCCGTCGCACTCCGTGCGACGGTTCCAATCGAAGAAAGCGCACCTCTAAACTAAAGCGAGTTTCTGAAAAGCAGGCAGATAAGCCGAAAGAATCCGATCCATCGTCTGGTTGGTAGCCTCAACGATCGTCTTACGGGAATCATCCGCATCGAACCACGCCACCGTGCGCTTGATACCGACTTTAAACGGAATCGTCGCGACAAAGCCGGGCACGAAGCGCTTGATTTTACTATTGTCGAAAATAACGCTGTGCGCCTTGTCGCCGAGCAAAGGCCCCGTCAACGCGGGAACCAGGCGCGCGATAAAGTCAGACGGAATATGGACCATGCGGGCGGTCACTCCGGCTGCCTCGGCCATCGCTTCATAAATTTGGTTCCAAGTGAGGATTTCGTCGGAAGTAATGTGAAAGGCCTCGCCGATGGCTTGCTGATGTCCGATCAATCCAACCATTCCCCGCGCGAAATCCTCCGAGTGCGTAATCGTCCAAAGTGACGTTCCATCGCCATGCACAATGATTTCACGGCCGGTACGAATCCGATCGATCAGCGTAAAATCGTGCCAGCTTCCTATCGCAGCCGGAATGACCGTCTCGTAGGTAAGCGATGGCCGAATAATGGTCATCGGAAAGTTTTGCTCGCGGTAGACTTGCTGCAGCCGCAATTCGCTCAGGATTTTCTTGTTCGAATATTCCCAAAAACTATTTTTCAACGGCGTCGACTCGGAGATAACCGGATGTCCCGGCGGCTTCTGGTAAGCGGAAGCCGAACTGATAAAAATGTATTGCCCGCATTTGCCCTGAAACAATCTCACGTCCCGATCAACATCTTCCGGCGTGAAGGCGATGAAATTGGCCACGCAATCAAACCGATGATCTCCCAACACCTGCACCATCGATTTCTCATCGCGAATATCGGCGATCAAGCTGGTGGTTCCCGGAATAGAACCGGATCGTTGCCCGCGATTGATCAGAAAAAGTTCGTGCCCCTCTTCCACCACCTGACGGCTGACGGCGGCGCTGATGTTACCGGTCCCACCAATAAACAAAATTTTCATAACGGAATCCTACCCATCGAATTATCCAAACCGCAATGGGTAGCCATCGCGCCTCAGTTGGTAGCCGCCGCTGTCCCTAGCGGCGGATGTTTCCCTCCGAGGTAGCCATCGACCGCCGACGATTAGTGAAAGAAATCCTCTCTTCAAGCATCCGGCGCCAGCCCAAGAGTCTGCCCCGCTCGATAAGTCGGCTCAAACGTCAGGTCGCCGACCGTCCGCCCCGTCAGCGCCGCAAGATTCAACGCCTCCGCAGCGTGTTGTCCCGCCGTGAAAAACTCGAACCGCACCGTCGTCAATGAAGGCTCCATATAATTGAGGAACGGCCAGTCGTGAAAACTCACGATACTCAACTCCGCTGGCATCGTGATCCCCTCCTGGCGCCGTGCCTGAAAACTCAGGATGGCACCAAGACTATCGTCAAAGGCCACCACGGCCGTGGGACGCGGGTGCAGCTTGAGCACCTCACGCGCGGCCTGAAAAATACCACCTTCCTCCCCGTTGGCCGAGATCTCGGGAACCTGTGCGGGATCGATCCCCGCTACCTGAAGCGCATCATGCACGCCCTTTCGCTTCGCCGTGTCGAGGCATATATCGAAGCCACTCAGAAGTGCGATTCGTCGATGCCCCAATTCTAACAATTGCTCCGTCATCCGGCGCGCCGCCGCCCTTTGCCCCAGAGTAATGCGGGGCCCGGGCAAATCCGTTTCTCCAAAAAGAATATAGTTCAAGTTGCGGTCTTTGAGAACATCGAGATCCTTGATCGAAACGTCTTGCGGCACCACGATGACTCCGGCGAGGGTGCTCGCCTTTTCCGCCCGCCATTGTTCCGGGGACGTGCTCAGCAATAACGTGGCGGACTGGACGGACGACATTACCGTCTGCACGCCCCGGATCAGTTCGGCGATGGGGCGATGCTCCGCCGCCTGTGGTGATTTAATCAGAATTCCCAAATGACGGTGAATTCGCGTGGAGCGTCCGTGCGCGAAAGTGCCTTTGCCATGTTTGCGATAGATGAGGCCGCGGTTTTCCAAATCGCTCAAGGCGAGTCGAACGGTTACGCGACTGATGCCAAAGCGGCGACAAAGTTGATGTTCACTTGCAATTGGAAATGCAGCCGATTCCGGATTCTGCAAAATTTCCTCCGTGAGCGCGTTAACCAAACGGGCGCGAGCGGTGGAAGGTCGATGGGAAGACACGATCAGTCATCAAAAGCGACTTTTTCTACGAAATCAAGGTAAACTTCATGACAATTAATATATTTAATCGGCAATCGCTTGGGACGGTCTATTGAACCCATGGATTAAAATATCCGCTGACATGAGAAATGGGCTCCTTAAAAAGACTATTCTCTCCGCGTCTCATGCCGCACCGGATCATCAAAGCGCGTGTACGGCGCATGGAAAAGAATATCGAGCTTATCCGTCGGGCCGTTACGTTGTTTCGCGATGATCAACTTATACGGAATGATTTCCTTGTAGCCGCCCGTCTCATTTCCGTCCTGGTCCTTATCCGCATCCGGTCGGTGCAAAAGCAGAACCACGTCGGCATCCTGTTCGATCGCGCCCGACTCGCGCAAATTATGCAGCGCGGGTTCGGCCTTCGCTTCCTCGGAGCGACGATTCAACTGCGCCAGGATGATGATCGGTATTTTCAAATCTTTCGCCAATCCCTTAATGCCTCGCGAAATTTCCGCGACTTCATTCTGGCGGTTGTCCTTGGCCTGCCCCGACTCCGAGCGCAAAAGCTGCAAATAATCGATGACGAGCAAATCGATCCCGTGCCGGTCCTTCATTCGGCGCGCCTTGGCGCGAAGCTGATTGATGGTCAGGAAGGAAGAATCATCGAGATACAGCGGCCATTCCTTCATGTCTCCCGCCACCATGCGCAATTTTTGCAGCGAATGATCGTCGAGCAATCCCTGTCGGATGGCCTGCAGCCGTTCACCCGCATGCGATGCCAGCAAACGGAGCATCAACTGCTCATTCGTCATTTCCAAACTGAACATTCCCACCCGGTAACCCGGTTTCTTCCACGCATCGGACACCTCATCATAACGCTCGCGCAGCGCATGTTGGGCGAAGGTCAGCCCCAGCGCCGTTTTTCCCTGACCGGGGCGCGCCGCCAGAACGATCATTTCGCCCGGTTTCCAACCCCCGGTGTACTCGTCCAGTTTGTGGAATCCCGTCTGCAAACCCGGAAGCCGACCCTTGCGACTCTGGAAAGTTTCGATCAGCTTGATCGCCTTGTCGATTTCCTCGCTGGCCGGAACCGTCGACTGCGTGATGCCCATGTTGGTGACGCTGAAAATCGTGGTCTCCGCGCGATCTAAAACTTCCGCGACCGAATCCGGCGCGTCCGTAATATCCTGCACGATGGTCGAGCAAGCCTTCTGCAGGCAGCGCAACAGCCCCTTGTCTTTGACGATTCGAATATAGGAACCGACATTGAGATGGGTCGCAAATCCCACCAGCAACTCTCCCAAGATACCCGGACTCCCCACCGCCTCCGCCATCTTGCGATCTGTCAGCCATTGATGAATCGTCATCACATCAATGGCCTGCTGTGAATTATGCATCTCGCGCAGTGCCGCAAAAATCTCCTGGTGCGCGGGCACGAAAAAATCATCCCTGCTCAACGTAAAGACGGCCTCGTCGATCACCTCGTCAGGCTGCGCCATCATACAACCCAGCACCGCCTTTTCCGCCTCCGCGCTATACAGCGCCATCGGCGAAAGCGCCTCCTCCGTGGTGGAGACACGGCGTTTCGACTTGGGATTAATAGAACCTGAAGCGGGCATGATCATGGGTGTGGAAAAATTGCGAACCATGATCTTTGAGCAACCCACCGCCTTTTAAAAGCCATCACTTGTTCTTTCTTATCCCCAACTTACTCACAACCCCATGAGAGGAGTTTTTGCGACCATCAAAGTTATCCACCAAGAACCCATCCTCCCGCCCTCCGTCATCCTGAGCCCGTCGAAGGATCAGTTCAGACCTGCCTTCTCCCTCATCCCCAATTTGGTAATTTAGAAAATTTAGAAATTTGGTCTGCCGCCCTCCGTCCCCCAATCCTGTAAATCTTGTTAATCCCGTCAAAAAATTTCACCTGCCTTTGTCCGCGCAGCTCCATTGCCTTCTGTTTAGAAAAATTCCGTTAATTCCGTTAATTCCGTCAAAACCTTCCCCTGCCTTCCCCCATGTTCCTCCTGTCTAAATTCTCCTCATCCTCCCACCGCCGTATACGCCCGCAACCCCCTCTTCCACAAAATCCCACTCAGCACATAAAAGAACCCAATCCACGCCCACTGCCACATCAATCCCGTCACCATTCCCGCCCCATCCATGTGCCCAATCAGGATCGCCGCCGGAAAGAAAAACTCATACGCAAACGGCATATGCATACAGACGATCTGCAGCCACACCGGAAACGCATCCACCGGAAAAATGTGCCCCCCCAGCAAAAACTCGATCGAGTAAATAATGAAAGTCACACTCCCAATATCCAGAATCCAAAACGCAATCATCGCCAGCGTAAACGTCAGAAAAAACTGGATCAATCCCGCGCCCACCATGGCCAACAGCGCCCAAGGCAAATTCTCCAGCCACGGCAAATCCTTGAAGTAGTGCCCCAACCAGATCATCGCCACCCCCAGCGGTATGAGGGCGAACGCCGTATGCACAATCCGCGCCGCCGCATAAAGATGAAAGCGATAAAGCCGATAACTGATCGGCTTCAGCAACAGCGTATTGATGAGGCCCCCGCGAATATCCTCCGCAATCTGAAAATCATCCTCATTCGGCGTCGTCAACGTATCGATCAAAATCAGCGTGATGAAATAAGCCACCATGCTCGAAAACGTATAGCCCGCAAAACTCTTATGCCCCGCAAACGCCGCGCTCCAAAGAAAAACCGAACCTAGCAACGGCACAAAACTCACCGCCACCCGCATCAAAAAATTCCAGCGATAAACCAGATTGGTCTGCACCCCCAAGTTAAAAATCTGAACCTGCATGCGCAAAGGAGTGGCGAACATTAAACCAAGAAACCCCCTCCCCCCGCTCTTGTCGAGGGTTCAATCAGTTCTGCCGATTTGCTACTCTTAAGACTTTCTCGAGCGTAGCGACCCGAGCGACTCCCACAAAATCATTAGTCACCCTTCGGTAGCCGCGGCAGCAAGCCGCGCCCTGAGCGAAGTCGAATGGGTTTGTCGAAGGATCAGTTCCGCCTGCCTTCTTCCCCCTCGTTCCCAAGTTGTACGTGGGAACGCACATATCCGCGCAATTCCATTGCCTCTCCTCAAACCCGCGCTGGCCCAGTCTCAATCCCATTAATCATATTAATCCCATCCAAAACGGTCCCCCTTCATCAGCCTTCATGTTCTTCCTGTCTAAAATTCCGTTAATTCCGTCAAACCTTCCCCATCAAACCACTTGACGTCCCCACCCCATCGTCCTATTCACATTTCCAGTTCTTTGAAACCAGTCCCGCTCACGCGGGACAAATAATTCGCAAAAAAGTGCCCCGGCATATGTCGGGGAGAATAGGGAAACAGGTGTGAATCCTGTGCGGTAGCGCCGCTGTAACGGACGACGAAAACTCCATAATGCCACTGCGCAAAGGTGCGCGGTAAGGCGGAGTAAGTAGAATGACCCCGAAGTCAGAAGACCTGCTTTTTTACGCTCATCAAGTCCCGTGCCTTGTGGCATGGGCAACTGTCTCGCCAAAGACAGGATGGGAGTGAAGTCCCGTCGTGCCCTCGTGCCGTCTGACCTTCGCCTCCTCCCTGCGGACGAGCGAAGGTTTTTTTATGCCTCCGTTTTTCCGCTTCGAAAAAAAAGCGCGGTACTGGCGTGCCGCAAAGGAAAGAAGGACAGCATGAAATTCACTCCCCTCATTCGCGCAACGCTTCTGGCGTTCGCCTTGGTCTCGACACTCACATCCGCGAGAGCCGACATCACAACCTCCACAGGCTACAGCGCCTCCAGTATTTTTACGGGGGGCACCTCCGATGCCATCGTTACCTACGATTGGGACTCGACCGGAAACCTCTACTATTCAACGGCCACTCCCGATTTCACTTTTGGAGGCCTCTATAAATATGATGGTGTCACGAAGACTCAAGTCGTAGCGGGATCGTCAGATTTTCCATCACAAACCGTCGTGGCTGTAGGCGGGAACGTCTACTACAACACCAGCGATGAATCGAATACACAGAAAATCTTTCAGTATTCGCCAACCGGGGGAACATCCGCTCTTGTCTCGACCACCCCTAACTGGGGCCTTTATCAACACAACGGGGCAATCTTTATTACCGGCGCTGCAGGTTTCGGCACCAATCATATCTATTACGCCGGACCAGACGGCAACGGGAACCTGTTTACGACTGTCCCCGTCGTTGATCTTGGAGAAGACTCCGGTTCTTCAGGTCCGCTGGCCTTCGACTCGGCGGGAGATCTTTACTACGCCCCGGGCTTCGGCGATCTGAGCATCTACAAATGGTCGGCCTCTGATGTGGCGGCTGCCCTGGCCAATCCAACTGGCGCTTCTCTCAGCATCGCCGGCCATCTCTGGGTCAGTTACGGTTCAGATTACAACTCGGATCCTAATAATCCCACGTTCGGAGGAGGGACTTCCATGACGGTCGATGGAAACCAACTTTTTTTGACCCTGACGAATTTCGATGGCCCCTCCGATCTCGTCTCCTTCGGGATCACCAATACCGGTACTTATTCGGACAGCACAAGTGTCGTTTTGCAGACCAGCGATCTTATTGGTGAATTGAATCAGCATGATGGAAGTCTGCAAATTTCCGACGGAAATCAGATCTTTGATATCGCAGCTGTTCCCGAACCGTCCTCGATCTTTCTCCTCGCGCTTGGCTTGGCCGGGCTGGTTTATTTTCGGTTTCGTCGGGCTAAACGGCTCGCTCCGGTGACGGCACTTATCGTCATGTTTTTCTTTTCGATAAATTTCTCTGAAGCTCAGACCGAAACGCTCGCCCCGGCCCAGGCGGATGTTACGCCGGTTGCCGCGAGTGACCCTGCCATTCAGGAGTGGGCAAACAGTGTGATTAGCTTTACCCCTGGTCCTGTCCAGATTACCGACCCCACGGGTGCCAAGGCTAACTTCGGAACGGCAAGCAATGCTCTCGGGCCATCGGATGCTACGGCTGGCAATCCCTTTCCGGTGGTCAGCCTCGGAGATGGAGGTTCCATCACCCTGAGCTTTGCCCAACCGATCGCCAACGGGCCGGGAACCGATTTTGCCGTCTATGAAAATGGCTTTGGAGAGACGGGCGTTCCCAACGCCGATTTTCTGGAACTCGCCACGGTCGCCGTCAGCTCGAATGGAGTCAATTTCTTCACCTTTCCATCCGTCTCCCTGACCCAGACCACCACTCAAGTGGGAGGTTTCGGCACCCTCGATCCCTCGCTGCTCTATAATCTGGCGGGGTCGGCCCTGGCTGGCTTTGGCACCCCGTTTAATCTGGACGACCTTGCCGGAGTCAGCCCGTTACTCAACATCAACGATATCACCCAGGTGCGGATCACTGATGTCATCGGGAACATCAACACTGCCCTTGGGCCGGGAACCTATACCTACGACGACGCCAGCAATCCGATCTTCAACGGTGCCTACGGAACCACCAATAACCTCATCAACGACCCTTATCCTACCAACTTCAACACCGGTGGATTCGATCTCGATGCCATCAGCGTCCTCAATGTTGTCCCCGAGCCCTCATCAATCTGGTATCTCGGCCTCGGCCTCATCGTACTCATCGCAATTCGCACAAAAATTTCGACAACGCAAAAGATAAAGAACCCCGTAGCCGCGCTCGTGAGAGCGTGGTCACCTCCAAGGTAGCCGCCGCTGTCCCGAGCGGCGGATGTCTTCTCTCCGAGGTAGCCGTCGCACTCCGTGCGACGGTCGGAGGGCGGACCCGCGCTCGGCGATCGCAGCCTACCCCTCAAGCCAAATCTAACTTCGAGGAATTCAACCCAAGAGATTAAACCTGATTCTATATGCGCCACATCAAGATGCATGCAACGAGTGGATTTACCCTGGTCGAACTCCTCGTGGTTATCGCGATCATAGGCCTGCTCCTCGCGCTGGCCTTTCCGACTTTGAACTCCGCCCTGATCTCCGGCCAGGCCGCCGCCTCCATGTCCAACCTCCGGGAATTGGCCGTCGCGAATCTCACCTACACCTCCGAACACGACGGCTACTATTGCCCCGCCCAAGACCCAACCAATAACATCCGGTGGCACGGAACCCGCACATCCTCCAGCGCGCCGTGGGACCCCACCAAGGGCTATCTCTCTCCCTATCTTGGTGCCCAGGGACGCGTCAAAATATGCCCGCTCTTCGCCCACATGCTCACCGGCGCTGCCAGTTTTGAAACTGGCGCAGGCGGCTATGGCTATAATGAAATTTATATCGGCGGCACACCTGCCAACAATTTTCAGCCCACCAACATCACGCACGTTCTCCGGCCCGCTCAGACCGTCATGTTCGCCACCACCGCATTTGCTATGAGCAGCGGCCTCCAGGAATATCCCTTTTGCGAACCCTATCAATGGGTCGATCCCAACAACAATCTCTCCGGGGCCCTTCAACCCAGCGTCCATTTTCGCGACCATGGTCGCGCCCTCATTGCCTGGTGCGATGGCCACGTCACCGCTGAGCTTCCCGCTCAACTCGGCGGAGTCGACTATTACGGCGGCAACAGCGCGCAGGAAAAAATAGGCTGGTTCGGCCCGACCGATAACAACGGCTATTGGAATCCCGCCTACACCGGTCCCTAGGCCTGTCTAATTCCGTCAAAAACCGTCCCCTCAGAAAATTCCGTAATTCCGTAAATTCCGTCAAAATTTTCCCCAGCCTCAATTTGGTAATTTAGGAAATTTGGTCACGCTTCCCTCGGCCTTCCCCCCTCAATCCTGTAAATCTTGTTAATCTTGTCAAAAACCTCCCCTCCCTTCCCTCATGTCCTTCATGTTCCTCCTGTCTAAATTCCCTCAAACCACTTGACCTTCCCAGACCAACGCCTTATTCACCTACTCAGTTCTTTGACAGCCGTCCCGTTCACGCGGGACAACCAACTCGCAAGAAAGTGCCCCGAATAATACAGGGGAGAATAGGGAAACAGGTGTGAATCCTGTGCGGTAGCGCCGCTGTAACGGACGACGAAAGCTCCACGAAGCCACTGCGCAAAGGTGCGCGGTAAGGCGGAGTTAGTAGGACGACCCCGAAGTCAGAAGACCTGCTTTCTTGCGCTCATCAAGTCCCGTGCCGTGTGGCCCGGGCAACTGTCTCGCCAAAGACAGGATGGGAGAGAAGTCTCTTCGGTGCCTGTCACCGCCTGACCTTCGCCTCCTCCCTGCGGACGAGCGAAGGTTTTTTTATGCCCTCGTTCTCCGCTTCGAAAAATGCGCGGTACTGGCGTGCCGCATAGCCACAGAAAACAGGTCACCATGACAACTCACCAGAAACTTCAATCGCAACGAATCCGGCGCGCTCTCGCCGTGCTTCTTCTCGCACCCGTAACGCTCGCCCTAGCCTGGGCCGATCCCGCCCCGACGACAACCCCTCCGTCGCAACCGGCATCCACGGCGACGACCGCCAAACCCGCCCCCACGCAAAAGGTCGCCGCCAAGCCCAAGGCTACACCTGCCTCGGCCAAATCTTCGACCTCCACCACCTCTTCTACAAGCGCCTCCACGAAAGCGCCCGTCGTCGAGCAGCTTCCCACTGTCGTGGTCATCGCCGCCACGCGCACCCCACAGGCCCCCGACACCACGGCCACCACCTCAACCGTCATCACGCGCGATGAACTCGAGGCCAACCAGTATATTTCCGTTCCCGACGCCCTGATGAAAGTACCCGGCCTCTCCGTCGTGCAAAGCGGCGTCCCGGGACAGCAAACCTCCGTCTTCATTCACGGCATGGACAGCAACCAGACGCTTCTCACCATTGACGGCCGCCGCCAACCGGTCGGTCTCGACGGCGCCGCGGACTTCACCAATCTCACACTCGATAACATCGACCAGATCGAAGTCGTCCGCACCCCGTCCTCTTCACTCGAAGGCGGCAACGCCAGCGGCGGCCAGATCAATCTCGTCACCCTCTCGGGTCGCGGGCTCGCCCAGCCCATCAGCTCCGCCTACTTCGAGGGAGGCTCCTACGGGACATATCGCGAAAATGTCCAGAGCCGAGGCGCCGTCGGTAACTTCGATTACGCCGTCAGCGGCTCCAACGAAGATTCCGACATGAACCGGTACAACGAAAACTACCGCAACACCGTCTATCGCGGCAATTTCGGCTACCAGATCACGCCCGACGTCTATGTCGATGTCCATTCCGGCTACTCGCTCGCCAATGCCGGATCGCCCAACGCCATCGAATATCCCGATCCCGTCGCCCGCATCGAGACGCAGGATTGGTACATCTCACCGGAAGTCGTCGCCAAGGTCGCCGATTTTTACACCACCAAGCTCTATTTTAATTACGACCAGCAGCAGCAAAATTTTCACGATCTCTTCAACGACTTCGTCTTCAATTTTGCTTCCAGCACCAACCTCCGGATCAACACCGATTCCGTCGATTGGCAGAACAACCTGCAACTCGCGCATAACTGGCAGATTACCGCCGGCATCCAGGGCGACGACTCCACCGTCTCCCAATTCGATGATTTCGCAGGCAGGACCACCCTCCAAAACAGCCTGACCAACATCGGCGGTTACGTCGAAAGCCAGTGGGAAGCGCTGCCGGGACTCAATGTCCTCACCTCCGTCCGCGATGACCACTACTCCGATTTCTCCGGCGCCGTTTCCTGGCGGCAGGGCGTCGCCTACACCGTCGCGCCCACCCAAACCGTCCTGCACGCCTCGGGCGCTTCCTCCTACACGCCCCCATCGCTCGAACAACTCTACTTCCCCGGGTTCAGCAATCCCAACCTCAAGCCCGAAACCAGTCTCGGCTGGGAAGCCGGAGTGGCGCAACCGTTCCTTGACGGTAAAGTCACGCCCAGCGTCACCTACTTTCATAACCACATCACCAATTACATCCAGGATGACGCCAACTTCATTCCGCAGAATATCGGCCAAGCCACCACGCACGGTTTCGAAGTCGACATCAAGGCAAAGCCAATCGATCAACTCGAACTCGACGTCAACTACACTAATCTGACCGCCGAAAACGACAGCGCGGGCGTCGGCCTCCTCCGCCGTCCAAGCAACACCACCAACTTCACCGCGACCTGGATGCCGATCACTCCGTTGACCCTCAGCATGGGCGGTTCGTGGATCGTCGGTCGTCAGGATGTGGATCCAGTCAGCTTCCAAGAAGTGGCCGCTCCCAACTACTTCACCCTCCGCGCCAGCGCCACATACAAGATCAACTCCTACGTGTCGCTATGGGTCCGTGGCGAAAACATCACCAACACCCAGTACCAACCCGTTCTCGGTTTCCCCGCGCTGGGCGCCGCCGTCTACGGTGGCATCAAAGTCTCGTTCTAAAAGCTAACGCGATGCGTCGGGCAGATTCGGATGCAACTTCTTGATCTGCTCGGCCGCATCGCGATGGCAAACCAAAATCGCGTCCTCCGTCTCCACCACAATCAAATCGCGCACCCCGCACAGCGCAATCACCCGCTTGTCGGAGATCGCAATGTTATTGTGTGAATCATGCGTGGTCACCGCTCCGCGCAACGTATTCCCCTGCGCATCGCAAGTCATATGCGCCGGAAGCGCCGTCCAACTTCCGAGATCATCCCAGTCAAAGCGCGCCTCCGCCATCGTGACCCGTTCCGCCTTCTCCATGATCGCATAATCCACCGATTTCTTGGGCAACTCCGGAAATTTTTCCGCCAGATAACCATCCCAATTTGATTTCGGAAAATGTTCGATAAACGGCGCCAATTCCGGTTGAGACCGCCGCGCCTCGCGCAGAAACGTCTCCGTCTTCCATAGAAAAATCCCCGCATTCCAAAAGTAACGACCACTCTTGAAATAAGTCTCCGCATGCGAAGCATCCGGCTTCTCCACAAAGCGGTCCACATTGAAAAATGGACACGACGCGCTGCTTTCCGGCAACGCCTTCCCCGCCTCCAAATATCCAAATCGCGTGGAAGGATGACTGGGCCGAATCCCAAACGTCACGATCGCATCATGTTTCGCCGCCAGCGCTGACGCCTCCTTCAACTGCCCCGCAAAAGTTGCCGAGTCCTTGATCACCGCATCGGCCGGCAGAAAAACCACCACCGCCTCGGGATCGATACTGCGCACCAACGCGGTCCCCAGCGCGCAAGCCGGAGCCGTATCCCGCTTCGCCGGTTCCGCGATAAATTGATGTTTCTTCAGATGCGGCAAAACAGCGCGACATCCCTCAATCTGCACATCATTCGTCAGCACAAAAATGTGACTGCTCGGCAACGCCTGCTCCACCCGGCGCACCGTATCTTCCAGCATCGTCCGTTCAGTCAACAGTCTCACCAAGTGCTTCGGTTTCGCTGTCCGGCTCAGAGGCCAGAATCGTTCACCGCTACCCCCAGCCATGATGCACGCATAAGTTTTATTCATGTGTCGGCTGGATTCTACATTGAGCTTTAAGCTCTGGCCATTAGTTTGAGCGGAAGCACTCCAATCCCAAGATATATGATTGCTCAACTTTTTCTCCACTATATCGGTCGCGCCCTCGTTTGGCTGCGCTATCGCGTCGAGATCGACGGTCTCGATCGTCTGCGCGAAATCCGCGGCCCGCTCCTCGTCCTGCCCAATCACCCCGGCTACATCGATCCCGTCCTTGTCATGACTCAACTCGGTGGCGAAATCCCTCTGCGCCCGCTCGTCGTCAGCTTCATGTATCGCCCGATTCATCTCCGCCCCCTGATGATGTTCATCAACGCCCTCGAAGTCCCCGATCTCGTCTCGCACAGCCACAGCGCGCGCGAACAAGTCGAGCCCCTCATCAACACCGTCGTGTCTGAACTTGATCGCGGCGGAAAATTCGTGATCTATCCCGCCGGCAAAATTGAGCGCACCGGCCTCGAACGCATCGGCTCGACCCGCGCCGTGCCCGACATCCTCGCGCGCCGCCCCGACACCACCATCGTCCTCGTCCGCACC
>Ga0207060_10135_pt1 | contig 27620 bp, 21 predicted proteins | sample Alteio_BWMinCont_30_FD_153270 | JGI IMG/M metagenome (GOLD analysis project Ga0207060, IMG submission 153270) | Enriched cells from forest soil in Barre Woods Harvard Forest LTER site, Petersham, Massachusetts, United States -... | ecosystem: Environmental > Terrestrial > Soil > Temperate forest >...
GCGGCTTTCTTCCAGCCGGAAGTTGGCAATATGTTCCTGGAGGCGTCTTGCTCCGGTTTGCACCGAAGTAACGATTGCGTTGCTCTCCGGAATCGCTGCAGCGTTTTCTTCTCCGATGCGGTTGATGATGTCAACGTTCGCGCTCGACTGGCGAGCAGCTTCAGACTGCTGCATGGCGGCGGCGGCGATCTGCGCAATCATGCTGTCAACCTGATCGGCCATGTGGATGATACGTTGCAGGGCCTCACCGGCGCGCGTCGTCGTCTCGACGCCCTCGTTGACAGTTGCCGTACCGCTTTCCATCGCTTCGACTGCCGAAAGCGTGTGCGCACGGATACCCTCGATCATCTGTCCGATTTCACTGGTGGCGTTGCGCGTGCTCTCCGCCAGGCGGCGAACCTCGCCAGCGACTACCGCGAAGCCGCGTCCCTGCTCGCCGGCGCGCGCTGCTTCAATCGCAGCGTTCAGCGCCAGCAGGTTGGTTTTTTGCGCGATCTCTTCAATCACGTTGACGATGCGGATGATCTGCTCGGACTCTTTGCCCAGGCGCTGCACGGTCGCGGCGGTGTTGCGGACGGAGTCGGCGATGGACTGCATGCTGATAAGCATCTGCTCGACAGTCGAGCCGCCGTGGCGTGCGGTCTTTGACGCCTCCTTGGCATTCTCGGCTGCGTTTTGCGCGTGCTTGGAAACTTCAGCGATGCTGATGGACATCTCCTGCATTGCTGTTGCCGCCTGCTGCGTCTGCAGGCTCTGTTCCTTGGTGCGGCGGAAGCTTTCTGCGGATGAGTGGGCCAGTTTTGCCGAGTCGCCATTGACCGTGTTGGCGATTTCCATCATCGTGCGAATCATCTCGCGCAAATTGTCCTGCATGCGGTTGATCGAGGTGGCCAGGCTGCCAACTTCATCGTTCGAGTCGATGTGCAGAGCTTCACCCGTCAGGTCGCCTTCAGCGATGTGCTGCGCGCGCGTTGCCACCAGCACCACAGAGCGGACGACACGGCGGATGGAGAACTCAGCGAGGACCGAACCGACGACACCTCCGAAGATAATCGCCAGCCAAAGATAGATCGCCTGAAGATGCATGGAGTGCACGGTTTCGTGCAGGCTGGAATTTGCGCCCTCGGTCACTGCGGCGACTACTGCCTGCGCCGACTTGCGGCAGGTATTCTCGTGGTCGGCAACTTCGCCCTGCAGCAGGTCGTACGCCTTGCTGGTGGCGTCACTCCCCTGGCCGATGGCCATGGCCTCGACACGTTCCTGGCTCTGCGAGAAAGCGTGAAACTCATTGAGCATGGTGTCGACCTGTGCCGCACCCGCCATGCCGTCAATCACCTGACGCTTGGCCTGTATCTGCACAATTGCATGATTCGCCGCGGCGGTGTTTTTTTCGAGCGTTTCGCGGTAACGGTTGGCCATGGTCGGATCCACGCCGAAGAGCATGTATGCCTTGAGCGCGTTTGAGGAGTCGAGCAGGGCAACACGCAGATCCCGCACTGCCGAAAGCGCCGGAATCTGATCCGTAGCGACACTCTCAGAAAGCTGGCTCGCCTGGCGCATTTTGAGATAAGCGGCAAAGGAGCCGAGCAGAATGCTCAGCACCAGCACTCCGGTGCTGAGGCGTAGTTTGTTGGTCAGGCGCGACTGCGTGAATGACATGGCTGTTTTGTCCTTGGGGATTTCCCGGTTAGATTTAGTTCGCTTCGAAGTTGACGTCAATGCCAACGGTGGACTGGCCATCGCCAGGCATAAACTTCCAGCGCTTCACAGCGTCTTCAGCAGCTGGGCTGAGCATTTTGTTGCCGTTCGTGGCTTTGGCTGCGGTCACGCTGCCATCGGGCGCAACGGTCGCTTCCACATGTACAACGCCGGAGATGCGCATGCGCTTGGCAATCTCCGGGTAAATCGGAGGAACACGCTTTTCCACGCGGCGGTCATCGGCGTGGCCGGGCACGGAAAAGAGCAGGCAGACAAGCGCGACCAGTAAAACGAGAGCTGTATGCTGAAAACCGGCGGCAAAGGCAGATTGACGAAATTTTGCAATGTTCATGAAGACCTCTCGGGTGGAGTGCGGGGACACCGCTGTTTGAGAGGCTTATCGGCAGAAATCCGGAAAGGCTTGAATGGAACTTTGCTGAGGGTATCTGAAGGGTTTCTGGATCAGCCGTGCCGCGGAATCGCCGCGAAGGTCAGGTCGGTGGCCGAGCTGCCGGTTGCGGCGCGCCAATCGTCAAACAACCGGCCATAGCTGAGCGTGATGAGCTCGGCGGGATCAAGCCCGAGGCGCTGGCTGGTCGCGTCAATCCAATCTGGTGGGCCTTCAAGTTCCGCGAAAAGGCCGATCGGTGTTTCGTCAATCACGCAATGGCCGGTGGCATCGGCATATTCGGTGCGCCACTTCTCATAGGTAAACGCCGGAGCATACCCAAGCTGGCTGAAGATGATCGACATTGCATCGCCATCTTTGACTTCAGTTTCAGTCTCGATACGATGCTTGTGGCGCGCCGCCGGATCGATGTCGTCGGGTAGACGCTTGTGCGTGACAACCCAGCGCTCTCCATATTGGCGGATGCGGAGAATCGACTGTTTCGAGCGCAAGCGCCGGTCAGTCGTATCGAAGAGAACGTTTTTCTCGAATGTGCGCGGCGTGACGCGGTGAAAGCCATGCGCGATGAGCTTGCGTTCTAACGTAGCGCCATCGGCGACGCGAAATTTCACTTCGATCTCAACGGCACTCATGCCACCAGTATAGGGCACAGGTCTTAGGGCACAGAGCACAAAAACCTGCGGCCAAATGGGACATGCGACGAAACGAGTACTGAGCTCCTGTGACCTGAACCCTGTGCCCTAAAATGAAAGCATGCAGACGTTGCGACTCACCGTCGACCCGCATGATCTTGCGTCGGCAGCGGCGCGCGGATCGTTGAAGCGCGCCGCGGAGATTCTACGCAGCGGTGGCACGGTCGCACTTCCAACAGAAACGGTCTACGGTCTGGGAGCGAATGCCCTCGACGCTGCGGCGATTGCGAAAATCTTCGCGGCGAAACAGCGGCCTGCATGGGACCCGTTGATTGTCCATATTTCGGACATGCAGATGCTGACGCGGGTGGTCGCAGACATTCCTGAAAGCGCCGCGAAACTGATCGACGCTTTCTGGCCTGGACCGCTGACTTTACTCATGCCCAAAGGAGACGCCATTCCTGACGTTGTGACCGCCGGCCGGCCGCGCGTGGGCGTGCGCATGCCCCAGCATCCCGTTGCGCATGCGGTCATTCGCGAAGCTGGCGTGCCGATCGCAGCGCCGAGCGCCAATCGCTTCGGGCGCACCAGTCCTACAACTGCCGAGCACGTGTCCGAAGACCTCGACGGCCGCATCGATGCGATTCTCGACTCCGGCAAGACGACTCACGGACTGGAATCGACCGTTATCGATGTTTGCGAGAACCCCTGTGTCGTCTATCGCCCAGGTGTCATCTCTCTTGAGCAGATTCGCGCCGCCGGAGTGGATGCGGTCGTGTTCCGCGAGGCTCCAGAAAAGAGCGCGGCTGAACCTGCATCTCTTCCGTCTCCGGGAGTTGGATTGCGGCACTACGCTCCCAAAGCAAAGCTCATCCTGATTGGCGACGGAGAGGAACAGATCAATGCCTTTGGACATGCACTGAAACAAGCAAAGCAGAATGGAACGAAGCTGGGCTTGATGCTGCCGGATGAATTCGAGAGTGCTGCAGACGGAAGCGGCGCGATCATTTATCGATGGGGAAAGTGGAGCGATGCCGAAGAGTTGGCGCAGCGCCTCTTTGCAGGATTGCGCTCACTCGACAATGCAGGTGCCACTGTCATCGTGTGCCCGCTCCCCGCTGCTGCAGGGATCGGCGTAGCGATACGTGACCGTCTTCTGAAAGCGGCAAAGACGGCATGATGTGAACTAGGGCCTGTTAACTCTATTAGGACGGCAGCGAGAGGAGCGGATTTTTTCGAGTGCGAGGAGTGAGGAGCGACGAATACCGTGTGTGTTTTAGCGACGAGGGACGAAGCAATCGGGAAAATCCGCCCTCTCCCTCTGGGTTGCAGGGAAAATCAGGCCATACTTCGTTGGTGTCCTCGATTGTAGACCGACCACAGCCTTCGGACTCCGCCTCGTCTGGCCTGATTTTGCCTCGCAACGCTGTCCGCCCTAATAGAGTTAGCAGGCCCTAGATGTGGTGCTGCTGGTTCTCGTTTGCTTTGAAAAGATACTTGATGCTTGATTTGTAGATCAGCGTCCGGCTGTGGTTTTTTACTTTGATGGCGTCGCGATCGTACCACTCGATATAGCCCTCGATGCGCTCCCCATCTTCCAGGATGAACACCATCGGCGTCTGCGCCTGTGCCTGTTTCTGAAAATAGAAAGCTTCGGCGTGCGTGCACTCGTGTCCATTGTGTCCGCTGGTCATTGCTTCATGGTGAGCGAGGGCAGTGAAATCGTTTCTCCGGAAGAAGTTTTTCCTGCCCAGGGTGCGCGCAGGCAGCGTAGGACGCACTAATTTACGTGGACCCGTTGCGGGAACCGTGGCGGGCGAAGCCGAGGGCAATTCCTCGGAAGCCTGCTTCATGGAGTCCTTGGCAGAGTCGCCGGATCCCGTTTGACGAGGATCGGGGACAGAAATTGGAGACGCGTTTGCCATATCTTTCCAAGACAATACTGACAAGATGGGATGCTACTCTGTGCTCTTGAGATGACTCTGCATGAGCACAGCTAGGGGAGGCTCATCTTTCTTTGATCGCCACTCTTATCCATCAAATGTTGATGTGTTAACTGTATCGTAGCCCAGAAGCTGCAATTAAGAAACACTTTTGCGCTCTGCCTGCCGCTTTTTCATCATATGTTGACTGCAAAGAGCGAAAGCAATCGTTTACTTAGAGTTATGCAGATGTTAGCGGCGGGTTAGCTGTCTTAGCGAACCGCAATTTCTGCCGCAAATGCATCCAAAGCAAGAGAGCGTAGAAGGTTGCGCCGCATGCCGGACTGTACCTGCGAGATACTGCGGGCCGTACTTTCGATCCAGTCAAAAGAGATTGAAGTAGCTATCGTGTTGAGTTCCGCCTGCAGATCAATATTCCGAATGAGTACTGACTGACCGCTTTGAATTAGAAGCAGATCCTCCAAAAGACTTAGCATTGCGCGCAGCATCCCCTGCGTTTTCTCTTGGCCTTCCGCACCGGCGCGATAGGTTTCTGTCATGCGAAACAGCTCCGAATGATCGGACTCACGCGTGGCGTGGCGCAGCAGAACGAGCGCGTCCTGCCGGTGCGCAAGATATTGATCGAGATCAAAACCAAGCGCCGCGCCAACGGCTCCCTGCGCCAGCCGGGCCACCAGCGAGCGCTGCGCCGGACGAAGGTCATCGCGCCTCTGCGCGATGAGCTGCTCCAACTGTTCGAGTGGCAGTGCGCCGAGTCGCGCAACACCTGCCCGCGAGCGGATCGTTGGCAGCAGTTCGCCGGTATTTTCCGCAAGGAGAAAAATGCTTGCATGCGCCGGCGGCTCTTCCAGAATCTTTAACAGGGAATTCGCCGCTTCCTTCATGAACGCAGCGCTGGTGAAAATGTAGATTGCGCGCTTCGCCTGAACCGGCATGCGGTAGATTTCGCGAATCACGGTTCGCACCTGTCCCAACTTGATAAGCAGCTGCGGCGGATCTGGCGGGATGACAAGCACATCCGGATGCGTCTGGATGAGGACCCGCGTGTCCTTCTTGTCCACTTCGCGTAGTTCATCGCGCGCCGCAATGGCCTCGTCCACGCGCGTATCGAGAGGCATGGCGTCGGCAATGCGAGTGCAATTGCGACACACTCCGCAGAAATCCGGCAGGCCGTCTGCCTCTGTAGGGTTAAGGCAATTCACCGCTTGTGCCAGCATCAGCGCCAGCGTGTACTTGCCCGAGCCTCGCGGTCCCGCAAGGATGAGCGCATGCGGCAATCTGCCCTGCGCGATGCTTTCGCGCAAGTGGCGCACGGTTGTTTCGTTGCCGAGGAAATCGTTGAAGCCCACGATTTGAGGTTATCGACTCAGCGTGATCGCGGCAAGCCTGCCCTGATTTCACCGTAACTCAGGCACCACGCGAATGGCGTATTTCGGCCGCAGCGTAATCTTCGGCTGCATGCCAATTTTCTGGCCGGGAACAAGCCTCAACCGCCAGCGCTGTGTCAGCGTCACTAGGCTGAGAATCGCTTCCATCCACGCGAATGACTCGCCAATGCACTGCCGGCTGCCGCCGCCGAAAGGGAAGTAGGCAAAGCGCGGACGCCCTGCTTTGCTCTCAGGAGTGAAGCGCTCGGGATCGAAGCGCAGCGGATCGGGGAAGAAGTCTGCGTTGCGCTGGATGATGTATTGGCTGAAGAAGATGTATGTGCCCGCAGGCAGCTTATATGGGCCAATCTCCACATCGCAGGTCGCCTGCCTGCCCATCGCCCAGGCCGGGGGGTACAGGCGCATCGATTCAGCCACGACCATCTCGGCATAGCGAAGCTGCGGAAGATCTTCGAGCGTGGGCAAACGCCCGCCGAGCACGGAATCAATTTCTGCGTGCAGCTTCGCTTCCGCATCCGGATTCTGACCGAGCAGCAGGCAGGTCCACGCGAGTGCGTTGGCCACGGTTTCGTATCCGGCAAGGAAGATCGTCAACACCTCATCGCGAAGCTGCTCGTCCGTCATGCCGGAGCGATCGGTTTCGTCGTCGCGTGAAGCGAGCAGCATTGACAGAAGGTCGCCGCCGTCTACGCCTGATCTGCGGCGCTCATCGATCATGCGGTAGACAACTTTATCCAGCCGTTTGCGAGCGCGCTTGAAGCGCATGACTCCGGGAATGGGCAGGTGCAACCAGGCCTCAAGCCGTGGCATCGCAACGAGGAAGTTGTACAGCCGCATGATGGCGTTCACTTCGCTGTTGATGCGCTGTACATCCTGCGTTACGTCTGAGTCGAATAAGGTCCGCGCGACGATTTGCAGCGCGAGCTGCATCATCTCCGCTGAAGCATTCAGTTCCACTCCGGCCTGCCATGAGTCGCGCATGGTGGCTGCGCGTTCAACCATGAGAGTCGCATACGCCTGAATGCGCTGGCGATGAAACGCAGGCGCGGCGATGCGTCGCTGCCGCTTATGTATGTCGCCATCGCTGGTAATCAGTCCCTCGCCGAGCAGAATCTTCATGCGCTTTTGCGTGCGTTCTTTGATGAAGTTCTGCGGCTGCACGATCAGAACTTCACGAATCAGTTCAGGATCGTTCATCAATACGATCTGACTAGGACCGATGCGGTAGCTCGACACGCGGTCGAAGTTGGCCGACAGATACTCGAAGAGCCGGATGGGATCGCCAGGCCGGAAGAAACGGCTGAAGAGATAGAACGGCAGATTGCGCTTCAGGCCAGGCGGGTAACGATAACCGCCGCGGTCTTCGACGACCCAGCCATTCTCGAGTTGTGAAGCCGTAGCCACAGAGAAATCAGCGCGCCAAACGCTCCTCTACCACTCTTACGATGCGCTGGTGGACTTCCTCAATATGCGCATCGCCTTCCATTGTGAGCACACGCAAAGGCTCGCGCTCGGCGATCTCACGATATTTGTCATAGACACGGCGGTAGAAGGCCTCATCTTCGCGCTCGAATCGGTTCTCATCCGTGCCGCTCTTTTTCACGCGGTCATTGCGGCGGCGCGCGCGCATGAGGGAAGCGTCGAAATCAGGTAAAAGCAGAACGGTCAGGTCGGGCTGCAGTCCTCCGCACATCACCTCATGCAGCTTCAGGACAACTTCGCTGCCGAGCTGACGTCCGCCGCCCTGATAAGCCTCTGTCGAATCGGTGTATCGGTCGCAGAGAACGATATGGCCCGCTTCAAGCGCCGGTGAAATGACCTCGGCAATCGCCTGCGCGCGGTCGGAGAACATCAGCCCGAGTTCCGCGCGCGCGGTCAGATTTTCTGTGCGTGAGTCGAGCAGCAATTGCCGGATGCGGTCGCCGATCACCGTGCCTCCCGGCTGCCGTGTTTCGATGACATGATGGCCGCGTGCTTGCAGCCATCGACCCAGCTTTCTCAATTGTGTTGTTTTACCGGAACCATCCAGCCCTTCGAACGTAAGAAAAAAACCACGACCCATGGCGCGAGTGTAGCAGAGCCGTAGCTGCAACCCGCTTCCACGCTCGAGAACGGATTATGGCGCTTCAAGTCTGCGCTGGTAACGGATTTCGTCGACCATTACACCCCATACCGAATCTGTCCTGCGCATGCCATCAGGCGTCCAAGCGTCAATTTGATAAAAGTGTTCTGCGCGAAGATTTCCCGCCAGGATCCATAGATATGCATTTCGAAATCCGAGTTGAACCAGCCGCGAACGAGCGGCCGATACAAGGGCGACGCCGATGCCGCGTCCCCATTGTTGGGGATCCACATAAAGCGCGCACAGCTCTCCATAATCCGTCAGATCGGTTTCGCGCGATGGCGCCGTAGTGGCAAATCCGTGGATCAGCCCGTCCTCGACAGCCACAATCGTGTATGGCTTTTGAGCGTCAGTGTGTGCGAAATCATATTTTGCTGCTCGGTCTTCGGGACGAACCTGGTCAAGATAATCATCAGGAAGAAGCGTCCGGTAGGCCGCCTGCCATGACCGCACGTGAACACGGGCCACAGCCATCGCGTCCTGGGGCTCGGCTGGCCGAAGCAGCATGCCTCAGTATGGCATGGTACAGACACTAATTCCCGCACTCTGAGAGCGGCGCCAGCCTTCTTCCCATCTGCCGTAGCGCCTGATCGAGTGTTGATTCAGTCTCTGCAAAGCTCGGCTGCGTCTGCTTTTCAGTCGCGAAGGAAATGGCTTTTTCGAAGCCGCACACTTTCAGTGTTTCAAGCGAAGAAGCTGACAAGTGTCGCATCAACTGCGGATCGCCATACGTTGCGACGCCGCCAATCATAACCAACTCCACATCTTCCGGTGTGGCGTGAGTCAGGCTCCAGTAGGCGTCTTTGCTATGCGTTTTGCCCGTGTCTCGAATCACAATCAGATCCGCTGCATGGTTTGCTGCGAGGCTGCCGATGTACTCCTGCAGGCCTACCAGTGAGGCGGCGTTGCTGGTCGCCATCATCACCAGATCACGGTCGGTAAGCGGTGGCGGAAATTGGGACTGGCTCCAGACTGCGGCATAGTTGAGCTCTCCAAGAAGCCCATCACTTCCCGTCGGACTCCAATCCGGAGCAAGCGCCATGAGCAACTGTGCCGCCTTCGCTGCCGCGACATTCGCTGTATCCCCATAGAGCTCGATATTGCTGCGCGGCGACCAGATGAAACCCACTCCTGCCTTTGCCATCGAAGAGAAATTCTGCGGTGTGAGGGCGACACCATGAATGATTGAGACGCCCGGCTTCAGCAGCCCGCGACCTTCCAGTTCGGAAAACTCGCGCGCAGCCGAGGCATCGCGCGGTGAACCTTCGGCAACATGAATCAGCAGCGACCCGCGCGGCTTTGCATTGAGCGCGGCAACAGCTTGCGTCACATCTGATTCGCTCATTGTAAGAGGAAAAATGTTATAGATGATTTTGCCCAGACCGCTGCCTAACTCCGGGTCGTAGTCTAAGTTGCGCGCTAGCCCCTGAGCGCAGGCCGAATACATGCCTCCCATCACTGAGGTCTCGCCTTCGCTGATCGCCCTCACTTCTGCATAACGCTCCATCGCACATTCCAAACCCTCACCTACGAGCTCGTAATGCGGTTCGTTCATCAGCATGTTGTAGACAGGCTTCTGTTGCCAGTCATAGCGATTGCCGAATTCCTGAATCGGCTTCCAGCGCGGAAAGACATTCCAGGTCAGGTGATTGTGCAGGTCGATCAGCCCCGGCGCGATAATGCCGTCGGTACGCACGGTGCTCGTCCCTGGCGGAAGCTGGACTTGCGCTCCGGCAGCGAGAATCTTGCCGTTCTGAAAGAGAACCGTGCCGTTGGGTACGATCTCCTGCGGCGTGACGAGAGTGCCGGTAATCGCAATGGGTGTGCTCTGCGCCGTGAGGACAAGCGGCGTCGAGGCAAGGAGGCCTATCCACACAAAATACTTGCGCATCGCGCACCTTCCGCTGGATGGAATTGTGTGCGATTACTGTAGCGCAAACAACAGAATGGCAAGGCGCAGGAAAGATTCGAGGAATGGCTTAAAGAGAAACAGGCGGCAAGACTACACGCCGCCCAGTTGATCGAGGTCGATCGATTCGTAGTCTTTACGCTCGATGCCTTCGCGAATCTCCTTCGGCGTTTTGCCGAGTTTGGTCATCTTGTAGGCGTAAGCGCCTTCTTTGGCGCAGGTAGAGCAGACGGCGCCATGGGTGCCTTCAAAGCAGCTGTGCAGGCTGGTATGGCCCAGTGCCTTGTCGCAGTGACAGTAGCAGGGAAGCTGATAGAGAACCTTCGGCACCTGCGCTGCTTCTTCATAGGTCTTCTTTTGCCAGGGATAGCGGAAGTACTCGCCCTGCAGCTGGTCGCCCGAAAGGAGTGGCGGCAACTTTTCCGTCTTGGCGGGCGGCGCGGGGTGGTAGGCGGGGATGTCATCAGCAGGATTCGACCATTGCGCGTAGCTCGCAATAGTGGTCAGTCCCAGCGCCATCCCAAGAAAAACTCGATTCATGCACGGCTCCAACGAGTGAAAGGCTTCTGCACACTAGATTAGCGCAAGGCAGCACTCTGAAGAGCCGAGTCGAGTGAGAATGATTTAAGCGGAGAGTTAAAAGCTGTGGAACGCCCTGAAAAAAGCAAAAAAAGGCGGCACGAACGGTAAATTGTCCGTGCCGGGAGGCCAGTGACGCAACTTATAAACTCTTCTTCTTGCCGTGAGAGCACCGCTCGATCACTGCAAGAACTGTACACTTCAATAGATGCTTCTCGTCGCCGGTTAGTTTCAACCCATCTCAAAAATATATGAGATCGCGTACTGATTCTTCTATTTCACGTAGTGTACGCGATTTCGGCAGCTTCCACAAGCACCTCTGGTAACTAAAACTCCCGATTTTCAGAAAAGTTGCGATGTTTGGTGCCAAAAGGGCATCGAAAGATCAAAGGAAACAGCGAAACAGGAAAGATGACCGACATGCAAGACTTGGTAGAAGTTATTGATTCTAAAGAAAAAAAAGATCAAAAAGAACAACATTCCAGCCGGCTCAAAACCGGTTTGTTGGTGATCGGATCCGCACTGCTTGGAGGTATTGCCGTAGCTTTTTGGAATCGAAGAACCCTCATGGATATACGAAATCAGCCTTCAGAAAAGGATTCTGAACCAAATTCTGGCAGCGAGGACGCCATTTATTGAATAAGGAATTCAGTTTTTGGTAGAAATACCGTTCACTACTTCAGCCAAGCGAAAGTCGCGCTCCGTTAACCCTCCAACATCGTGCGAAATTAGCGCCAGTCTCACTCTGTTATAACGAATGTCAATATCCGGGTGATGGTTGGCAGCCTCGGCCTTCTCTCCCACGGCATTTACGAACTGCAATGCCTCGACAAAATCGGCAAAGCTGAATTCGCGCACGATTTCGCCGCCATCCAGCTTCCAGCCTTGCAGTTGTTTTAGTTTCTCTTCGACAGCTTGAGTGGTCAGCAAAGGCATGGTACCTCGTTAGTTGGCGGCTTCGACCTCGGCCCCGCCATAAGCAAATGGGGAAAAGCGGGCGTGTAGACCGATCTCTCTTCGCAGGTCAATCCATAGCCCGTCGGGCATGCTTAGATACATATCCACGACCTGGGGATCAAACTGTGTTCCGGCGCAGCGCTGGATCTCATTCCGAGCGGCGGTGAAAGTATTGGCCCGGCGATACGGGCGGTCCGACGTGATCGCATCGAGCGTATCGGCAACAGCAAAGATTCTCGCGCCCAAGGGAATCTCTTCTCCCTTGAGGCCGCGCGGATATCCCGTGCCGTCAAAGTGCTCCTGGTGGCAGTAGACGATCTCTGCAGCCTCGCGCAGATAGGGAATCTTGCACAGAATCTGATAGCCGCGCGCGCAATGGTCGCGCATCACCGAGCGCTCATCCAGGTCCAGACGGCCCGGCTTCAGTAGGATGGCGTCGGGGATTGCCATCTTTCCGATGTCATGCAAAAACGCGCCGCGCGCGATGGTTCGAATGTCCGTCGGCGCAAGACCCATGGCTCTTGCCAGAGCCACCGTGTAGCCGGTAACCCGTTTGGAATGGCCTTCAGTTTCGGCGTCTTTCAAATCAAGCGCATCGCCCAGGGCCTCAAGCGTGATGTCATAGGAACGCTCGAGATCGGAGACTGCCTGCCGCAGCATGTCAGTTCGCGCAGCCACCAGTTGCTCCAGATTCGACTGGTACATGGAGTTCTGCTGCGTCAATCTTCGGTGGTCCAAGGCGCGACGTACGGTGGCGAGCAGCTGTTCTTTTTCGAAAGGCTTCAGCAAGTAGTCATAGGCGCCCTTGCGAATCGCGGAGATGGCAACTCCCACGTCGTGAATGGCCGTTACCATGACCATCGGCGTGTCCGGCTGCAACTCACGGAGGCGCTCGAGCAGGCTCATCCCATCAAGGCCTTCCATCATGATGTCTGAGAGCACAAGATCGTATGGAGGATCGGTTTCCAGGCGATCCATCGCCTCAAGCCCGTTGGCCGCGAGCACGGGACGGTAATGGGCCTTCTCCAGCATGGCCGCAATCACGGTCCTGACATAAGGCTCGTCGTCAACAACCAGAATTCGTTCGGAAGCCATGTCTCGTTCTTGACTCTCTTCCTTAGCCGGCAAGCGTATCTGGGGCGGAAATCGTGGAAACGTCTCTTCCTACTATCGCCAATAATTATCAATGGTGACGTTTCCATCGGCGACGATCCGAACTACTTGAGTCGCTGGATTCATCGTCTCACCTTAGATTCAAAAAAGCTCTCTACTTTTGCTTGTTTTTCTCGCGCCAGCGACCTTAACATTAGAAAATAGCATCAAAGCATTCAAAATAGAAACCGGCCTCACCGATTCTGAGACCAAGGAATCGTCTGAGATAATAGATTTGTCCCGTTTTATACCCAATTCGGAAGGGCGTTCTTGACTATCAACATTCGTGGAATTCTCGGAGAGAGTACCCCCAGGATCGTCAATGCCCAGGCTGAAGAGCGCTCGGTCGAGCAGGCCCGGCGCGATATATATGACAGCCACCGCCATCGCGTATTTTCGTTGGCTTTCCACATGATGGGTAATGAGTTGGAGGCCGAACAGCTGCTTGCTGAGACATTCGTAAGTGCCTTCCTGGCGCAACCGAGGCCTGATTGCGGGACCATTGACAGCGCTTTAATTGCAGGACTTCGCTCCCATTTCCGCCTGAGTCCAGGCACAGCCGCGCCGGTTTCTTCGTCCGCAGAAATGACTGGCCGGAATGTGCGCCGTACCGATATGGAAGAAGCGATCCGGGAACTGCCCGCCTTCGAACGACTGGCCTTCCTTCTGCGCGACGTGGAAGGATATTCGTCGGAGTCCATTTCCCAATTGTTGAAAGTGCCCCAGGCGGAAATCAATCGCACACTATTTTCCGCTCGGGTACGCTTGCGCGGCATTCTGGCGGAGATGGCGGCAGAGCGAGCCGCCTGACCTTCCGTGGTTCTTTCAACCGCCCTTTTCTATCTCTTTTGCAGCATGTACTTGTGATCGGCGGCTCTTGGCCCAATCGGTTTTTGTAGCCTGTCTTGCCCGCCCCAACGCGAGCGCGTCAGGAGGCACATCTTCAGTGATGCACGAGCCGGCGGCAATGTACGATCCTTTTCCGATGACAATTGGCGCAACGAGTGTCGTGTCGCTCCCGACAAATACCCCATCTTCAATCAGAGTGGGGTGTTTGTTGACGCCGTCATAGTTGCACGTGATCGTTCCCGCGCCAATGTTAACGCCGCTGCCGATCTCAGCATCCCCCAGATAGCTCAGATGGTTGGCTTTGGAGCCCTTGCCCATGCGCACCTTCTTCGTCTCGACGAAATTGCCAACGTGCGCCTCTTCGCCAATCTCGCTCCCCGGGCGAAGATGCGCGTATGGCCCGAGCAGCGCACCCGCCTGCACATGCGCTTCGCTAATGATGCAGCCCTGACGCACCAGCACATGGTTTGCCAGCGTCGAATTTTCAATCACCGAATATGAACGAACGCGACAGTCCTCGCCGATATGCGTGTCGCCGAGCAACTGCACGAATGGCTCAATGATCGTATCGGCTCCGACCTGCACGTCAGCGTCGATGACGGTCGTCTCCGGGCGATAGATGGTCACGCCCTGCGCCATCAGCTTGCGCGCCTTGGCCAGCCGCATCGCTGCGTCCAGCTCTGCCATTTCTACAATCGTATTCGCCCCCAGGACTTCTGTTGCATCAACTGCTTCGATGGCCACAACGCGCTCGTGCTCCTGCACCAGCAAGTCCGCCATGTCCGTCAGGTAGTATTCGCCGTGTGCGTTGTCCGTCCTCAGTTCGTTGATAAGTTGGAAGAGTGCTTTCGTTGCAAAAGCGTAGATGCCGGAATTGATCTCGCGGATGGATTCCTGCTCCGGCGTCAGCGCTTTCTGCTCAACGATAGTCGCAACCTCCACCGAGTCCGGCGACATGCGCACCACCCTCCCGTATCCGTGCGGACTATCGGGTGCAGCAGTCAGGATCGTCATGGCCGCGCGCTCAACAAGGTGAAAGTCCCGCAAACGCGCAATTGTTTCTGGTTGCAACAGCGGCACATCACCAGAAAGGACGAGGATATGTTCATAGTTTCCAACTGCCTGTCTCGCAGTCTGGATGGCATGTCCGGTGCCACGCTGCTCCCCCTGCGTGACGAAATGGACGCCGGTCGGGGCAACAGCGGCCTGCACAGCGCCTGCCTGATGGCCCACCACGACATAGACATCCTGCGGCGGCACAATCTGCGTGGCAGCGTGGATTACGTGTTCCAGCAGAGCCTTGCCGCCAATCTGGTGAAGCACTTTAGCCCGTTTTGACTTCAGCCGCGTACCCTTGCCCGCGGCCATGATCACAATCGCGAACCGCATTGTTACTGCTCTCCTTCGCCGCCGGGAACCCCGGGACCTTGCTGAGGCGCTCCCGGAATAGTGATGTCAATAGGATGCGGCGCGCCCATCCCGAGCTCGGTGAGCGGCGTGCCGAACTCCTGCTGGTTGCCGACAATCAGTACAGCCAGCTTCGAGGTGTCGATGTACTTCTTGGCCACGCGCTCAAGATCAGCGGTGGTGACACGCTCAATGCCATCCCGATACTTTTCGAGAAAGTCCGACGGATAGCCATAGAATTCCAGGCGAGCCGCTGCTGCCAATACCTTCTCCTTCGTGTCGTAATTGAAGATGAAGGAATTCAGCACCTGATCTTTCGCCCGCTTCAGCTCGTCGTCGGTGAAGGGCTTCGTCTTCAAGTCGCCAATCTCGGTCAGAATCGACTGCGACGCTTTCACCGTCGTGGTGCTTTTGGTTCCGGCGACCACGCGAAACATTCCCGGATGATCGTAGGAAGCGCCAAAGCCTCCTCCCACCGCATATGCAAGTCCCTGTTTCGTTCTCACATCCTGAAACAGACGCGACGCGAATCCGCCAGAGAAGATTTCGTTCATTGCCGACAACGCAAAATAATCCGGATTGCTCCGCAGCGTTCCCAACCCAACAATATAGATGTTGCTCTGGTTTACGTCGTTCTTATCGACGACATATACGCCCGGCTTCGGACCGGGAAAATCGCCCGATGGCTTGGGCCACGCCGTGCCACTCGGCAGATTTTCAAATGCATCGCGCAGCGCCTTTTCCATCGCCGCCGCGTCAAAGTCACCTTCGACACCGATGATCATGTTGTTGGGCACGATCGTCTTGTCGTGCCACTGCTTCAGGTCGTCAAGTGTGACAGCCTTGATCGTGGCTAACTCCGGCTCGCGTGCGTATGGACTATCTGCCCGATAGACCAACTTGGCAGCTTCGCGTTCGGCAATTCCGCTGGGGTCATCATTGCGTCGGACGATGGATGCCGCAGCCTGCTGCTTCGCCAGCGTCAGCTTGTCCGCCTTGAATGCCGGATGCTCAAGCAGATCGACCGCAATGGCAAAGACCTGGTCTTCATCTTTCTTGAGGCACGACCACGAAACGGAGGTGGAATCGACGTCGCCGCCCGTCTCCACCTTGGCCGCCTTGGCCTCGAGCAGGTCGTCGAGCGCGTCGCCATCCTTGCTGGCTGTGCCGCTGGTGCGCCACGCTTCACTATAGAGGTCTACCAGTCCTGCCTTGTTCGCAGGCTCATCGCGCGACCCACCGCGCATTTCGATGAAGCCGTTGATGAACGGCAGTTCGTGATCTTGTTCAAGCAGAATCACAAGTCCGTTCTTTAATTCGATACGCTTCGGCTGCTCAGGATGAAAGGGATGCAACGGCGGAATCGGAATCTGCTTCCACGGCTGTGCCTGCTGCGCATGAGCGGTCTGTGCGAGAGAGAGCAGCGTGACGAGAACTGATAACCCAAGCAGCGTGAACAGGCCTTCTCGATGGACAACTCGTTTCAGATTGCGGAAGCTGCGGCTCATTGCGCACCTCCCTGCGGCTGCTGCGCGCCTGGTCCGCTGGGTGACTGGAATTGAACCATCGCGTATGTCCGGTTGGTTTCCACAAATGTTTTGTTAGCGACGCGGCGAACGTCCGCCCCTGAAACGGCATCGATCTTCTTCAACTGGTTGAACAATTCGCGCCAATCCCCGTATCGCAATTGATAAATGGCAAGCTGCTCAGCCAGCCCCTGGTTATCGCCAAGCCCGCGCAAAAGATTGACCCGCGCGCGCGTTTTGAACATGGCGAGCTCGTCATCGGTAATATCAGTCGTTTTCAATTTATCGATCTCTTTATGAATCGCCGTGCGCATCTCTTCCGGCGTGTGCCCCGGATTCGGGATCGCGCCAAAGGCAAAGAGTCCGGGATACTTGGAGCCCGGATAATCACTGAAACCTACAGCCTCTGCTGCGATCTGCTGGTCCCGCACCAGGCTGCGATACAGCCGCGAAGTGCGTCCGTTCGAGAAAATATCCTGAATCGCGTCATACACGGCATCGTCCGGGTCGCGATAGTCAGGCTTGTGATAGCCCTCAAGATAAATCGGCTGCGTCTGCTCCTTCAGGATGACCGATTTCTCGGCGATCTGTGGCGGTTCGACTGTGCTCATCGCCTCAGGCTTTGGACCTGTTGGAATCGGTCCAAAATATTTTTCCAGCGTCGGCATCGCTTCCTCGGCCTTCACGTCGCCCACAACTGCAATCACGATATTCGACGGCACATAGTATTTCTTGTGGAAGGCGTCTGCCTCGGTCGCTGAAATCTGGCTAAGCTCGCTCATCCAGCCCACGCCCGGGCGATGATAAGGATGCGCAACATAGGCCGTTGCCAGAAACTGTTCAAACATGCGGCCGAAGGGATTCGAATCCGTCCGCATGCGGCGTTCTTCCATCACGACATCGCGCTCTTTGTAAAATTCGCGCGGCACCGGATTCGCGATTCGGTCGCTTTCCATATACGCCCACAACTGCAGGCGATTTGAGGGCATGCTCCAGAAATATTGCGTGTCGTCGAGACTTGTCTGCGCATTCAGCCCCGTCGCGCCGTTTGCTTCCGCAATCTCCGTGAACTGGTTGGGGATGACGTACTTCTGCGCGTCGGCCTGTGCCTGCTCAAAGGCCGCATGCAGCGTCTTCAACTTTTCAGGATCACGCCCCACGCGCTTGCGAAACTCTTCGTCGTAAGCGGCATACGTCTGCTCAACCTTGTCGAGCGCTACCTTCTCAGCGGCATAGTCGGTTGTGCCAATGTCCTTGGTCCCCTTAAAAGCCAGGTGCTCGAACATATGCGCAATACCCGACTGACCGCCGGGATCGTTCGCATCGCCCGCATCGACAATCGTGAAATAGGAAAAGACCGGAGCCTCCGGACGTTCGCAGACGATCAGCGTCATACCATTCGGCAGGACTTTCGTTGTGATGCGCTTCTCAAAGCTGGACAAATCCTGAGCATGCGCGGCGACAGCAAAACCGCACACCAGGGCAGCCAGACGCAAAGTGGAAGAAAATCTCATGCGACCTCAAACGAAACAGAATAAATCCGTTCCAGACTATTTTGACGCTACCCGTGCACCGTTGGCGTGTCAAACAAGCTGTGACAAAGGGGTTCGTCCGTGCCCTCAGTGCTCGGAGCCTGCACCGAGCGAAGCAGAAGGGCGGGAAAGATATCTTTCTCGCCGCACATCAGCGTCGTCCGCGATGAAAAGTGACATCCTAATAGCAGCACCACACTTGCCGCCTGACGGTTACTTGACCACCTCAACCCGGCTTAGTATTCTGCGCCGTCATACCAAGGAGTCTCTCCGCATGAGCACCGCCCTCGCCGATGCGCCCGCAACCGCTGCCACCGTTCCCCTCATCCGTCGCTGCGCTGTCCTCGGAGCAGGCACCATGGGCTCGCGCATCGCCGCGCATTTCGCCAACGCCGGCGTCCCTGTCGTGCTCCTGGACATCATTCCTAAAGACGCCGAGCCGGCGAGCCGCAGCCGGATCGCGCAACAAGCATTGCAGGCTCTGCTCAAATCAAAACCAGCAGCCTTTTACGACAAATCCAGCGCCAGCCTCATTACGGCAGGCAATTTCGAAGACGACCTCGCACAACTCAAGTCCTGTGACTGGATCATCGAAGCCGTCACCGAAGACCTCGCCATCAAGCAAGCGCTGTTCGAAAAGATCGCACCGTACCTGCGTCCCGACGCCATTGTCACCACCAACACCAGCGGCTTGCCCGTCGCGTCAATCGCAGCCAAGATGCCCGTCGATTTCCGCAGCCGCTGGTTCGGCACGCACTTCTTCAACCCGCCGCGCTACATGCGCCTGCTCGAAATCATTCGCACCCCGGAGGCAAATCCACAGGCCATCACCGCCATTGCCGACTTCGCCGACCGCCGCCTCGGTAAGGCCATCGTGTACGCGCACGACACGCCGAACTTCATTGCCAACCGCATCGGTGTTTTCGCCATGTTGACCGCCGTCAACTTGATGCAGCAGCTCGACCTCACCATAGAAGACGTGGACGCGCTCACCGGATCGAGCATCGGATGGCCGCGCACCGGAACCTTCCGCCTTGCAGATATGGTCGGCATCGACGTGCTCGGCCACGTCGCCCGCAACTTTTCGAGCACCAAGGCTGAAGATGCAGTAGCGACCAAGCTGCCGCCCTTCATCGAAAGTATGCTTGAACGCAAATGGCTCGGCGACAAAACCGGACAGGGCTTCTACAGGAAAATCCCCGATGCGCCCGACCCGAAAAACAACCGCCTCGCCCTCGACTGGAAGACCCTCGACTACCGCCCATCGCAGCGCCCAAAATTCCCATCGCTCGAAATGGCCAAGAACGCCGAAGCACTGCCGGAGCGCCTGCGACTCCTCATCGGCAACGGCCCCGGTAAAGACAAAGCCAGCCAGTTCCAGTGGACACTGCTCGCCCGCATCTGGAACTACGCCGCCGACTGCCTGCCAGAAATTGCCGACGACATCAGTTCCATCGATCGCGCCATGCGCACCGGCTTCAACTGGGAGCTTGGCCCCTTCGAAATGTGGGACGCCGTTGGTGTGCCGCAAAGCGTCGAGCGCCTGCGCGCACGCAACGAGCACCTAAGCTCGCAAGCCGAAGCGCTTCTCGCGTCGGGCAAAACCAGCTGGTACAGCGAGTCAGTACAGGGACGCGCCGAATTCAACTCGACGAAACGCAGTTACGAGCCGGTCCACCGGCCCGAAGGCATCGCCAACGTAGCCGCCTTCAGGCACGCCAACGGAGTTATCCGCAAAAACGCCGGCGCCTCGCTCGTCGACATCGGCGAAGGGGTTGCGTGTATAGAACTGCACTCCAAGAAAAACGCCATCGGCGACGACATTGTCTCGCTCATCACGCAGGCCCTGCACACCGACAGTGAGCACGTCCGCAACTTCCGCGGCTTCGTCATCTCCGGCGACGCGTCCGATTTCTCCGTCGGCGCCAACCTCATGCAACTCCTGCTCGCCATGCAGGAAGGCGACTGGGACGAAGTCGATCTCGCGGTACGCGCCTTCCAGCGCATGACCGCATCCATCAAATTCTGCCCGCGCCCCGTCGTTGCCGCGCCCTTCAACCTCTGCCTCGGCGGAGGCGTCGAAATCTCGCTGCACGCCGCGGCCCGCCAGCCCAGCGCCGAACTCTATATGGGCCTCGTCGAAGCCGGAGTCGGCCTTGTCCCCGGAGGCGGTGGCACCAAAGAAATGGCCCTGCATGCCTTCGACGCCGCTGCCGTCGAATCCGGCGTCAGCCCGACAGAATCGCCACGGCAATTCGCCTTCTCCGGCGAGTTGCAGGATGCTTTGCGGCAGCGATTCGAAACCATCGGCATGGCGAAAGTCTCAACCTCCGCAGCTGAAGCGCGAGGCCTCGACCTGCTCAAGTCATCCGACAAGATCACGCTCAACCGCGAGCGTCTGCTGCTCGACGCGCGCGAGACCGCGATCTATCTCGCCGAAAACGGCTATGCCGCTCCCACGCCGCGCACGCAGATCCCCGTCCCCGGCGATCAGGTTGCCGCCACGCTCAAGCTCGGCGTGCACCTCATGCGCCAGGCCGAATACATCAGCGATCACGACGCAAAAATCGGACACCACATCATCCGCATTCTCTGTGGAGGCAGCGTCACGCCGGGAACCTTTGTTACCGAGCAGTATCTGCTTGATCTCGAACGCGAAGCCTTCGTCTCCCTCTGCGGCGAGCGCAAAACGCAGGAACGCATCGCCTTCACGCTGAAAACAGGCAAGCCGCTCAGAAACTAATCATGCAAGGCACGCAAAAGCTCGTCGTTTGGATTGCGCTCCTCACCGCGCCGCTCATCGCAGCAGCGCAGGAGGGCGAACAGGTCCTGCATGGCCACATTGGTGACCAGTCCTACGCCTTCCGCATGCTCCCGCCAGCGTCGTTTACGGAAGCCCCGGCTGCCATTCGCAGCGACCTGCAGAAACGCCACTGCCTCATTCCGCAGACCTACGAAGCCCGCACTCCGGAGAACGTCATCCACGGAGCATTTCGCGAAAAAGGTTCCTCCGATTGGGCTGCGCTCTGCTCGCAAAATGGCACTTCAACGCTGCTCATCTACTGGGACGGCTCCGCCACGAAGCCCGCCGAGACGGCGGCGCAGCTCGACACCGACACCGCCGACCCGCACAATGAAACCAACCTGCTTGGCTACGCGCGAGGCATCGATCCAGCAACGCCAAAGAGCATTAACGAGATACTTGCCAACAAACCCTACGGCCCGTTCGATCACGACGGTATCCGAGACGCGCACATCGAGAGATCATCCGTCATCCACTACTTCAAGAACGGTACGTGGATGACTCTGGCGGGAACCGAGTGATGCCCTGAGTTGATGGACCATAAGAGATAGGTGCGGGCTTTAGCCCGCACCTTACGAGAGAACCATAACGAGGGGCTTCAGCCCCTGAGGTCAGTACATGAGAGATGCAGTCATCGTAAGCAGCGTTCGCACCGCAGTCGGTAAAGCTCCCAAGGGATCGTTGTCGTTCACCCGCCCCGACGACCTCGCCGCCATTGCCATCAAAGGCGCGCTTGAAAAGGTCCCCGCCCTCGATCCCAAAGAAATAGAAGACGTAGTCATGGGCTGCGCGATGCCCGAAGCCGAGCAGGGAATGAATGTCGCCCGCATCGCCAGCCTGCGCGCCGGCCTGCCGGTCGAAGCATCGGCGATGACCATCAACCGCTTCTGTTCCTCAGGATTGCAGTCTATTGCCATCGCTGCCGACCGTATCCGCTCAGGAAGCGCCGAGGTCATGCTAGCTGGAGGAACCGAATCGATGAGCATGATCTCGATGGGAGGACGCAAGATCAGCGCGAACCCATGGCTCGTCGATCACTACGCAGACACCTATCTCTCGATGGGCCTCACCGCCGAGCGCGTCGCCGCAAAATACGGCATCACACGCGAGCAGGCCGACGCCTTTTCGCTCAAAAGCCACGAGAAAGCGCTGGCAGCAACGCAGTCCGGCAGGTTCGACGAAGAAATTGTGCCTGTAACAGTGACAAATTCAACGCCGACCAAAAATCCCGCCAAACCCGAAGTCAAAACAAGCGAGTTCAAGAAAGATGAAGGCCCCCGCGCCGACACCTCGCTCGAAGCATTGGCAAAACTCAAGCCCGCCTTCCACGCAAAAGGAACCGTCACAGCAGGGAACTCGTCGCAAACCTCCGACGGAGCCGCCGCCGCTATCGTCATGTCCTCGGACCGTGCACAAGCATCGAACCTGAAGCCCCTGGCAAGATTTGTCAGCTTTGCCACCGCCGGATGCCTGCCCGAAGAAATGGGATTAGGCCCCGTCTTCGCCATCCCCAAAGCCCTGAAACTGGCCGGACTGACACTCGATCAAATCGACCTAGTCGAACTGAACGAAGCCTTCGCCGCACAAGCCTTGGCCGTCATCCAACAAGCCGGACTCGACCCCGCCAAAGTAAACGTCAACGGCGGAGCCGTCGCCCTGGGCCACCCACTAGGCTGCACCGGAGCCAAACTCACCGCAACCCTGCTGCACGAAATGAAGCGCCGCAACCTCCGCTACGGATTAGTAACGATGTGCGTAGGCGGCGGCATGGGCGCCGCTGGAATTTTCGAGAACTTAAATTAAAAACGATATGAATTTGATTAATAGACCCGGGTCGTATGTGTATGGGCTATTGCTAGGTCTATGTGCCTGCTACTCCCTCATGACGATTTTGGTGTTTGTTGGAGCAGTTGCATTTGGGAGTGGATTTGACGCGTGGAGTGTCGTCATTCTTGTGCTGCTTAGTTTGATAGCTGGTGGTCTTTTATTAGCCACGATTGGCGCATGTACTAGAGGCAAGATTTTAACCAAATTGCTGGCTTGAGTTCCGCGGCATTTCTCTTGTACGTTCTTTTGTTTCTGGGTGGATTCATCGCACGTGGGAATGTCTCAACGAACCATGATTTGTTAACACATGGTTTGTTAGCTTTCGCAATTACCGCTGCGGTCCTGTATCTCTCTTGGTTGAGAATTTGCCAAATGGCAAAAAACTAGGGATTGATTGGAGTCTCTCTTCTCGAAGAGCAAAGGGCTGGAGCGTCCGCAAACCAATCTTCACAAAACAAGCGTAGGATGTTCCGTTGCACCAAAAACAGGAGCATCCAAAGAACATGGCCACCGCTACCACCTCCGCTCCCGCCAAAGCCGTTACCGGCGGCAGCTTCCTGATCGAAGAGCGCCAACCCTCCGACATCTTCACCCCCGAAGACTTCACCGACGAGCAGCGCCAGATCGCCGAGACCGCCGCGCAATTCGCCGCAAATGAAGTCCTTCCCGCAGCTGACGAGATCGAAGCCAAGCACTTCGACGTGACCCGTGGCCTGCTGAAAAAAGCCGGAGACCTCGGCTTGATGGCAGTCGACGTCCCCGAAGCCTACGGCGGCCTCGCCATGGACAAGGTCACCTCCGCCATCATCGCCGACCGCATGTCGGTGCTCGCCAGCTTCTCCGTCGCCTTCAGCGCGCACGTCGGAATCGGCACGCTCCCCATCGTCTGGTACGGGACCGACGCGCAAAAAGAAAAGTACCTGCCCAGGCTCGCCAGCGGAGAATGGATCGCGGCGTATGCATTATCCGAAGCCTCATCCGGTTCCGACGCGATGAACATCCGCTGCCGCGCCGTGCTCTCGGATGACGGCCAGCACTACATCCTCAACGGCGAAAAAATGTGGATCACCAACGCAGGCTTCGCCGACCTCTACACCGTCTTCGCAAAAATCGCCGACCCGAAAGACCCCGACCCCGGCAAGGCCAAAATGTCAGCGTTCTTAATTGAGCGCAACACACCGGGATTAACAGTAGGCGCAGAAGAGCACAAGCTCGGCATCCGCGGCTCATCGACGTGCCCCCTGATCCTCTCCGACTGCAAAGTGCCCCTAGAAAACCTCCTTGGCGAAGCCGGCAAGGGACACCACATCGCCTTCAACATCCTCAACATTGGCCGCTTCAAGTTGGGAGCAGCTTGCCTCGGCGGTGCGCGCACCTCGCTCGGCAACGGAATCAAATACGCGAAAGACCGCAAGGCCTTCGGCAAATCCATCTCCGACTTCGGCCTCATCCAGCAGAAGCTCGCCGACTCCACCTCACGCATCTTCGTCGGCGAAGCCATGACCTACCGGACAGTAGGCATGATCGACGCCGCCCTCGCGACTATCCCTGAAGACCAGGCCCACAACTCACGCGAAATTCAGAAGCGCATCGAAGAGTATGCCGTCGAATGCTCCATCCTCAAAGTCTGGGGCTCCGAAATGCTCGACGCCGTCGTCGACCACGTCGTCCAGATCTACGCAGGCTACGGCTACGTCGAAGAGTACCCCGCCGAGCGCGCCTACCGCGACGCCCGCATCAACCGCATCTTTGAAGGCACCAACGAAATCAACCGCCTCATCATCACGGGCTTTCTCATGAAGCGCGCCATGACCGGCCAGCTCCCGCTGCTCGCCGCCATCAAGCAGCTCATGGACGAGGTCATGTCCCCACCCGCACCCAGCTTCGACGCCGCCGAAGAAGACACGCTCGCGCGCGAAGCGCAAATCCTTAGCAACGCAAAGAAGCTGGCACTGCTAGCCGCAGGAGCCGCCAGCCAGAAGTATATGAACAACCTCGCCGACCAGCAGGAGATCATGGCCGACCTCGCCGACATGCTCATCGAAATCTATGCCGTAGAATCGTCGCTCCTGCGCGCCCGCAAGATGGGCAACAACAAAACCGCCATCGCCGCTACGCAGTACTACACTGCCCACGCCATGACCATCATCGAGACAGCCGCACGTCGCGTGCTCGCTGCCGTTGCCGAGGGCGACATGCTGCGCACGCAACTCGCCATCCTTCGCCGACTCGCGAAGCACGAACCGGCAGACACGATTCAGATCGGCCGCGACCTCGCCCGCCAGGCAGTCGAAGCAGGCAGGTACCCGCTCTGAACGCAAGCCATATAAGTGAGATCAAAAATTATCCGGGCAACTCGAAACAAAATCCCCGAATCACGGTCTACAACTATGCATAGCTCTTGATGCAGGCAGGCCCGAGGTTTATCAGCTTGACAGTCAGTTTCCGTGTGCCTTACAACCATGCCAGCGCCGGGCACGAGGTTCTTCCGGCATGAAAACGCAGTCCCAGACGAACGACCTGCATTCCATTTGGGGTTGCCCTATACTCGTACTCGACAAAAGCATCACAGAATGCGGCTTTCTCGACTTTCGTTTCCTCGGCAATAGTTCCATTCCAACATCACGCAGTTATACAGGATGGCCATGTTTGATACACAGTTCACGCCGCGCACCATCGTCTCGCGTCTGGCCGCGTTCGTAGCCGCCGGTCTGTTCTCCTTTACTGCCTTCACTGCCCTCGCTCAAACGCAGCCCGAAGCCGCCATTCCCAACCGCATCACGCAGGCCATCAATCCTGAGGTGCGCGTCACCCTGCAGCACAACATGCATCCGCTCGCGCTGGCAAAGTATGACCAGGGAGCAGCGCCGGGATCGATGGCGACCGGCCGCATCATGCTCGTGCTCAAGCGCAGTGACATGCAGAATCTCGCCCTCAGGCAATATCTCGGCGATCTGCAGAACCCGCACTCGCCCAACTATCGCAAGTGGCTCACTCCCGAGCAGTTCGGCAGGCAATACGGAATCAGCGACACTGACCTGACCACTGTTACAGCATGGTTGCAGTCGCAGGGCTTTACCGTCGAGCAGGTGCCGCAGGCGCGCAATGTCGTCATCTTTTCCGGCAACGTCGCACAGATCCATCAAGCATTCAACACTTCGATCCATCGCTATTTCGTCAATGGAGAGGCGCACCTCGCCAACTCCACTGACCCGCAGATTCCCGCAGCGCTCGCTCCGGTCATCGCCGGCGTCGCGCCGTTGAATGATTTCCGTCCGAAGCGCGGAGTGCAGAGACAAATCGGAGGTCGCTTTGATCCCGAGACGAAAACCATTAAGCCTGATCTCACTCTGAATTGCACTTCCTCGGGTTGTGCTCTCCCTGGCGGCAGCAACAGCAGTCTTATTCTCTTTGCGAATGCAGCGGATGCTGCCACCATTTACGACACACCCATCCCTGCGCTTAACAAAAATTATTCCAGCTCGCTCGTTGGAGGCAATACCTATGATGGAACCGGCGTAACCATTGGCATCGCAGGCGACTCCAACATCACCGTACAAGACATAAACAACTACCGTTCAGCATTCCTGCCGTCAAGCTATCCCCAGTTTCAACAGAGCAACGTCATCGTGGTTGGCAATGACCCGGGCATGAATGGAGATGCCATCGAGGCATTGCTCGACCTTGAAGTCTCCGGCGGCATCGCTCCCGGCGCAACCGTCAATTTCTATACCGGAGCCGATACGGATCTCCAGTCCGGCCTCTTTCTCGCCATCTATCGCGCGCTTGACGACAACGCTGTCAGCATCCTGAATGTGAGCTTTGGTGCCTGCGAAGCGAATCAGGGAGACAGCGGCAATGCACAGATTCTGAATGCCTGGCAGCAGGCTGCGGCGCAGGGCATCAGCGTCACGGCTTCCACAGGCGATAGTGGCTCAGCAGGATGCGACAATCCGAATACTGAAACAGCCGCGGCCAATGGTCTGGCTATTAGCGGACTCGCGTCCACTGCCTACAACATTGCCGTCGGTGGCACGGATTACAACGCGCTCCAATCGACAAGCACATCTTTCAGCCAATATGTAGGTACGACCAATGCGGCGTCCAGCTATTACCGCACGGCGCTCAGCTATATTCCTGAAAGCCCCTGGAACGATTCGCCAACTACGAACAATGGTCCACTTGCGACCAACACCGCCTTCAAGGACTCCAGTGGTAACACCAACATCACAGGCGCTGGTGGCGGCATCAGCGATTGTGTACAGACCAGCGGCAACACCTGCACGGGTGGCTACGCCGTTCCTCCATTCCAGACCGGATTGCCCGCTTCGCTGAATTTCGGCTTCAGCACGCGTGCAGTGCCCGACATCTCGTTACTGGCTGCTGACGGTGCTTATGGAGCGCTGTGGGTCGTATGCTCGGACAACGTCGCCAACGGGTCGAGCACCACAGCCCAGGACTGCCAACAGACAAGCGGTTCTCTGACCAGTTCCAGCACATTCACCGGCGTCGGCGGAACTTCGGCTGCTTCTCCCGCCTTTGCCGGAATGCTGGCGCTTGTTTCGCAATCGCAGGGTGGCGTTCGCCTCGGCCAGGCGAACAACGTGCTCTACAATCTCGCATCGCAGGCCGCTGTAAGTTCCAGTGAGACTTCCGCTGGAGAGAGTCCCAAAGGACTGGTCGCTGGCCCCGCCGCTTTGCACACCGCTGTTGTTGACGATACTCACATCACCTGTGGCAGATGATGGGGTAACGGAGATGCCGAAGTTCAGCGTTGTACCGTGTTGCACGCTGACGGCAGAGGTAGAGCCGTTAATCTTAATGCTGGTTGTGGTAGCTGTGATCGTAGCCTTTTTCCAGTTGGCAATCAGCTGCGATACGTCTACG
>Ga0207060_10136_pt1 | contig 27450 bp, 29 predicted proteins | sample Alteio_BWMinCont_30_FD_153270 | JGI IMG/M metagenome (GOLD analysis project Ga0207060, IMG submission 153270) | Enriched cells from forest soil in Barre Woods Harvard Forest LTER site, Petersham, Massachusetts, United States -... | ecosystem: Environmental > Terrestrial > Soil > Temperate forest >...
TTTGCAACTTTTTGCCGTCTGCGGAATTTTAGAAAAAAATCAAGCGGGTTAACGCATAGCCGCCCTTATGATTTATCTTTAGTTACTTTACTGCTTTTTTTCATGTTAACCCTAAACGCAACACGTGCGGCTACCTGACTAACTGTTCCGCCCGGCTCAACACGCCCTTCGTATTTTATTCCAAAGTCAAGTGACCGGCTATGATCCTTTGATGGTGTGGAAAATCCAATTACAGGCGAATAAACGAAGGCGACTTTCGGGCCGGTATACCCGGGACTGATATTAAACGATGCGCCGACATCCCCTTCGATATAGATATGGTTAAGATACAACCTGCCGCCTGCCTCAACCGGTATATATGCAGCATCGTGCAACACAAGCCCTGTATAAGCTCCTTTAAGAACAAAACTATCATAACCCACGGTAGCCATAAAATTAAACTGGGACTTTGCAACCGGCGCCTCTATTTTAAATGAACCGCCGGCAGTTATTGAATACAGGTTACCCGCCTGGCCGGTTGGTATACCAATCTCTGGCCCAAAACTTGCCCAGGGAGTTGCTTCCGTTTGCGCCATTGCAGCGCTCGCGCTTATTAAGATAATTAAAGGCAGTAAAAAAAATTTCATGCTTGAAAGTTTTTAAGTAGCGCAAACTTAAACAATATTCGTACGGAGACAAATAGAGCAACGTCCTTATTTACAGCTGTGCGATTTTCAGTTATCATCACAACTTGTGATGATAGACTATTTCCGGGTGTCTATTACAATTTGTGATGAGATGCCGTTATTTCTTAAACCCGATTCTTTCCCTTTCATCCCACTTTCTTTGGGCAGCTTTGTCATCCAGCAAATTTTCCATTGCATCGTATATTTGGCTTAGTTGCACATCATGCTCTTCAATCCTGTCTGTTATTTGCTTTAATTGCTCTTTTAAATCCATTTGCTGTATGGTTAGCCGTCTAATTGCTACAAAGGCCTGCATAATGGCAATGTTCATATTTATAGCGGTGTCGCTGTTTAATATGCCGCTTAACATGGCAACACCCTGTTCCGTAAAGGCGTATGGCAGGGAGGTATTTCGGCGCTTGTTTGAATATGTGGTCACAATTGTGACCACATAGGCGCATTATTATCGTATGTGGTCACAATTTGTGACCGCATACCCTGCCATTCTGCAATGGTAAGCCGAAACATAAAATCGTCAGGAAAGCTCTTGATGTTACGCTTTACAGCCTGGTTTAATACTTTGGTATCTACTTCATAAAGTGCGGCCAAATCCACATCCAGCATTACCCGTTCGCCCCTAATTTCATATATCCTGTTTTGTAAGCTTTGGATAGCAATCATTTTTTGGTAAGGTTCATTGGTCATTAGTCAGGCTTATAAAAATATTTTCAAGGGTTTTGCCTTTATTTTTATCTCTCAATCCGGTTAACGTATCATCAGCCACAATTTTACCTTTATTAATAATGATCACATGATCGCACACCGCTTCAACTTCCTGCATAATGTGTGTGGATAAAACTACAGTTTTTGTTTTGCCAAGATCAAGGATCAACTGACGGATACCGATCAACTGGTTTGGGTCAAGGCCGGAAGTTGGTTCATCAAGTATCAATACTTTTGGGTCGTGAAGGATGGCTTGCGCCAGGCCAACACGCTGGCGGTATCCCTTTGAAAGCTGGCCAATTTTTTTATGCTGCTCAGGCCCGAGGCCGGTTTGTTCAATGATACCAGCTATGCGTTTTTGAGGTGACAGCATTTGATGAACAGATGCAATAAACGCCAACGATTCCTTCACGTACATGTCCAGGTATAACGGGTTACTTTCGGGCAGGTACCCGATGTTTCGCTTTACGTCAAGCGGCTGTTTTTCAATATCATATCCGCAAACCCTTGCTTTGCCGGATGTTTGGGGAATAAAGCAGGTAAGTATTTTCATGGTGGTTGATTTACCTGCCCCATTTGGGCCTAAAAATCCTAATACACCCGGATTAGCGCTAAAACTGATGGTATCGACAGCTTTTTGCGCACCATAAACTTTTGTTAAAGATTCAACGAGGATACTCATGCTTCAAATGTAAGTTTTAGATATGAGATGTGAGATGTGAGATGTGAGAAATTTCGGATCCCGATAACTATCGGGACGGAATTTTGAACCGGGTATTTTTGACATTAAAAATCAAGTAATCCAGTTAATCTGTTTAATCCCGGTCAAGGCATTTGTCACCCAAAAATCAAACAATACAAATAGTCAGGTTGGGGATAATTTAATTGTCATATTGTCAGGATAACAATTGCGGCAAGCTATTTGAATAGTATATATTTGTAACACAAAAATTTAAAAAAATAAAATCATGGCTTTAGAAATAACTGATGCAAACTTTGACGAACTCGTCCTTAAATCTGATAAACCGGTTCTTGTTGATTTTTGGGCAGAATGGTGCGGACCTTGTAGAATGGTTGGCCCTGTGGTTGAAGAAATTGCAAAAGAATATGATGGCAAGGCGGTTGTAGGCAAAGTAAATGTTGATAACAATCCAGGTATATCAATGAAATTTGGTATCCGAAACATACCAGCGCTTTTGTTCTTTAAAAATGGCGAAATTGTAGATAAACAAATTGGCGCTGTTCCAAAATCTGTTTTGGCTGAAAAGTTAAGCAAGCAATTAGCTTAATCCCGAAAGTTCGGGACACCGATTATAAAATTAATTACACCGATCCCACGAATTATTTATTAATTTGTGGGATCGGTGTAATTATTTTATGTACCGGGTATAATCATAATTAATCGGTGTAATCGTTAATTAATCAGTGTAATCATTCAATAACAATGCAATTAAACGATGATCAGGAGATACGGCAATTAGCCAACCTCGAGTTACTGGCCCGGCAGGTTGTCGAAGGCTTTATAACGGGCCTGCATCAAAGTCCCTTCCATGGCTTTTCGGTTGAGTTTGCCGAGCACCGTTTATATAACAATGGGGAATCGGTAAAAAATATAGACTGGAAATTACTCGCCCGCACCGACAAGTTGTTTGTTAAACAGTTTGAAGAGGAAACCAACCTTCGCTGTTACCTGGTGCTGGACACTTCCTCATCAATGAATTTCCCTGATCATGGCATAAATAAACTCCAGTTTTCTGTTTACGCTATAGCATCGCTTATGTACCTGTTTAAAAAACAGCGCGATGCTTTTGGTTTATGCCTTTTTTCGGATAAAATTGATTGGATGAGCCAGGTGAAATCTACATCAACTCACCTGTTTCACTTGTATGCTGAGCTTGAAAAAGCTTATAATCATCCTAAAGATAATACGACGACAAACATTACCGGGGTGCTGCACCAAATTGCCGGGCAGATTCATCAGCGATCAATGGTGGTCATTTTCAGCGATATGCTTGAAAATAGTGTGAACCCTGAAAAGCTGCAATCCCTGTTTGCGGCAATCCAGCATTTGAAATATAACAAGCACGAAGTGATTATTTTTAATGTGAATGATAAAAAGAAAGAGCTGGATTTTGATTTTGATAACCGCCCCCACCATTTTATCGATATGGAGAGCGGCGAACACGTACGGGTACATCCCGGCAAGATCAGGGATTCGTACCTGGCGTCTTTACAAAAATATCGCCATGAGCTGGAACTAAAATGCGCCCAGTATCATATCGACATAATTGATGCCTATATTGAAGAGGGGTATAATAATGTATTAAAATCGTACCTCATCAAAAGAAATAAAATGGTGTAAATGTTGGTTAAAAGTTGATTAAGTTGGATTAAGTTGATTAGGTTTATGGAATTTTATGGAGGGTATAAACACAGGAACTATTCACTCAATAAACTCAATCCAACTCAATCAACTTAAAATAAAATTGCCGCAATCAATTTTGATAAATTGCTGTTACTGAATAAACGTATTTCTTTTATATGAGACTTTCCATTGAACGAAAACCAATCCGAATAAATCCAGATTCCAAACGTGTTATTGCAAGATTCTTTTTTAATGGGAACGACCGCGCTAAAGAGGTAATTGAGAGGGTGATGAGTATTAGCGAAGAAGTTGCATTTGGCATAATTTCGCCCTTATTGCAGGAATATTCAAAGCGGCACAGAAATATTACCCGTGTTTTAGACCGTCACTGCGCTAAATTAAAGCCGCTTTTTGCCGATTTGGATATCGATTTTAAATCGCTGACCGAATACCGCAAGCTGCTTATCGGCTCGTATTTTACACATGAGTATTCGATTGAATCGGCGGCGTTTTTTAACCCATCGATAGTTTCGGATCCCGACCAAACCGAATTGCAGGAAGGTAACAGGCGCGTGATCATCAGTTTCAGGGCGGTAGGAGAGGGGCATATTTCGTCGATCACTTTCAGGCGGGCGTTAATTGACCCCAATAACAACATTACCGTGTTGCCGGCCGGCAGCTATATTGATGAAGCTGAAATAGTGAGGAATGCTGTTTACAACAGGAAGTTATTTTTTCAAAAAGCAGCAGTAACCCAAATCAATATTGATGTGTTAAAAGAGCTGGAATCAAAGCTTGACGCCCATTTTGAATATTCAAACCTGCGCAGGGTAATACTTGATTCACAAAATTTAAAAGAAAGCCAGGCGGAAAAAATTGAATACGATAAAGTACTATGGCTGGCCGACTCTTATTACGAAATTGTTTTTTCGTTAGATACTGATATATCCGACCGCGTAATATTCCCGATCTCGGAATACGAGCGCAAGGGCATTGAAGATGCAAGGTTTGTTGAGTTCAGGGGTGAAGATGGCGCCCTTGTTTATTATGCAACTTATACCGCTTACGATGGGGCGCTGATAATGCCTAAATTGTTGCAAACAAATGATTTTTATCATTTTAAAATGATGCCCCTGTATGGTGCAGGCGCGCAAAATAAAAACCTCGCCTTGTTTCCCCGCAAGATAAACGGGAAATTTGCTATGATTTCACGGATCGACGGCTGCAATAATTATATCATGTACTCCGACAAAATAAATATCTGGGAAAAGCCTATGTTGCTGCAGCAGCCAAAGTTTACCTGGGAATTTATACAGATTGGTAATTGCGGATCGCCCATTGAAACGGAACACGGTTGGATTATGATAACACACGGCGTTGGCCCTATGCGGCGGTACGTGCTGGGCGCCAGTTTGCTAAAACTGGATGATCCCACCATCGAAATAGGACGGTTAAAAGAACCATTGCTTATCCCAAACAATGATGAACGCGAGGGCTATGTGCCAAATGTACTTTATTCCTGCGGTTCACTCATTCATAACGGCAAACTAATTATTCCTTATGGTATATCCGATTCATCGACAGCTTTTGCAGTAGTTGACCTCGAAGAGCTAACTACTAAGCTTAAAGAGGATGAGAGTGAAATAAACAAATAGATATTAATCAACTGGCATCGGAATATGATGCTGTGATAATCCCCGTCAAAATAGCCTTTGCGAATTAAATACAATTGCCGCAAAAAAACTTACATTTATTTTATGGCTACAGATCAAATTATTATATATCAGACAGCTGATGGGCAAACAACTATTGACGTAAAATTAGAAGATGAAAATGTTTGGCTTACGCAAGGCCAAATGCAGGAGCTTTTTACTCAGACAAAGCAAAATATAAGTTTGCACATCAACAATATTTTTAAAGAAAAAGAGCTATTTGCTCAATCAGTTGTCAAGGATTCCTTGACAACTGCCACCGATGGCAAAAAATATAAAACAAAATTCTACTCTTTAGATATTGTCATTTCCGTAGGCTATCGAATAAAATCACAAAGAGGCACCCAATTCCGCATTTGGGCGAATAAAGTTTTGAAAGAATATCTTGTCAGAGGATATGCACTTAATGAACAGAAGCTAAAAGAGCAATCACATCAACTAAATTCCTTGAGGCAAACAGTAAATCTTTTAGACAATGTATTAAAAAGTAAAGAATTGTCCTCCGATGAGGCCACCGGTTTATTAAAGGTAATAACTGATTACAGCTACGCCCTGGATATACTTGATCAATATGATCATCAGGCTTTAGGTATCGAGGGGACTTCTGACCAGCAGCTATTCATAGCAACCTATGAAGAAGCTATGCAGGCTATTACTGATCTAAAGGACAAATTTGGAGGTAGTTCCCTATTCGGCAATGAAAAGGATGACTCCTTTAAAGGATCAATCGGAACAATTTATCAATCCTTCGGTGGTGTTGAATTTTATCCAACCATAGAGGAAAAGGCAGCTAATTTATTATACTTTGTGGTTAAAAATCATTCATTTTCCGACGGCAATAAACGGATAGCGGCATACCTTTTCGTTTGGTTCCTTGAAAAGAACAGCATACTCTACCGCGAAGACGGCTCCAAGCGAATAGCCGATAATGCCCTTGTTGCTTTAACGTTAATGATCGCTGAAAGCAAACCGGATGAAAAGGATATAATGGTAAGGGTAGTAGTCAATTTAATTAATTTCAGGAATTAATGACCCGAACTGTCCAATATCTGTCTATAAAGCTTTAGGTAGTCATCCGCCATTTTTTCACGCGAGAATTGCGACACCGCCCAATTATAACATTCCAGCCGGGCAATACTATTAAGCCTGTCAACCGCTTTAACTGCTTCTTCCACATTCTTAACTAAAAACCCGGTTTTCTTGTCCTTTATTAATTCCGGCATCGAGCCTTTGTTGAATGCAATCACGGGTGTGCCGCAAAGCATCGCTTCGGCTACACTCATACCGAATGGTTCATTGAAATTTATAGGGTGCAGTAGTGCAGTAGCTTTGCCTAAAAGTTCATTTCTTTTTTTCGGGCCGGCGGGGCCGATGTATTCTATTTGTGAATTTAATTGCGGTTCTATTTTTTCTTTGAAATAGTTTTCATCCTGTATAATGCCTGCGATCAGTAACTTTCGCATACTTTTTTTGGCGATCTCGATTGCTTCTGCAGTCCCCTTATCCGCGTGTATCCGGCCAAAATATAAAAGATAATCACCTGGCTTTTCGTTAAACTTAAAATCATCAGTATTTAAACCATTATAAACGGTAGCAATGTAATCAAGTTCAGGGCTACGGTCGGCATTGCTTATGGATACATAGTGGCCAATTGAATTATATTTTTTGAATACCGGGATAATCTTTGGCGAAGAAAAGCCGTGGATGGTAGTTATAACCGGGGTTTTTATCAACCCGGAATAAGTAAGCGGTAAAAAATCGAAATTATTATGAATGATATCAAATTCAGCAGCCCTTTCCACCAGGTTGCTGATGTGCAGGCACTCCAGTACTTTTGCATCCTGGCCGCGGTCTTCTTCATAACCTGTATCACAAATTGCCGATAGCTTACCTGCTGTGATGGAGTCGCCGGTGGCAAACAAGGTCACATCAATTCCCAGCCTTATCAAACCTTCGGCGATATTTGAGGCTACCTGCTCCCATGGCCCGTAGTGCCTGGGCGGGGTACGCCAGGCAACAGGAGATAATACAGCTACTTTCATTTAAAATGTTTCGGCAAACTGGCCAACTTTATTGTATTCATATTCAAGCTCAAATGCCTTTAAAACGGTTAAATGCGAAATAAGGTAGGCTAAAGTGCTTTCGGCTCCCTGGTTACGGTTAATACCGGTTGGCAGCAAACCATCGCAGCAACCCTTGGTTTCATGATCATATAGGGGAGCCCGTAAAGTATTTTCGCCCAGGAACCATTTATAGCTTAAAAACATTTTTTCGATGTACTGCGGCTTGCGCGATATTTGGTATGCCTGGAAATGCATCAGCACCATCGCCATCGTTTCGATAGCCTGCTGGTCGTAAGTTGGGAACGTACCCCCGCGATAGTACCAGCCATCGTTACCAACGGGGCTCAAATAACCGTTTGATAGGGTCAGGTTATCTAAAAATGCCATCGTTTTCAACGCAACATTCCTGGCCATTTCATTCCCGGTTATTTCGCAGGAGTGCAGCAATGCCAGCGGAAGTATAGCATTATCGTAAGTCATTTTTTCTTCAAACCATTGCCAGTCTGCCGATTGGCTGTTTTCATAAGCATCTATTAAAGGCTGGGTAAGCCTCGCCAGTTCAGTTACCATGCCATCATCGCCTGGGAAGACCTTAAGATATGAACTTATCCCGATAATGGTATTTGCCATCCCCCTTAAGTGACTTAATGCCTTAAAGTGAACGAATGATCTGTGAAAAATCTCCAACGCAAACTCCCGGTATGAATTGCTTGCCGCGCAGCCTATTAAATAACCCAATGCCCAAATGGTACGCCCGAAAGAATCTTCGGACCCAACTTCATCCAGGTATTGCCGGTTAAAACTTAAGAAGTTACGGAAATTACCATCCTCCGTTTGCATATAATGAATGTAGCTTAAATAAACAGGCAAAAGCTCAAAGGCTTCTTTGCTTTTGTTACGCTGATAGGCCATTAACGCCATTATTAAAGCCCGTGCATTGTCGTCAAGACAATACCCTTCCTTCAAATTGGGGATACCATATTTAGCGTGCTGCACAATACCGGTATCATCGGTTAACCGTAATACATGCGTTAAACTGAATTTGGGCATTATTTCAGGATCGACAATGCTGTTTTTTAATATCTTGTCGCTAAAATCATGCGTTGCTGAGGCTTCCTGTGCCGCCTTGATAAATTCGGCGCCAATTACCGGCCAGCGTAAATGCAAACCATATTCGTAGGCGTTTTCCTTTAGTTCGTTAAGCACAAGTGGCTGGTCTAACAGTTCATTTACAATTTCTGCCAGCGCATCAGCATTTTTAAAATCAAACAGGCGGCCACGGTTATCGGCCAGCAGTTCGGTTGCATGCCAGTAGGGGGTTGATACCACAGCCGCCCCTGCGCCCACGGCATAAGATAGCGTACCGCTGGTGATCTGGGCTTCATTCAGATAAGGTGTAACATAAATTTCGGCTGCCGAAAGGTAATTAACCAGTTCTTCCTCGGCTACGAATTTATTAATAAAGCTAAGATGTTTTGATACGTTAAGCTGTGCTGCGAGGCCTTTTAGGTGGTCCCTGTATTCTTCACCCGAGCTTTTTATTACGCCAGGGTGCGTATTGCCCAACACCACATACATTACATCAGGGTGCTTCTCAACTATTTGCGGCAATGCCCTTATTACCGTCTCTAAGCCTTTGTTGCGGCTGATTAAGCCAAAGGTTAATAATACCCTGTGGTTTTTAAATATTGTTAAATTCTTTACCGGGTTGTCTTCGGGGACGTCAACATCAGGTACACCGTGCTCAATTATCTGTATTTTTTCAGCAGGAATATCATAAATAGTAGTTAAAAATTCCACAGCCCGCTGGCTCATTACAATTATCTTTGACGACTGCTCGGCTATTTCACGGATAATAATACGCTGAACATAACTCGGATCCTTCAATACGGTATGTAAGATGGATATGAGAGGTTTTTCGAGGCGGTTGAGCAAAGGAAGAATGTAAATGCCGCTTTCGCCACCGTAAATCCCAAATTCATGCTCCATTATGCAAACATCAGCATTGCTGGTGTTGATATAATTGGCAGCACGTATATAATCTTTTTGATGATTTTGCCTGATAACATATTTTACCTCCTCGGGATATTCATACTCCTGGATGTTTTCCGAATCGTTTAAAGCCACAATAAAGCCACCTTGCACCAAAGTACCTCGTTCGGGAAAATTTGCACTTACGGCACGCATCAAATTTTGATTAAATGTTGCAATTCCACATTCGCGGGGAGGATAGGTTGATATGTATGCTATTTTCATAGGTTTAGAAGATATTTATATAATTAACGCCTGTTTTTATTTTTTGTTTAATCACTTGACTTAAAAAAAGTGCAAAATGACCAGATAATCTGTCTTTACAGGCCAAATTCGCCTGTTTTTGCTATGCTTTCTTATTTTGCATAAACCATACCAATTGCCGTTGCTGTAAGTTTTGGGAATGTAAAATTGTTGGGATGGAGAGGAATTGGGGATATTAGGGAGGAAATATTTTAGCTGTAATATTCCACTGCCTCCAAAATTACTTCACAAGCTTTTTTAATTTCTTCCCGGGTGATGATCAGCGGCGGGGCAATACGCATGGCATTGCTGCAATGTAAAAACCAGTCGGTAATTACACCATGTTCAATGCAGCGGTCGATTATTTTTTTATTGAGATCAAAGCTTTCCAGTTCAACGGCAAGCATCAGGCCTTTTCCGCGTATCTCTTTTATGGCGGGATGGATTAATAGTTTCCTGAACAGCGCCTCTTTTTCAGCAACGGCCGGGATAAGGTTTTCATTAATTAAAACCTCCAACGCGGCAAGGCCGGCCGCGCAGCAAACAGGGTGGCCGCCAAAGGTGGTTATGTGCCCCAGTATAGGATTTTCCTTAAGTGCTGACATAATATCATGGGAAGCCATGAAAGCCCCAACGGGCATTCCCCCGCCCAATGCTTTAGCCAATAAAAGTATATCAGGAACAATATTAAAATGCTCAAAGGCAAATAACTCACCAGTACGGCCAAATGCGGTTTGTATCTCATCAAGTATCAGCAATGTTCCGGTTGCGCTGCACCGCGCCCGTAAAGCCTGCATGTATGCGGCATCCGGTACCCTTATCCCAGCTTCACCCTGTATGGTTTCAATAATAACGCAAGCTGTTTGGTCATTTATTTTTTCAAGGTCTTCAGGATTATTGAAATTGATAAAATTAATTCCCGGAAGCAAAGGCCGGTAAGCTTGTTTAAATTCTTCGTTCCCCATTACGCTTAAGGCGCCATGTGTACTGCCATGGTAAGAACTATGAAAAGCTACGATCTGTTGCTTTCCTGTAAACCGCTTGGCCAGCTTTAACGCGCCTTCCACCGCCTCAGCGCCGGAATTTGTGAAATAAACCGATTGTAAATTTGACGGCAATAAGGAGATCAGTTTTTCAGCAAGCCGCACCTGCGGGGTTTGTATATATTCGCCATACACCATCAGGTGCATATATTTATCAAGCTGGTCTTTTATCGCATTAATTACATAAGCGTTGCTATGGCCAAGGTTGCTTACGCCGATACCCGAAATAAGGTCGATATATGCCTTGCCCTGCTTATCGTACATATAAATACCTTCGGCACGCTCAAATTCAAGCAAAAGCGGGAAATTGGTGGTTTGGGCATTATTTAACAGAAATAGCTGTCGGAGGGTGGGCATGATGTAAAGTTAAGTCAAAAGTCTTAAGTTCTAAGTCTAAAGTAAGAAACTCAGACTTTTTGACTTAGAACTTAAGACTTTCGGCTTAGTCCCCCGCCCTTACGCTACGTTCACTTAATTGTTTAAGCACTTCGTCATTAAACTCACGCTCACTTTTATAAAGCTCGCTTACTTTTTCGGGAGGCAATATTTTTAGGAACTCGTCCCGGTAATGTTTTCTTATTTCTACAAGCTGCTGTTCGTAAGCTAATTCCTTATCGATCTGCACAGTGCCATCGGGAGAAGTGGTGGAATTGTTTTGACGCTTTAGTATCCGTATAGCTGTTTGGTCCTGCACGTATTGGCGGTACAAAGGCCAAAACGCCTTGCCTTCATCGGGCGTGAGTTTTAGCCTGAGGCCTATATAACCTTCTTTGACGAGTTCTATTCTTCTTCCGGGGCTGGGCTGCCCGTTTACCGGGTAACCACGCTGTACGTGTATGGGGCGATAGCGCTCTACAGGCATACGCACACGCCCCTGGCCAAAGCTTTTGTAGCTAAAAACCAGTGCAAATAATATACAGAAAATAGGTTTGATAAACTTATTCATAGTAGTATATTACTGAACGCTGTCAACATAACTTTGTAAAGCATCTTTTAGATTATTGTCATCCACAGGCGCGGCTTCGGTTACAACCGTTTGCTGTGTATCCCCGGCATCAACATTTAATTGCAAATAGTTTTTAATATCGTCCGTTGATATGTTTGATAACTGTTTGTGTAAAAAAGAATTTTCGTGCACATAAGCCGGGTCAGTAAGCTCATTTAAAAGTATCCCACCCCCTAAAACTAAAGCAAAACAAGCCGCAGTGGCATATTTGAATGCAGTGGAAGCAAACAGCCGCACAATAAGCCCATTACGATTTGCATTCGAGGCATTAACAGTTTTATCTAAAATATTTTTATTAAGCTCATTAAAATAACCCTGTGGAACTGTAAAATGTTCAGCAGGACTGCCCAATGCTTCCTCAACCAATATCCTGCTCTCTATTTGCTGGCTCAAATTATCAAAATAGCCGTCGGGAATAGTAAAGCCGGCTTCTTCTTTCTTATTTAAAACTTCTTCAATTAAAATCCTGCTTTGAATATTGGCTGTCAATTCTTCAAAATAATTTTCAGGAACGGGAAAACCTGCTTCCGGGCTGTTGTTTTTTAATTCATCTAAATTTTTGCGCGATACAATACGGTCTCCCAGGTCATCGAAATAACCAGCAGGCACAGTAAACGGATTAGCATCGTTAACCTGTTTAAGTGACATATAATCATTCAGCCAATCTTTATTTTCCATATCGATCTTCTTATCCTAACAACTATAGATGTATTAATTGCTAAAAGGTTTAAATTTATTTTTAATTAATCTCGCGCTAATAAATGTGCCTCTATTTTTTTAACTGCCAAATGAAACGAAGCTTTTAAAGCGCCTACGCTTGTGCCAAGCACCTGCGATATTTCCTCGTACTTCATATCATCATAATATTTCATATTAAATACAAGCTTTTGTTTTTCAGGGAGCGTTAGTAGAGCTTCCTGTAGCTTCCTTTGGGCCGCATCGCCATTAAAATAGGTCGAATCGGCTAAGGTATCGGCTAATTCATAGGCCACATCATCCAGCGAAACATTATTTTTTTGTTTCTTCTTATTCAAAAATGTGATGCATTCGTTGGTGGCAATGCGGTACATCCAGGTATACAGTTGAGCGTCGTTTCTAAAGCCGGCCAGGTTTTTCCATACTTTTATAAATACGTCCTGCACCAGATCGTCCGCATCGTCGTGGTCAATAACCATGCGTCGGACGTGCCAGTAAATTTTTTGCTGATATTTTTTCAGCAGCAGGTTAAATGCCTCATTCCGGGTTTTTTCATCCTGAAACTTGCTTAAAATCTCTGCGTCTTCAACCTCTACTGGCATGTAACTATAATTAAAACTTTGTAACTATATGAGTATGGGCAAATATAAAATAAAAAAGTCTTTCAAATTTATGTTTTAATTACCTTCAAAATAAATATAATAACCTGAATTAATACCTCAGAAAATCTATATTATTTCGCTCTATAAAAATCGAACGGCATGTAAATATACATGGTATAGTATAGTATGCTCCCCAATTGTCACTGCTGGTGAAATGAGACCGAAGATAAACGCAAAACTTGCCAGGTATGAAATACCCTTCTCAGTAGAATGACAAAACGAAAGTGACTGAATTGCGTCACTTAACCTCAACAGCCGGAAAATCATATTGCGTAAAGGTTTGCAACAAGTATATCCTGGCGGTCTTGAGATCCGTTAAAAAGCTGGTAACATCGTCACCATAGGCCCTTTTGCTAACCCCAAATAAAAGAATTCCTTTGTGCCCGGCTTTGTCGGCATAATTCTTATACCTGTAAGCGTTCCATTCAACAGTGTTTGTTGTTCGGCCATCACCTTCGCTCAAAATGAAATCTAAAAGATATTCCCCTTTATCTTTATTTACCTGTACCTTGTAGTTCGCTACCATATCAGTCTTTTTCCTTTCTCTGATCTCGTTCACCTTTACTCCAACGATATTAGCTGCCGGTGTATCAATCATCAAAAAATCAACTAATAACATATCATCAAAATGATCTACCGATTGGTGTTTAGGAATATATTCCTGCTTGTAATAATTACTTGCCGGATGTGAACTCCAAACTAACTTATAATCCTTTTTATTATAACTTATAACATTGGGCGTATTCAAGTAGTTTACTACGTCGTCGGCAGGTTTATAACGGAAGCTTACTATTATAATAAATACAACGGACAATAATAAGAAGAGTATTTTCCTCATTGGTTTAGCGCTTTAGTTTTATTTGCAAACAGTTTGCTTCGGATCAGGGCAGTAATTCATTGAATCAGCAAAGCTCATTGCAACAGATCAATCACTTGCTGTGATGAATTTTTAGTATCCACCTTATTAATTATTTTGTCAATTATTCCTTCGGCGTTTATCAGGAAAGTGGTACGCGCAGTACCCATATATTTTTTGCCGTACATGTTTTTTTCAACCCAAACGCCATAGGCTTCAACTATGCTTTTATCGGTATCGGCAATAAGGGTAAAAGGCAGGCTGAATTTGGTTTCAAATTTTTTATGCGATTTTTCGTCATCCGTACTTACGCCTATCACTTCAAAGCCTTTGCTTAGCATCGACTGGTAATTATCCCTGAAGCTGCAGGCCTCAGCGGTACAGCCGGGGGTATCGTCTTTAGGATAAAAATAAAGGATTACTTTTTTCCCTCTAAAGTCCGACAAAGAAGCAGTTTTGCCGTTTTGGTCTTTTGCTGTGAAATCAGGGGCTTTATCGCCTTCTTTGAGTGTTGTCATACCTGTCTGTAGAATAATAGACAAACGAGTCAGCTTAGCTTACTACCCGTTTATTGAAATCAAAGGTATGGTATTGTACCCTAAGTTAATAGTTTAAATTTGTCGATGAGCGTCTTTTACAATCCCGCCAGAGATTACGCTATGAAATTTATCAATATAAAAGCAGATGATGCCCAATTAATTATCTTTTACAAAGCGTAAAGAAGCCCGGTCTGTTGCATAGGGAAGCGCAGGAAAATATAGAGAATAGGAAGCAACACTGAAAGTCACCAGATTTCCGTGGCCGTTGGGGAGATTAAATGTAGAGGTAAGGAACCTGGCCTCTGCTCCCAAGGAACTAAAAGTATTATTATAAAGATAACCGGCAGGTTCGGCATTAAATCCAAGTGAGTCCGTTCCTTCTTGCGTTAGCCACCCTGTTTTTGACATGAGCTTAAAAATATCATTCGTTGGGAACTGGTAGACTCCATTAGCACCTAAAGTTGCCCCTATAGCTGGGAAAAAGTTGGTATAGTCATTTTGAGTTGGTATACGCCATCCCGCCGGCAGTGGTATTGCCTTCGCTTCGGTTTCCGTATACAATTTGCCGTAGATGACGCTGTTTGATCCGTTGTTGTAATTTTCACCGCCAGGGCCATTGTAATTGACAGATGTCCATGTTTGTGAGCCAATTACAACTGTACTGTAACTGGCGGCATTAATCGTTACCGTATTGGTAGGTTGCGGCGAATTACCTTGTTTTTTTGAACAGGCAAAAAATAGGAGATTAGCACAAACAATAATAGGAATTATAAAATTTTTCATTCGAGGGTTTAGGCTTAAGCTTTTTTACGAGACTAAATAATTATTTTATTTAAACTCAAAGGTAAAAAAATTAATAAAAAGCTATTATAAAATTTATTTGTTTTTTCATCGGTAGGCGAAAAAACGTTACTTTAATAAGATAATTACACACTACCTATTAAACTCAGCCGAGAAATTTGCAATATTGTTCTTGCTGTCGCTAACAGTTAACTCAAATATATGTTTACCTGCTGTAATATCGGCATTAAAGGTATAACTTAATACTTTTGTTTTATAGTCCCACTCCATCAATACCCACTTTCCATCTATTTTGCCTGAGTAAGTTTTTACGCCTGATAAATTATCGCCTATCCTCAAAAATATTCGCTTTGATTTAGTTAGGTTAATCCCGTTTTTTATGTTTAACGGGACAATCTTTGGCGGAACGGTATCGATCCTGATATAAAAATCGCCGAATGTGCGGCACTGCGCTTTTATATAGCCGTCCTGGTAATTTCCGCCATAGCATAAACCATCAGTATTTACGATCACCGCCTTATCAGCATATTTTCCAATGTTGCTGTCGGGTTTTATCCAAAGGTCATAGTTATCATGAATTGGCGTAAAGCGGTTATGGATGCGATGGATCACTGAAAAAGCGCCGGGCCTTTTCGGCAGCGTTGAATAAGTAAAATCAATATCATCATAAAGGTTACCGGGATTGATGGCCACCTTTACTTTATCGTTAGTAAATTCATTTCTTTTATCGAACCGGAATAAATCGCCGGCTTGTTTAAGAACAGGGAGACCATTTGCAATAAGGTTTGATTTTACATTAAAACTCAGTGTTGATGTATTGCCTGCCACATCTTTAACAACATACTCAACCTGGTGTACTGCATCATCATTAAAAGTAACGATACCCCGGTTTATTGATTGCGGGTAAAGCGATATTTTGCTGCCGGGCAATATGAAACATTTTTGTATCCAGCGATGTGTTTTTAAAAATTCAGGATAATCGATATAGGCGTTAATGGCGTGGGTTTGGTCGAAAGCAAAACGCTCGACCGCGAAGGTGTAAACAGTTTTGTCATCAAGTTTTAACTCGACGGAATAGATGCCGTTATGATTTGGCGATGCGCTTGTCACGTCATTGCTGCTGATACCAAAACCAATTTCGCCGGATAAATTAATAGTGACCGGCTTTGTTAAATGATATTCGCCGGCCCTCCCGGTAACAGCCAAAAACTGGCGGGGTGTTTTTTCGCTGAAAGGGTTTCCGTCCAGGTGATATATCCCGATAGCATAAATTGTTGGCGGCACTCTGTCTGGAATAGTTAAGCCAAACAATTGCGGGTTAATGGTTTCTTCCGTCTTTGTATCCCTGATCTCGAAATGGAGGTGCGGCCCTTCGGATGCCCCGGCATTACCCGACCACGCAATAACCTCATCTTTACATACCTGTATCTGTAACGGCTGCAGGTTAAAATCAACCTCAAAGCTTTGCTTTTTGTACTGTGAGTCGCGTAATATTTTGGTCATAGCCGGGCTAAAGCGTTCAATATGCCCGTAAACGGTGGTATAGCCGTTTGGGTGAGCAATATAAATGGCATTGCCAAAGCCCCCAAATTCCACGCGCAGGCGCGAGATATAACCATCAAACGCAGCATGTACAGGGTAACCGGTTGTTTGGTTAGTTTTGAAATCAAGGCCCGAATGAAAATGATTTGGCCTCAGCTCGCCGAATGAGCCGGCGGTGACAGGCGGCAGGTCGAGCGGGTAGCGGAAGAAGTTTTTGGGGTATTGCCTGCTTTGGATAGCGCCCTGCGCAAATACATAAGTAAAAAAACTAAAAACCAGGATGACAGCGAGCGTGTATTTTTTGATCATACCTACTTAACGTAAAAATCAAGCAATTTGTGATCTTCCAAATAACCCTCCAGCCTGTCGCCAACATTTACTTTGGCTACCCCCTGCGGCGTCCCGGTAAAAACCAGGTCGCCTTTTTTTAGGGTAATGTATTTTGAAACAAAGGCAATAATGTATTCAAATGAGAAAAGCATATTGGAAGTATTGCCGAGTTGCCTGGTTTGCCCGTTAACATCCAGTTTAAAATTTAAGTCGTGCAGATCGGCAAATTGTGTTTTTGGTAAAAATTTACTTATTGGCGCCGAGTTATCAAATGCTTTGGCCAACTCCCAGGGTAGGCCCTTTTCTTTATGCCGCTGCTGTATATCGCGGGCCGTAAAGTCGATACCTAAGGCAATCTCATCAAAATAGTTTTGGGCAAATTTTTCGCTGATGTGCTTACCCTCTTTACAAACCTTTAATACGATCTCAATCTCGTGGTGTATATCTTCCGAAAAATCGGGATGATAAAAAGGCTTATTGTCTTTAAGCAGGGCGGTATCGGGTTTCATAAATATCACCGGTACCCCTGGTACGGGGTTATTTAACTCTTTGGCATGTTCGGCATAATTACGGCCAATGGCAATTATTTTCATAATGCCGAAAATAGGAAATTTGTCTGAACCGTTGATTTATTTGATTAAATGATTTTCGTTGATTAATTGCGGAATGCGGAAGTTGGAATGCGGAATCTGAACCGTTGATTTATTTGATTAATGGATTTCGCTGATTAATTGCGGAATGCAGAAGTTGGAATGCGGAATTCAAAATCAAATCCGAACCCGATAGCTAACGGGTCGAAATTCCCAAATCCGAAATCACAAAACCGATATCCTTTTGATCACTGATTCAGTCCCGGCAACAATTCTTACAAAATAAAAACCGCGGGATAGTTTGCTGTTTAACGGGTAGCTGAAATTTTGCTCGCCAGGTTGAACCCTTTGCGAAAACAGGGTGGCGATGTCATTACCTAAAACGTCCACTATTTTTATGGTAACGTTTGAATAACGCGACAGATCATATTTCAAATTAATCTGATCTGTAACAGGATTAGGAAATACCTGCACATTATTTAACAACTTATCATCAGGTTTATAAACACTAACTTTTTGCGTGGAGATAACGGCTGGCTTTAACGGGGGGAGCACCAGGTGTAAATTATTTTTTAAATAACTTTTTGTTTGCTTTGGCTTTAAAAGGTGTATATAAGTTGTATCCGACTGCGAATACGCAAAGCTGCTGGTAAAGGCAAAATTCATGAACATTGCCAAAGCAATTACTACAAGCCATGAATGTATATAAGTAAAAATTCGCCTCATCCTTTAATATTATTTACAAAAGTATAAATAAAAGCAGTCATCAATTTAAATAGTAAGCATTTTGGTATACATTTTAACAAAATTTAACAAAATATGATTCAGTAAGTTATAAATTTAATTTGATAACACAATTATTAATATTTTAAGTTGATAATTGTACTTTTAAATATTTCAATTACTAAAGGTATAAAGTGACAGCTCATACGCATAAAGATCTGCAAAAATTAACAGCCTCGGGGCTGCTCATCAGTTTAGGAATAATTTATGGTGATATTGGTACTTCACCGCTGTACGTGTTTAAAGCAATTGTCGGCGTCCAGCAAATTACAGAAACCCTGATATTAGGCGGTGTCTCCTGTATTTTTTGGACACTTACCCTGCAAACCACATTAAAATATGTAGTAATTACATTACGCGCTGATAATAAAGGCGAAGGAGGGATATTCTCTTTATTTTCCCTGGTACGGCGCCGGGCGGCATGGTTAATCGTACCTGCAATCATAGGGGGATGCGCGTTGCTGGCCGACGGTATTATTACACCGCCAATAACAGTTTCCGCAGCAATCGAGGGGCTAAAGTCCTATTATCCCCACTTACATACGGTACCTATTGTTATAGCAGTAATAATAGCGCTTTTTATTATCCAGCAATTCGGGACATCGTTGGTTGGCAGGGCGTTCGGCCCCATGATGTTTATATGGTTTACCATGATGGGCATACTTGGTTTTACTTTTATTGTGCAAATGCCAATGATCGTCAAAGCTTTAAACCCCTATTATGCGTACGTATTGCTAAGTACTAATCCAAATGCGCTTATCATACTTGGCGCTGTATTTTTGTGTACAACAGGCGCGGAAGCGTTGTATTCAGATCTTGGCCATTGCGGGCGAAAGAATATCCAGATCAGCTGGATATACGTAAAAAGCTGCCTTGTGATCAATTATTTGGGGCAGGCAGTTTGGTTGCTGCAGCACAACGGAAGAGTTATGGATTTAAATTTGCATAATCCTTTCTATGAAATTATGCCCGGTTGGTTCCTGCTATATGGTATTGGCATTGCCACTGTTGCTGCAATTATTGCCAGCCAGGCCCTGATATCGGGGTCGTTTACTTTGATCTCCGAAGCTGTAAAACTAAATTTATGGCCAAAGGTGAGGATAAATTATCCTACCATACAAAAGGGGCAATTGTATGTACCCAGTGTTAACTGGCTGCTGTGCGCCGGATGTGTTGGCGTTGTTTTACTGTTCAGGTATTCTGACAATATGGAAGCTGCATACGGATTGAGCATCACCGTTGCCATGCTGATGACCACCATATTGGTATCAAATTTCTTAAGGCGGAAAAAAGTCCCCACCTATATTATTACTGTATTTTTAATTGTTTACCTGTTCATCGAAGGGTCCTTCCTGGCAGGTAACCTCATTAAATTTATTCATGGCGGCTGGTTTACCTTATCAATAGGCTTTATATTGTTCACTATTATGTGGACATGGCGTACAGCGCGAAAAATAAGGAACCGTTATGTTAAGTTTATCGAGATCGCCGATTATTTCAGCATTATTAAAGAATTGAGTGAAGATGAAACGGTGCCGAAATACGCATCGCAGCTTGTATATTTAACCAGCGCCAATTTCAGTTCGGAAATAGAATCAAAGATCATTTATTCTATTCTCCAGAAACAGCCCAAACGTGCTGACATTTACTGGCTGGTGCATGTGGATGTGCTGGATGAGCCGTACCGCAAAGAGTATGAGGTTGAATTTTTAGTCCCCAATAAACTGATCAGGATAGAATTTAAGCTCGGCTTTAGGATAGAGCAGCAAATAAACCTTTTGTTCAGGACTGTTGTTGAAAACATGGTGAAAAACGGCGAAGTTGATATTACGAGTACTTATAAATCATTGAACCACCATAAAATTGTTGGCGATTTCAGGTTTGTTGTGATAGAAAAAATGCTTTCGCGCTCCCATAACCTTTCATTTTACGAGGGTTTTATAATGGGTTACTATGGCCTTTTGAAGCATTTGAGCTTATCAGAAGAACGTGGTTTCGGGCTTGACCTGAGCTTTGTTACTATCGAGAAAGTTCCGTTAATGTTAACCACCCCGGAACCGGTTAAGATCGACCGCATCCGTTAATAGAGCCAAGAATCAAGGATCAGGAATCAGAAACATGCTATTGCCTGTTTTTGCCCATTTTTTCCTGATTCTAATATTTTTGACTGTTGATTTATTTCATTAATCCAATTTTACTCCAGATTGTTGTTTTACTTTTATGTTAAATTAGTGTTAAGGTTTTTGGCTATCTTGCAAGCCGACCACCTTGGTCATTGTTAAACATAAATACTGGCTGTTGAAAAAAATAATATTTGCCATATTCTGCTTTATTTCTTTTGAGGCCAATGCCCAGGCTACCCGTGATACTACAAAAAAGAACCTTGGCGATACTATAAAAAAGGACCTTTTAACAGCTCCCGATACGGTTAAAAAATTACACAGCAGCCCATTATCGCTCATCGTTCCGGGCGCTTTGATAGCGTATGGGGCGTCTTCGTTTGTAATTCACCCGGTGCGCCAGTTTGATTTTTACCTTCATGACAGGATTGAAAGAAGCAACCCCAATTTTAACACAAAGGCTGAAAGCTATTTCCTGTTTACGCCTATTGTTATGGTTTATGGTTTAGATTTGGTTGGCGTCGAGGGCAAAAATACGTTTATTGACCGCACCGCCTTGCTCGGTTTATCAGGCGGTTTTTTAGGTGTTTCTGAACTCGTTACAAAATATACGACACATCGCTTACGGCCTAATAAGGCAGATTATTTATCTTTTCCATCGGGGCATACCGGCCTTGCATTTATGGGGGCCGAATTTTTAGCGCAGGAGTATTCCGAAAAATCCCCTGTTTATACCATTATAGGCTATACCGCTGCCGTAACTACCGGCATATTCAGGATGTATAACAGGGACCATTGGTTTAGCGATGTGGTTGCCGGCGCGGGTTTCGGTATACTTTCAACGAAAGCTGCCTACCTGGTATATCCCTACTTAAGAAATATGTTAACCCATAAAGATAAGAATGGCAAAAGCACTATGATTATGCCAACTTACCTGGATGGTGTGCCGGGACTGGCATTCGCTATGCAGCTGTGAGGTTTGTCGTAGTGATTTAACGTTGAAAAGTTGATTAAAATTGACCCGGGTTTGAAAAGCCGGCTTTGCCGCCGAAATCTGATTTCAGGACAAGTATTTATAACAATACAGCCAAACGTAAATGTTTATTTATAATTTTGCCGCAGACCCCTGTAAAAAACCCAGGAAATACATTTCAATTTTATAGCGTACGGATGAACGATTTAGAAGATTATTTTAATAAGAACAAAAAGCGCGTTATTGATAAATGGAGCCATTATTTTGAGGTATATGACAGGCACTTCAGCAAATACAGGGGCAAAGAAATTGTATTATTAGAGATCGGGACATTCCAGGGCGGAAGCTTACAAATGTGGAAACAGTATTTTGGCGATAAGGCTAAAATTTATGGAATAGATATAAACCCCAATTGCAAGCAGGTTGAGGAGGAGGGGATAAAAATCATGATCGGGTCGCAGTCTGACCGCGATTTTTTAAAAAATGTTGTAAAAGAATTACCCCCGTTTGATATACTGATCGATGATGGCGGGCATACGATGTTGCAGCAGATCGTTACGTTTGAAGAGCTTTTTGGCCACGTAAAACCTGATGGCGTTTACCTTTGCGAAGACCTGCATACTTCGTACTGGAAAAAATATGGCGGCGGCCATAAACGGAAGGGCACTTTTATTGAATATTCAAAAAACTTTATTGACCAATTGAATGCCTATCATTCAACAGAAGAATCATTGCCTGTGAGTTCGTTCACCTCGTCGGTAAGTTCCATACACTATTACGATAGTATATTGGTTATTGAAAAACGGCCAACGCCAAAGCCAATACGTTCGCAAACAGGAACTATCACAATACCAGATATGGAAACTACAGAATTAAAAGGTTTTGAAAAATTTAAAGCGCGGCGGAAATACAAATTAAGCCTTGAAATGAATAAGCTGACCTCGTTTCTCAAACTGCCCTGGAAGAACGGCGATTTTTAGCACACAATAACAATATCTATCCGGCGGCGTACTTGCTTATTTATTCTTATGGTTAACACAATGTTATACTAAGTACCACTTCACCCATTTTACTTTATATTTGATTACCAAATATAATTAATGAGCCAGGTTAGGGAATTAAAGTGCCCGCATTGCGGCGAGTGGACCCTGTGGAACGGCCAGGTGGACGACAGGTGCCTTAATTGCAGCGAGTTTTTGGAGCCGCAGCGTTTTTCGCGCGAGGTAGAAAGAAAGATCAGCCGGGAGTTGACAAAAGAAAACGATTACTTTTTTATAAGGCCGGAAGACAGTCGCTTTAAACGCTGGTGCAAAAGCTTTTTAAACCAGGTGCGCTGGTTGGCCTATTACGTGCAGATAGCCTTTTTTGTCTTTGTAACTGCGCTGCTGGTTTTGTTAAGCATATTTACCGGCTAAATGAAAACATTGCTTAATCCGTGGTTTATTACGGGCTGCCTCACCTGGCTTATCGTAATTACATTCCGAAAACTTGGCCATCCCTTGCCATATATTAACGGATTTATTAACGATGCTTTTGCCATACCGGTCATCGCAAACCTCGCGCTATGGTTTCAACGGGTATTTATCATCAAAAGCAATTATTATGTGTTTGCGCCCTGGCATGTTATATTTATTGTGGTTTACGTAAGTTTTATCTTTGAAGGATTATTGCCGCTGCTGTCAAAAGCCTACACCGCAGATTGGATGGATGTACTGCTCTATATTTTTGGCGGCTTATTTTTTTACCTGGTGATGAACAAGCCCCTTGCGAAAACCCGCTTTTAAACAAAAAATAGAGCCGTTGGTTAATATTGTTACAGGCTATCATTGCCATGCCTTCATCAGTTGTAGCCAACTTTAAATATGATCGTACGAGATCGATATTAAGGGTGTTTTTTGTATCCGGCAGCGTTTATGATTATTTCCGTGTGCCTAAAGCGGTGTATAATGAAATGAAGCAATCCGGTTCAAAGGGAACATTTTTGAATTTGCGGATCAAAGGGGCGTACCGGTATAAAAAGATAAAATAACGCACTTTCTCACTTCGCAATACTCAACGCCCCCGTCGGGCATTTGGCCACTTGTTCCCTGATCTCTTCACTGGTTGCGCCATCCATATTTATCCAGGGCCGTGCGGCCGGGTTAAATACTGTAGGCAGCTGGGTTGCGCATCGCGCGGAATGCCGGCAAAGTTCGGGTTTCCATACTACCGTTATATCTTCGTTGGTGTATGTATGCTTCTTTTCTTCACCGCTATCACTGTAAGCAAATGTGCGGATATGTATTTCGCCTTCAAGTATTTTGGATATGGGGCATACCCTGGCAATCTGTATCATCCGCTCACGCTGCTCATCTGTCACCGGCGATAAGAAATTAAGATCGCGGTCTATCACGGTAATATTTTTCCCTTCCCTGATTTCACGGTACAAATTTACGGACACCGATATATTGGGGACGTTCCATCCTTTTCTGTCGATATACATACGCAATGTTGCCAGCGTACAGGTGCCCAGTGATGACAGTAATAAAGTAGTCGGATCGGGCCCCTTATCTTTCCCGCCCGAACTTTCAGGTTCATCCGCAATAAACTTACCATTCCGCCATGTTACAGTGCATTTATATTTTTCTGTCCCTATAGTAGCAATTACCGGATGTTCAAATGCATATTTCATGTTTATAATGTTTTTTAGGTATTGTCAATTAAAACGAGGCAGAAAAAAGTCAAAGGCGCCTTTTTTCTGCTATGAACTATGAACTAAAATAAAACATCCGCAAATGCAGGCGTTATATCAAACATTTTTTTAGCGAAGGGGCAAAGCGGCAATATCTTCAAATGGTTTTCCCTCGCGTAAGCTACACCGGCTTTTACAAGTCGCAACCCCAAACCCCGGCCTTCATACTCTTCATTTACTTCGGTATGGTCAATGATCATTTTACCCGGCCCGGCTAAAGTATAATGCATCACCCCGATCTCCTCACCATCACGCTCTATATAAAACACCCCTCTTTTACCGTCGTTGTTGTTTTTTACCTGCATGTTATAATGTCATTGGTCATTGGGTCATTAAGTCATTGTTTGAAGTTCTTTCTTTCGGACTTCCAAACTCTCTTAAAAAGACTGGATAAAATTAAAGAATAATTCCTACATTTAAATCTATGCAACCAGTTACTGTATCCACCCTAAAAACATTCGATGCCCTGAAGAACGTGCCTGATGACCAGCTGCAATGGCTGATCGACAACAGCAACGAATACCTGCTGCCCGACGGACACCTTTTAACTGTACAGGGCCACCCGCTGGCCGGCCCGCATTTTATAATTAACGGACAACTGAACGTATTTGTGGACCAAAATGGCAGCAGGCGCGAGATCACCACATTTAATACAGGCGACATTACAGGCTACCTGCCGTATTCCAGGGCGGTTATGGCAACTGTTAACAGTATTGCTGTCGGCGAACTGCATCTTGTTTCGTTCCCTACCGAGAAGATAAGGGAAATGATAAGGGACCGTTTTGAACTTACCCAGGCCCTGGTGCATGTTATGAGCAACCGGGTGCGCGAATTCACGGCGCTGCAGCAGCAAAATGAAAAAATGATGGCGCTTGGAAAACTGTCGGCCGGGCTTACCCACGAGCTGAATAATCCTGCATCGGCTATAGTGCGCGACTCGGTATCACTTATTGAACACCTGAAACTTCAGCCACACACATTTAAAAGTGTGATTGCAATAAGAATGGATGCGGCACAGGTTGACACAGTAAATGACGAGTTGTTCAGGATACTTGCTATAAAAGACAGGGCCCGCTTATCACTAAAAGAAAAAACAAAACAGGAGGAAGAAATATCCGGCTGGCTCGACGGACATGCTGTAGAAAACTGTGATGACATGGCGGAAAGTTTTGTCGATTTTGGTTTTACTATTGAAAACCTTGAAGAAATTGGCAAAGACATCCCTGAAGCCTATTTGTCGCCGGTATTAAACTGGATCAGCAATTTGCTGGTTACCGAAAAAATGGTAGAGGATATCCAGGAATCGGCGCGGCGGATAGCCAACCTTGTAAATTCTGTGAAAACGTTTACCCACATGGACAGAGGGTCGGATAAGCAATGTGCCGACATCCACATTGGTATACGTAATACGCTTGTAATGCTGGGTTATAAGTTAAAAAAGGGCAATATTACCTTAATTGAGGACTTTGACGAAAAACTGCCGCCGGTTAATGCAATGATAGGCGAGCTTAACCAGGTGTGGACGAACCTGATCGATAATGCCCTTGATGCAATGGAAATAAACGGCAAGGGCACGTTAACTGTAAAAACTGAGCAGGACAGGGAGTTTGTACAGGTTTCTATTATGGATGACGGCCCTGGAATACCCGATGATATAAAATCGAGGATATTTGACCCGTTTTTTACGACAAAAGAAATGGGTAAAGGCACAGGCCTGGGGCTCGAGGTGGTTCAACGCATCGTTCGCCAGCATAATGGCTCGATAAAGGTTAGCTCGGTACCGGGGAAGACTGAATTCGTTATTTGTTTCCCGATAAATGGATGATTTTGATTTTAGATCCCGATAGCTATCGGGACGGAATTTTCGATTTCGGATTTGAAGAGTTGTAATGTTAAATCCTGTTTATCTTTGTGCAATAAAATTTTAATGAAGTTATACCGCTAAAATGGAACGACCCATAATTTTTTCAATAGACGACGACCCCCAGGTATTACGTGCTATAAGCCGCGATCTGAAAACGATGTACGGCAAAGAATATAAAATTATGAGCACCACATCAGCAACAGAGGCGCTCGAAAGTCTTACCGATCTGAAAAACAGCTCGGGTGTTGTAGCGATGTTTGTATGCGATCAGCGGATGCCGGAAATGGAAGGGGTTGCATTTTTAGAGAAGGCCATAAAAATATTTCCGGACGCTAAGCGAATATTGCTGACCGCCTATTCGGATACCGAAGCTGCTATAAAGGCCATTAACGATGTGCAGCTTGATTATTACCTGATGAAACCCTGGGACCCGCCCGAGGAAAAGCTTTACCCGGTAATAAATGACCTGCTTGACGACTGGCAAAATGATTATATTCCCGAATTTAAAGGCATAAAGCTGGTTGGCTACCAATTCTCGCCGCAATCGCATACCATTAAAGATTACCTTGCCAGTAACCTTATTCCTTACCGCTGGCTGGATGTTGAAAAAAACCCGGACGCGAAGGATGTTTTGGAGCTTAATAAGGTAGGCGTTGGTGAATTGCCGATGATAGTTTTTGAGGACGGCGCTTATTTATGTAAACCAACTATAAAGGCCATAGCCGAAAAAATTGGCAGAAACCCGCAGATCACCAATGATATTTATGACGTTGTGATCATTGGCGCAGGGCCGGCTGGATTGGCTGCGGCAGTTTATGGCGCATCCGAGGGCCTGAAAACCTTATTGATAGAGCGCAAGGCGCCCGGCGGCCAGGCCGGCTCAAGTTCAAGGATAGAGAATTACCTTGGTTTCCCGGCGGGATTAAGCGGCGCGGACCTGACAAGGCGCGCCATTAGCCAGGCTATGCGCCTGGGCGCTGAATTTTTATCGCCCCAGATGGTAAATGATATCAAACAAAAAGATGGCTATAAAACCATTATCCTTGATGACGGGCCCGAAATTATAAGCCGCACAGTAGTGATCACTACCGGTGTTGATTACCGCAAACTGG
>Ga0207060_10137_pt1 | contig 27210 bp, 25 predicted proteins | sample Alteio_BWMinCont_30_FD_153270 | JGI IMG/M metagenome (GOLD analysis project Ga0207060, IMG submission 153270) | Enriched cells from forest soil in Barre Woods Harvard Forest LTER site, Petersham, Massachusetts, United States -... | ecosystem: Environmental > Terrestrial > Soil > Temperate forest >...
ACTATGGGGTTAACCATGGTATTCACATTAGCGTTAACTATAGGGTTTACTGTTGCGTTGATAACCGGGTTAACGTTTGCATTAACAATCGGATTAACAACGGCGTTCACATTTGCATTGACTACCGGGTTAACCACTGCATTTACATTTGCGTTAACAACGCTGCTAACTACGGCCTCAATGCGGGGAGTTATGACCGGGGCGACAACGGGAACAGTAGTGACTACAGGCGTTACAACCGGTGTTACAACCACCTGTGCGCATGAAGAAGGGACATTCATCACAGCAGCTAAAGGCAGCAACAGGAAATACTTCCAAAGGCTGCGGGGGGTGATGATTGGGATAACAACTGGTCAACCAGCACTTATTTTTCAATGAGCGATTTTCCAAGCCTCCCAAAAGGACAAAAGGGCGACTTTTCGCTGAAAAGAGAAGCAGGCACTATAGTATTTACGGGCAAATTCGATGACGACATGGGCTTCGGCCACTATAAATTTACCGCCGACAACACCTTCAGCGATTTTGTAAAAAGCCAGGGTGTAACCGGCGACGAAGATCGTAATGCGCTCTCTTTCTTTATGGTCGATCTTAAAAAATCATACGTAGAAATGGTGATAAGGAACGGTTTCAAAGACATTAACGGAAACCGTCTTGTTTCAATGGCAGCCCTTAAAGTTGATGAGCCTTATATAAAAATGTGGAAAGCGAACGGCTTTCCTGACATCACGACAAATGAATTGGTATCAGCCAAATCAATGCATATACACGAGGCTTATGTTAAAGAGATCCGTGATGCAGGATACCCTGATATCAGCATCCACCAATTGGTGGCTTTTAAATCACAGGACATAACCGGCGACTATATCAGGAGCCTGCGTACAAAAAATGGCAACGGCGAAAGTGAGCTGCCGCCTGCCAACCAATTGGTGGCCTATAAATCAATGAATATCGATGCGGCTTATGTTAATTCATTTAAAGCGGTCGGTTATGAAAACATCCCCTATAACCAGCTTACTGCTATGAAATCGATGGATATTACGCCCGAATTTGTAAAAGGCTTTGTAGACCTGGGTTATAAAGATATCCCCGCCCATGACCTGATCGCATTAAAGTCGCAAGGTATTGATGCGGCATACGTAAAAAACTTTGAAGATGCCGGTTATAAAGACATCCCGGTGCATGACCTTGTGGCCTTAAAATCACAGGATATAACCCCCGAGTACATTAAAGGCTTTGAAGCGATAGGCTATAAAGACATCGCCATTCATAGCCTGATCCCGCTAAAATCAATGGACATTACGCCGGAGTATATTAACGGTTTCAAAAAGCTTGGTTTTACCGACATTCCGCTAAACGAATTACCGGGTTTAAAATCGACCGGGGTAACACCTGAATATGTGGCATCCATGCAGGAAAAAGGGTTTAAGTCAACCGATTTGAGGAAATATATGCGTTTGAAGAACACCTTCAATGAAGATAAATAGCTGGGGTTAGTGATTAGTCCGAAAGTCAGTAAAGTCCGAAAGTCCGAAAGAAGCTGCAACTGACGTTTCCGCAAAAAATAACTTGAGTTATATAGAAGAGGGTAGAGATCAGAGGTTAGGGAAAATGATTCGTCGGGTTGGCTTTTTAGGGGAACATCACAAAGAAATCAACATCACACATAGAGAAGATCATGAAAAAATTATTAGTTGCCGTGTTATCAGTGATCCTGGCAGCAGCAACAACTTTTACAGCAAAATCCCAGGAAAAGGTTAAAACTGAAAACAGGAACGATGACGCATGGTCGAATTCCGGCGGTAATCATGTACCGGGCACATGGATGGCTTATATTGAGGACCAAAAAGTTTATATCCGGTTTACCGGGGAAGACTGGAGTGCAGAGCGGTCGTTTCCAATAGCAGAGCTGGGAACTTTGCCAACAGGTGACGGAACTTTTGCCCTAACCCGGGAAGCAGGCGCAATCACATTTAAAGGCACATTTGAGGGCGGCAAGGGGCATGGGTTTTACACCTTTGCCGAAAATGCCCCTTTTAAATCGTACCTGGAGGAAAAAGGTTACTCGGCGCCTGACAAGGAGTTGATGCTGAATATTTTCCTTACAGATGTAAATAAAAGCTACTTTGAGTTTATGAAGGCGAATGGTTATGATGAAATATCAAACAGCCAGTTGAAAGATCTTGCCCAGCAAAACCTGAACCGGAAAGTATTGGGAGATTATTTTAACCTTTTTAAGACTGAAGACGGCGGCCATCCGTCAATCGAAAAAATGGTTGATTTAAGGGAACATGGCTCACACACCCATATACATACACACTCACTATAAGATCATGAAAAAAATATTAATTGCGGGGTTATCAGTTATCCTGGTAGCAGCAACAGCATTTACGGCGCAATCGCAGCAAAAAATTAAAGTCAAAGTTAAAACTGAAGACGGGGACAGGGACAGGGACGAGGACGGATGGTCGAATTTTGGCGGTAACCACGTGCCGGGCACATGGTTGGCCTATATTGAAGACGAAAAGGTTTATATCGAGTTTACCGGGGAAGACTGGAATACCGGCAGATCATTTGCATTGTCTGAACTCGGCACATTGCCTACCGGCGAGGGTACTTTTAAGGTAACCAGGGAAGCCGGCACTGTCACATTTAAAGGCGTATTTGAAGGCGGCAAGGGAAACGGGTTTTATACATTCGCCGAAAATGCGGCTTTCAAATCGTACCTGGGGCAAAAAGGCTATTCGGGCCTTAATAAGCAGTTAATGCTGGATATTTTCTTTACGGATATAAGCAAAAGCTACTTTGAATTTATGAAAGCTAACGGATATGGCGAAATATCAAACAGCCAGCTGAAGGACCTCGCCCAGCAGAACCTGAACCGAAAAGTGATGGAAGATTATTTTGGCCTTTTTAAAACCGAAAGCTGGGGCCATCCGTCGCTCGGTAAATTAGTTGAGTTAAGGGAACATGGTGTAAACGCGCGTTTCGTAAACAGCTTTCACAAGATGGGCTACAAAGAAAATATTCCTTTGGATAGGGCCCTGGAACTGCGCGATCATGGCGTAAGCCCTGAGTTTATTACCAGCATCCAAAAAATGGGCTACGAAAAAATAACGCTTGACCGCGCGGTTGATTTAAGGGATCACGGTGTAACCCCCGAATACATCAGCAGCATCCGGAATATGGGCTATAAGGATATCACCCTCGAAAAAGCCCAGGAGCTGCGCGACCACGGCGTAAACCCTGAATTTATACACACTATGCAAAACATGGGCTACAAAGATGTAACGCTCGACAGGGCACAGGAGTTGATAGACCATGGTGTAAACGCCAATTTTATCAGGAGTATTAATGAGTTGGGTTTTAAAGACCTGACGCTGGACAAAGCCCAGGAGTTGGTGGATCATGGCGTGAATGCACAATTCATTAAAAAGATGAGGGATAAGGGGGTTAAGGAAAACACCCTTGATGACTATATCAGGTTGAGAGATACAGGGTTTAACGAGTAAAACCGAAGGAACGACATAGAAAGATACTGCATTCTTGCTGCATTTTTATTGGCATTCCGGCACATAAGTATTAATTTTATGTGCCGGAATGTCCATATTAAATGATTTACACGCAATTTGCACCCCACCCTGCTTTAACGCCTTATATCGACGCGTACTGGACGGCTACGGGCGAGGGGCCTGGCTTGCGAACGGAAAAAATATTGCCTGATGGCTGTATCGATATCATCTTTAACCTTGGCCCTGACTGCCAGACCGAAAGCAACACTTACCTGTTAAAAAGCGAACAGGCTTACCTCATAGGCACGATGACCCGGTTCAAAGAAACCGGTATGCTGCCCGAAACAAAGCTTTTGGGCATCCGCTTTAAACCGGCGGCTTTTACTGTTTTTTACGATTACCCCTCGCTTCATCAGCTAACTGATAAAACCGTTGAGTTTAAAAAAATATTAGCTCCTGATGTTAAAAGCACAATAAAATATTCTAACGCGTACCTTGATCATTTCTTTTTAAAAGAACTGTCACAGCCTAAGCGCTCGCTCCTCCCTATAGTTGCCGGTATACAGGCCCATAATGGCCAGCTCAGCGTTAATGCCCTGGCGCAGAAGTATCTTACCACTATCCGGCAACTGGAAAGAAGTTTCAACCAGCACCTGGGCATAAGCCCAAAGGAATTTATCAATTTGGTGCGCTACCAGTCCACCTTCCAAAAGATCAGGCATAATACAGCCAATAAAAGTTTGTTAGAAATAGCTTTTGAAAGTGGCTACTACGACCATTCGCACCTAACCAACGAGATCAAGAAATATACCGGGCTTGCACCAACGCAATTGTAATTTTGTCGCTTTTTTCCAAAGTGGGCGGCTGTGAAGCTGGATATATTTGTCCGGCTAACAAATGTTATGTTCAATAACCGGCAAAATGAAAACTATATATTTTAAAACAGCAGTACAAAATTTGTGGCTCCCCGCAATTTTCCTGGCGGCGGTTTCCATTGGATGGTCACCGGGTAAAAGCAGGCATACCGCAAATACCGGCGTTCCAACCCTCGTAAACACCTGCTTGTTTACAAACAATGTAGGCAGGCTTGTGGACTTTTACGAACCTATCCTTGGGATGAAAGCAAAGCGGCCCGATAAAACCTACGCTGAGTTTTCAACGGGAGTGGGTGTGCTGGCAATTTTCTCGCTTAAAGCCCAGGAAAAGTATATCCCCGGCTCAACAGCAGGGACAAAGAACGGGAGCATGGTTCTTGAATTTAAGGTTGCCAACGTTGATATGGAATACAAGAGGCTGCAGCGCCTTGTTAAAGTTTGGATAAAGCCGCCCACCACGCAGCCATGGGGCAGCCGGTCTGTTTATTTCCGTGACCCGGATGGAAATCTCGTCGATTTTTTTACTATGGTAAAAACTCAATAGGGATTCAAGAATAGTAAAAGGCGCTTCAATTATTTTAAAGCGATATGGAAAAGTTAAAAAAATATGCATCCGGCTTGTTTTTGGTGTTGATAGCTACCGCCTCAAGTGCTCAAAACAAAGTCAGCAATGTTCAACCAGGTACAAAAACAGATCAAATTATGGAACAGAGACTAAATTTTATAACCATCGGCGCCGCCGACCTCAACAAACTAAAACAATTTTATATTGAAAAGTTTAAATGGACCTCTTTGAAGGATAGTGACGGCATAGTTTTTTTTAAATTGAACGGATTTATTCTTTCATTATTTCCGGCAGATGAGCTTGCGGCGGATGCCGGGGTGCCTGCGAACGGCACAGGCTTTAAAAAATTTACACTTGCAATAAATTACAAGTCGGAAAAAGAAGTTGATGAGGTATTTAAAACCTTACAGGGCCGGGGTGTGAAAATAATTAAAGCGCCACAAAAAGCTTCATGGGGCGGCTATAGCGGCTATGTTGCCGATATAGAGGGTAACCTTTGGGAAATTGCGTACAACCCTTTCCTTGAAATGGATGATAAGGGAAACGTGTTGACGCACCGTTGATGTTAATAGTGGCAGGTTTTAGTAGCAGTAGCAGTTGAAAAATAAAAATCTACTGCTACTGCTACTTTGTACTGCTACTAATTAACCGGTATTTCCTGCGAAGGTTTTTGCGCTTCGGCATTTTTGGGAAGGGTGATAATTAACACGCCGTCTTCCTGTTTGGCACTGATAGCGCTGGTATCCACCTGGCCGTTTAAGTTTAACATTCTTTCAAAGGATTTTATCGGATATTCCTGCTTGCTGAAATTTGGCAGGTTTTCTTCGTTAACGGTGCGGGTACCGCTGATATACAGGGTATCGTCCTGTACCGAAATTTTTATGTTCTCTTTGGCATAACCCAGTGCATAAACATAAACCTCGAAATTGGTTTCATTGTCTGCTATGTTAATTGGCAGGTTGTGTTTTGGCCGGCGAAAGTGTTCGCCCCTGAAATGGCCGTGTTTTCCGTGTGCAGGGCCGCAGCCTTGTGCGCCTCTTGCTATGTGATGATCTCTAAACATTTTATCGTCATTTATGGTCGGCTTTATTGCCTTCCTGTTGATGAAGACGGATGGGTTCAGAAATTACTTTAAGGAAAATTTTATTTTTTATGACGGTCCGCATACAGCCACTAAGGTTATACATCGTGATCATTTTAACGCAGCCCATTGATCTTTTCTTTTTATGCGGCTTGGGTTTGATTGGGGTTAGGTTCGGATTCAACCATCACTAACCAGACCTTAACAGACGGGTTTGATTTTTCCATTAATGGTTTATATAAAAACTATATGCAAAATAATTCAATAATGCACACGCGTAATGCACGGACGTTTTTTGTACATTAGAACTTTCTTAGATAAGCGAACTCGTTCAAGCTACCGAACCGACCAAAAAAATTAGCAAAGAACATACGAGTTGAGTATGCCGTACGCCATGGCGTGGGGTTTCTCATTCGTGTGTACGCTCTTGGTCGGGCGTGGTAGCTTATGAGGCTCCACGCTTGCTTTATCAATCCGCCAGGTAGGGGCTAAAGGCGAAAGTATACGCTTTGAGAATGGTCCAAAAGTTGAAAATATTCCTGGTATTACTATTAATATGTGGCTGTAGGATAAGCACACAACCCACAGAACTTAATTATGCCAGCACGTGGCAAAAAAAAATGGATGATCCATCAATTAATTTAAAGCAGGTTTTTATAAATAATAAGATGCCTTGCGATGATCTGATGTTTCGGCCATCGCTCGAAGATGCAGTTAATTATCTTTGTGCCTGCAAGGTAAAAGGCAAATTGGTAATCTATCACATCAATGTAGAAACCAATGAGGTAAATAAAACAACTGAATTGCCACAGGTTGTACCACCGCTTAAATAATTATTTTTTGTGTCTGTATGCGGATAGTTCTTTTATTTTTGTCCGGGCGGCGCATTTGATATTCAGCTTTTCCGCTGACCTGGTTACATTATTCTATGGATTTGCCAAATTAAGGCAATAGATCAATTATTTCCCTTTCGCTCAAACCTTTTGCGCCATTCTTCTTTAAATGCCGCGCTGCCGGTCTCATCCATGAAACGACGTCCCTCGTTGTGCTGCCTGCCAATCGGTCCCCAAAGACGGAACCTGCCGAATAAAATTCGGCACAATATCATCAATCCCAGCGCCTGCCAATAATTAATAACGGTTAAATGTGTCATTTGCGGCAAAATGGCGTTCCATAAAAACATCGCCGCGCCGCTCAGCAGCAGGAATAGCGCCAAATAAAAAAGCCCGTATAAAAACTTCCGTTTCATTCTTTTATATAAAGATCACTTTTTTTCACTAACCACTGATCTCTAATTACTAATCTCCAACCACTACCACCAAAATTCATTATACAATGCTGCCAGGCGGCTGCGTAAATGCTTCACTGCATAACTTTTACGCGATATAATAGTTTTTAACTTTTCGCCGGTTTCATCGGCAATTTGCTGCAGGGTTTTGTCTTCCAGTTCGTTCCATATAAAAACCTGTTTCTGGTTTTCGGGTAGTTCATCCAGTGCCGCAAATAATTCGTCCCAAAATAATTCTTTTATATAAACCGACTCCGGGTCATTATCATCCTGTAACAAAATATCTGCAAAATTAAAGCCTTCATCGTCATCTTCATCTCTATAAACCAGGTCATCGATCAATTCTTCCGTTTTTTTGCGGCCCCTGTCAATGATCTTGTTCCGCGCTACTTTAAACAGCCACCCGCGTAACTGCTCAATTTCGTCAGTATCGTCAATATTACTCAATTGGCACCAAACATCCTGCAAAATATCTTCAGCATCGGCTTCCGTATTAACTTTACCGCGTATAAAGTTAAAAAGCCCTTTGCCATAATCGCTTACCGCCCTAATTATATTTATAGATCTATCGGCCATTCTTTCCTAATTCCTTTTTATTAAGGAAGACGAATAAGACACGGATTTACTTTAAACTATCTTCGAAATTGGCGCGAGGGGCGGTGCAATTCTATTCTTTGAAAAATGAATTTATCCTTGTGAAAAAAGTATTTTTACCGCAAATTGGTCCCGATATGTTTTTTGTGCTTTCAAAACTGCTCTTAATTTTCATTTTTCCCCTTACGTGGATTTTAACCCTTTTAATTATTGCCATAATAACCAAAAATCAAAAGTTAAAGCGCAGGTTATTAATTTTATCCGCTGCATTATTATTGTTTTTTTCTACTCCCTTTTTTTTGGATCAGTTTGCGAAACTCTGGGATATTCCGGCGGTTCCGTTGAAAAACACAGAACCATACAGTTGCGCCATCGTTTTAGGTGGCTTTTCGGGAGAGGATGGCAATGGAAACGGGTTTTTCAATGATAAGGCCGATAGGTTTATACAGGCCCTTAAATTATTCACCACCGGGACGGTTTCGCATATCCTGGTCTCAAGTGGCAACGGTACCCTGCTGCACGATAAATTTGCAGAAGCCGATTGGGTTAAAACGCAATTACAACAATTTAAAATACCCGACAGTGCTGTATTGATCGAAAATCGCAGCCGCAACACAATTGAAAATGCAGCTTTTTCAAAATCCATCCTTAAAGCCAATCACTTGCAGCCGCAGTATATATTAGTGACCTCGGCATTTCACATGCGGCGAGCACTCGGGATTTGTAAAAAAACAGGACTCGACGTAATCCCTTATCCATGTAATTATTTAGCCGGACAAAGGAATACCGCACCTGATTCCTTTGTCCCGGATTCGGAAACGTTTTTTAAATGGACGCTATACATTAAAGAGGTGGTGGGGGTGATCGTCAATTATTTGATATAGGGGTAATCCGCTTAAAAAATATGCTGCCGGCAGTTTTTCAACATTTATAACCCACTTACCCCAACTTTCCTTATTTTGGCTGCCTTAAATACGGAATAACCCAATCAACTTAATCAACCAATGACCTACTGCTTAGGGATCAAAGTTAAAGAAGGCTTGTTAGCCATTGCCGATACCCGAATAACATCGGGAACTGAAATTACAGTAAAAAAGAAAATATCGGTAGAACAAAAAGACCATTTTGCGCTTTTCATTATGACCAGCGGTTTACGGTCGGTGAGGGACAAGGCGGTTGTTTATTTTAACGAATTGCTGGAAACCAAAGAGTATAATAAACTATACAAGGCGGTAAACGCTTTTGGCGAGCAGGTGAAACGGGTTGCAAAGGAAGATAAAGATTCGCTGGAAAAAGCTGGCTTTAAGTTCGACCTGAGTACGATAATAGGCGGGCAGCTTAGAGATGATACTGAACATAAATTATTCCTGCTTTACCCCGAAGGCAACTGGGTGGAGCTTGGCCAAGGCGCGCCTTATGTAATTATTGGCAATTCGGGGCACGGAAAGGCTATACTAAACCGTATATTAGATGAAAATTCAAGTTTAAAGCTTTCGCTTAAAACCGGGTTTCTTTCTTTCGATTCAACCAGGGTAAGTTCAAATAATGTTGATTTCCCGATAGATGTGGCGCTGTACCGGAAAGACAGTTTTCATATTATTGAAAAACGGTACGAGAAAAAAGACCTGGAATATATCTCGACCCAATGGGCCGAAGAGCTAAAAGCCGCCCTTGAACATATATCCGAAGATTGGATGGATGATGCTTTTGATAAATTGGATTAAGTTGAAATAGGTTGTAGAGGTTGAAGTGAGTTGTAAGGGCTGTAAAGGTTGAAATTTATGACTCCCTACACTTTTAACTTCTTAACTTTTATAACCCTTACAACTTCTTATAACATTTACAACTCTAACAACCACCATGAAATTCAACGTCCTCACTGAAATGGAATATACAGCCCGGTCGCCAGGCACTGTTATATTGAATATCCATGCATTGCGGACACCCCACCAAACGGTAATCAATGAAACGTTAACCATTGAGCCTTACATAAAGGTTGAGGAACTGGTAGCAGCCCAAAGTGAAAACCGGCTGATCAGGTTTGAAATACCGGAAGCAAATTCAATTAAAGTGATCTATAAAGCTACAATTGATAATTATTGCGAAATAATGGATTATAGCCAGGTCGATGAGATCCAGGTTGCAAAAATGGATACTACGGTACTCCCCTACCTGTATCCAAGCCGGTATTGCCAGTCGGACAAGCTTTATCGTTTGGCAAATAACCTTTTTGGCCATATCCAGAATCCTTTTGAGAAGGTGATAACGCTTACAAATTGGATACACAAAAATGTGCAATACCTGAGCGGTTCCACCAATTCACAAACTTCGGCGTTTGATACCGTAACTGAACAATCGGGCGTTTGCCGGGATTTTGCCCATTTAGGGATTGCCTTGTGCCGGGCTTTAACCATACCGGCACGTTATTTTACCGGTTATGCCTGGCAATTAAAACCAGCCGATTTCCACGCCTGCTTTGAAGCTTACATTGGCGATCAATGGGTTTTGTTTGATGCCACAAAGCTTGTCCCGCTTAATGGCTTAATTAAGATAGCCTCCGGCCGCGATGCCGCCGATACCGCCATAGCTAATATTTTCGGGAATGTTATTTTTACTTCAATGCTGGTAAGCTGCGAATTAGCCGAAGATGGTTTTGAACCTTTTTATTATCTCCAGCCTGGTTTGATGGGATTGTCATATTTATAAGGTGGCCGGAAGCCATTAATACCGGGTCGCATGACCAATGAACCAATGTACTATTGAACCAATAAACTAAATAGACGTCGCGGGCAGATTCGAACTGCCGTGAGGGGTTTTGCAGACCCCAACCTATCCTCTCGGTCACGCGACTTTAAAAAAAACTATTAATCACTTATCCTGACCAGAGGGTTGGTTTCGAATTATCTTTCCCCGCTTTCGCGGAGCAGGAGTTAGCACCTTTTTTTAAGTCTGAAGTCGAAAGTCTTTAGCCTTAAGTCAGAATTACTTTCCGACCTTTGACTTTCGACTTAAGACTTTTGACTTAGACAGGTTGCTAAGACTTCAAAGGGCCTTTCCCTCAGTCTTTCTGGATAAGTACATATAAAGAACGATTGTTGATGCAAACATAATCATTAAAACTATAATTCCTATAGATTTAATAGAATATTTTATAGATAAATCGTAAACTATTGGTAATAAACAGGTTAAAATAACTAACGGTTAATAAACTAATCTCAATGCTTCAGTCTCTTACCGCTACTGCCAAAAGGCGCAACATGAATAATGATACCGATCAAAAAATTGACAGCCGACGCTACGGTCATCCACACATTTTCGAGGTAAAACCCGAAAACAAAAAGACATGCAAAGAAGAAAAAGTGAAACAAACCGGGTACGCACCAGGCCAGGTAGGAGATTTTTTTTACAATTACTTTCCTTTTGCGCCAGCCCCATGCTGCCAGGGCAATGAGGATAATAAGAGCGCCTAAAAACCGGTCGAGAGATGTTATGCCGAGCTTTTTGTAAAGAACATCCTCGAGATAACCCTCCATCAGGAACAATAGTATTTCGGAACAAATTAGTGCAAGTACGGTTACTAAAATAACTTTGCCCAGTGCAGGTTTATCAGCCCGTAACAGCTTTCGTTCAAATAACCGGCTGAACGCGGAATAAAAGAAAACCACCATTTGCCAGCCAAAAAAATTACCGAACGGTACGCCGAACCAGCCTGCGGTTAAAGGGTTAAGGTGGGTGCCGGTCCAGCTCCAGTGCCACATGTGCAGGCGGTAGGCGACTGTATCCATGCTTAGGTCGATGTTGAGGGCCAATAAGGTATCTAACGCAGCACAGGCCCACAAACTGAGGCCGAGGCTATCGCTGAAAAGTCGTGATGAATAAATAATAATACCCCAGCCGATGCCGATACAAAGCGGGATATTAAGCGGCGCTCTGCCGAACATGATCATAAACTGCCCGTAGGTGTAACCGCCGCCCGACATCACTTCAACATATTCGAGCACAAGGCCAAATGCCAGGCCGCCAAGCAAATAAGCAACGTCCTTTTTACTTTGTTTTACTGCGTGGGCAAGGCAAAGTAAAAATAAAAGGTAGGCGCTGCATTCAAAAACCGGGAAGCACCAGGATGGCGCCGGCCCGTACGGAATTCCGGGATAAGGGGGCATAGTTGTTTTTTGCGCAAATATACTGTGCTGGCTGATTTAATTTAATTGCTGTTGGAAATTTGTATCCCGTTTTAATTCCCCTTCATCTTTTTGTTCCGGTACAATACCGCATCCAGGGCCTGCTGTTGGTGATCTTTATGCCAATCGGTTATGGTAGTATGGTCGCGGTAGCATAACTCGAGATTCTCATGTGATTTTTTGAGGTCACCGCCTATGTATTTGCAATAATATAGTATATGCACTGATGTGTGCGGCTGGTTAAATTCGCCGGGCAAGCGCGTGTAAAACTTAATTATATCCAACGGCTCAACCACTAAGCTGGCTTCTTCCATAAACTCCCGTTTCATGGCGGCTTCAGGGCTCTCGCCTACATCCACCCAACCGCTTGGTATGCCCCATAAATGGTCGTCGTTCCTGTGGTCAAGCAGTAATTGGCCTTGATCGTTAAATAAAATGCCATTAACCCCTATTTTGGGCGTTATATAACCCAGCTCTTTAGCAAACCTTTCTTTTATTTCTGCTGATGGCAACCCGGAGATTTCTTCATACCCATCAGCCGCCATTTGTAGCAGCTTATTATATCGCTCTAAATCAAAAGGATTTTGGCTGTAATTTATGCCGAGTTGCGCAATAGCGCGTAATTCGTCTAATAAATCAAGGTAGTTTTTTTTCATGCCTTAAAAAATGTGAAACTGTACGTGATCCGCTTCGGCGATGTAGTTACAATGTCCAAATAAACGTTTGTAATTGACGTAGCTATTAAATTACCATTAAGAAATAGGAGGCAAGAGCCAAGACTAAAAACCATTATTTAAGGTTTGGTAATAAATAATTTCGTCATTCTGGGCTTCGTCTTGCTTCTTGGTTCTTGATTTCTTGCTTCTACCCTCCTACTCGCTTTTTAAGCTCTTTACAGGATTAGTTACAGCAACCTTTATGGTTTGATAGCTTATCACCACAATCGCTATCATTAAAATCATAAAAACTGGCAGCGTCAACAGCCACCAGTTAATTGTGATATGATAAGCGTAGGATGTAAGCCATTTGCTCATGATGAGCCAGGTTAAAGGGATCGCCAAAACGGATGCTATTGCAACCAACTTAACAAAATCCTTTGCCAGCAATACCAGTACCTGGTTTATTGCAGCCCCTAATACCTTGCGGATGCCGATCTCCTTTGTGCGCTGTGTGGCTACCAGGTAAGCAAGCCCGTATAAACCTAAACAGGCTATAAGTATGGACAGAACGGTAAAATAATTGAACAGCCTTATACTGGTTATGTCTTTTTGGTACATGGCGTTAAAGCCATCATCTAAAAAATTATAGTTGAAAGGCATATCGGGAAAATAGTTTTGCCAGGCCGCTTTAACAAGTTTTAGCTCGGAAGGGGCGATCTTTACAAATACCGACGACGATTTTTGGCCGTTATAGATCATCACCAGCGGCGCAATTGGATTATGCATGGAGCTGTAGTGAAAGTTTTTAACTACGCCGATCACCCTGCCCTTATTATTAAAACCTTCCATTAGCTGGCCGATAGGTTTCTTCCATCCCATCTGGTTTACAAAAGCCTCGTTAACAATGAAGCCTTCTTTTTTATCGGTCGCCATAGCATCGGATAAATTCCTCCCGGCGATAAGCGTCATGCTCATCAAAGGGATAAATTTATCGTCGATCATAAAATAATTCGACACCACTTCCCTTTTCACACCATTTGATGAAGCCATGGTGGTTGCTTTCGGTGTTTCGCCGTTGCCCATTGAAAAACTAACGCCGACTGACGTGCCTTTGACCCCGCTCAACTGCTTTAGTGCATTATTAAAGGCCGGTACCTGTAGCAATGCCACCGAGTCGTCGGGCAATGAGACATTTAATACCTGGTTATTATCAAAACCCAGCGAACTGTGCTGTATAAAATTTATCTGTTTGTTCATGATAAAAGCCCCGGCGATCATCACCGTGGCGATAACAAACTGGGTAACTGTGATTGCTTTACGTAGCGTTAGACCTTTTGCCTGGTGTTTAAAATTGCTTTTTAACGCAGTTATCGGTTGAAAACCCGACAATACAAACGCAGGGTATAAGCCTGTCAATAAAGACGATGCTAACACAACTGCGCAAATGCCCCAGAAACTACCGGACGCCCAGGCATGCGAAATTTTAATTTCCAATAAACTGTTTAAAAATGGCAGTATGATAAACATCAGGCCGATGCCAATCACCAACGCAATAGCGGTCACAAAAAACGATTCGAACAAAAACTGCCTGATCAGGCTTGATTGCAGGGCGCCTGTTACCTTGCGCACGCCAACCTCTTTCGCCCTTTCCGTTGCCCGCGCCGTTGAAAGGTTGATGTAATTCAGTAGGGCAATAACCAGGATCACAATTGCCAATACCCAAAATATGTACACCAATTGCTTATCGCCTTTTACGGTATCACCCATATTACCAGTTACAAAATGCACATCCTTTAGCGGTTCGATATTGAATTGTACGGAGTATTTCGATGCGCCCTGTTTGTTTAGCGCGGGCTGTATATCGTTTTTTGATATTAATGCCAGCTTTTTTGCGAAAGCGGCGTAATCGGGCTTTTGCCTGAACAGCACAAAGGTGTAATCATCAAAATCAAAGCCGGTCCAGGCGGTTACTTTTGAAAAATCGTCAGGTAATAAAGCGTCAATTTTTAGGTCGGAGTTTTCGGGTAAGTCTGCAAGTACGGCTGTTACATGATAAGGCAGTTTATTACAGGTGATGGTTTTCCCGATAGCCTTTTCATTACCGAAATATTTTTTGGCTAAGGCTGCTGTGATTACGATGCTGTGCGGGTCCTTTAAAGCTTGCGAAGGGTTGCCTTCAATAAATTGCCAGGTAAAAACGTCGAATATATTGGCGTCCGCTTTATACACAAATTTCTCGCTGAATAATTGGTCATTAACCTTCACTACGGCACCGTCAGGCTCCAAACGCACCGCGGTTTCTACTTCGGGGTAATTGTGGTTTAAAGTTGTTGCCAAAAGCGTGGGCGCTAACGCAACGGTAAGGTTATCCTTTTCGGGCGTACGCACCATATTGGTGATGCGTACAATCCTGTCTTTTTTCAGATTATAGCCATCATAGCTTAATTCGTAATTTACATACAACGAAATAAGCAAACAGGCTGCAATGCCTATTGAAAGGCCGCCGATATTGATGAGTGAAAAACTTTTATGGCGGATGAGGTTGCGCCAGGCTATTTTCAGATAATTTTTTATCATAAAATCAAATATTAACAGCCGAAAGTAAATGATTACTTTATTAAAATAGAGACATTAACATTTGATTAACAGATATTTAACAAAGTTTAACAAAGCCATCCCTACCACCCCGCCGCTTCACCGTCCTTCCGGCTTTCTGATGCGCCGAAATAAACCTTCTGTACAGGATCATACCTTATAGCCTGGTAACCGCCATAACTGCCGGGTATCTCGAAGCCTATTTTATGCCCCATATACATCAGGCTGCGGATAGTTTCGTAAGGAAAACCTGATTCGAGATAGATCATGCCTACGCCCTGCCGTTTTTCGCCGGTTGGTTCGGACGAACCCTGGTGGTCGATCCTTGGGGCATCACCGGCCTCCTGTGCGTTCATGCCGAAGTCGATCATGTTCATCAGTATCTCCACATGGCCCAGTGGCTGAAAACTGCCGCCCATCACGCCAAAGCTCATAAACGGTTTGCCGTCTTTAGTTACAAAAGCCGGAATGATGGTATGGAACGGCCGTTTATGCGGCGCATAAGTATTGTTTTGCCCCTCTTCGAGCGTAAATAATTGCCCGCGATCCTGGAAAGTAAAGCCCAAACCATCGGGCGACATGCCAGAGCCATAACCTTTGTAATTGCTCTGGATAAGCGATACCATATTGCCGTCGCCGTCAGCAACGGTGAGGTAGATATTATCCCCATCCTTTAGCGCAGGGTTGCCGGCTTCGTAACTTGCCGATGCATGGTTGGGATCGATCAGCTTGCGGCGTTCGGCGGCGTACGATTTTGAGATCAGTTCCTTTACAGGAATTTTTGCGAAATCAGGATCGGCGTAGTATTTGGCGCGGTCTTCAAAAGCCAATTTTTTTGCTTCCACAAATAAGTGTATATGCTCCGGGCTACCCCATGCTATCTTACTAAAATCAAAACCCTCTAAAATGTTCAGCATTTGCAGCACGCATATCCCCTGCCCGTTGGGTGGCAGTTCCCAAACATCATAGCCGCGATAATTGGTGCTGACAGGCTCAACCCATTCGGAGTGGTGGTCGGCCAGGTCTTTGTAGGACAGGAAGCCGCCGTTCTTTTTCATAAATGTATCAATAGTGCGTGCTATATCGCCTTTATAAAACGCATCACGTCCGCCTTTTGCTATCTTTTCGAGCGTATTGGCTAATTGGGGATTGGTACGAATATCACCCCGGCCGGGTATTTTGCCGTCAGGATTATACAATTCAACAATGTTAGGATATTGCCCGTAGAGCGCTTTAATGGCTTTTAATGACCCGGCGGATTCATCAGCAACCGGGAACCCATTGCGCGCGTAACCAATGGCATAAGATAATATTTGATCCATAGGCATTTTGCCAAAGCGGCTATGCAGCGTGAACCAGCCATCCACACAACCAGGTACGTTAACCGGCAGCGGGCCGGTTGCCGGGATATATTTTAACCCGCGTTTTTTAAATTCGTCTAACGTTAAACTATAAGGCGACCGCCCTGAACCATTGAGGCCAATAAGTTTGCCTGTTTTAGCTTCGTAAACTATAGCAAAAATATCGCCGCCAATACCGTTTACATGTGGCTCAACCACCCCAAGCACCGAGTTGGCTGCTATTGCCGCATCAACCGCTGTGCCGCCATGTTTTAGCACATCAAGGGCCGCCTGGGTGGCCAGGGGCTGACTGGTGCAAGCCATTCCATGCTGCGCCATAACTTCGCTGCGGGTAGCGAATGTTTTACCGTATGGCCTGTCCTGGGCTGATAAAAGAAACGGAGCGCATAACAGCAGCCAGCAAATAATGCTGCAAGAACGTTGAACATTTGTTTTCATAATGAGGCAGGTAATTTGAAAGCTAACTTAACAAATTATTGCAAATAGTACTACTTAGCAATTCAGTTAAATTTATATATCCGATAAAATCGTTACATTCACTTTGACATTTTTATACGATGAAAACATTGTCCCTCTTCATCTTAACCTGTTTGTTATTAGCTGTTAATTCGAAAGCAGAAACCCCTGTATATTCTTTTGGCGTCAGGATTACCGGCGAAGGAAAGCCCATGATCCTGATTCCCGGCAATAAAGGGTCGGCGGATACTTACAACGAAGTGGTAGCCCATTATAAAAGCCGCTATAAATGTTATGTGATCACCTTAGCCGGTTTTGCCGGTCAGACGCCTTCGGATGCACACGACCATTTATTGTTAAAACAAAGGGATGATATCATCAGGTATATCGTAAACGAGCACATTCATAAGCCAGTTTTGGTTGGCTTCAGTTTCGGGGCCGGGCTTGCTATGTGGGTAGCCTGTACCAGGCCTAAACTGATAGGCCCGTTCATAGACCTGGACGGCACGCCATTTGATGCCGCTGTAGATGTCGACCATTTTGACAAAGACTCGTTGATAAAAGCCGATGGCGAACGCTACAAAAAGGCATTAACACGAACACCAGCCTACTGGAAAATGCGGGACTCTGCCTTTCACTCGCCGGCTTCAAATAAAGAAGGTGCTATTTACCTGCAAAAATTGGTTTCTGATACCAATCGTATTGCTGAAATTATGAGATGGGATGTGGCGAGCGATTTCAGGAGCGGAATATTAATGAACCTGGAAGCGGACACCCTCGACCTGAGGGAAGACGTATCAAAAATAAAATCCCCGATACTATTGCTGGGATCGTGGCAGGGATATGATGTAATTAAAACAAAAGCAGATGCCGAAAAACGTTATGGCGCAGCATTCGCGAAAGCTAAAAACATAACAATAAGGTTTTCCGAAAATGGCAAGCATTTTTTAATGTGGGAAGATTTTGACTGGATGATCAGCGAAATGGATAAGTTTCTTGCAAAAAATAGCTGAGTCAAGAAGCGAGAATTCAAGAAGCAAGAGTCAAGACAGATAGCAACAGGTCTTCGTCTTGACTCTTGCTTCTTGAAGCTTGGTTCTTTTATTAAAAAATCTCTCCTACATCAATAAAAAGGCCGCGCGAGCCTTCGCGCCCAAAACCATAATCAATGCTGATATTTGTTTTTGATATGGTATTCAGTTTTATACGCAGCCCGGGGCCATATCCTGGCTGAATGGCTTGTAACCTTGTACCCGGCGCTGCCGAAAACGATTCCATGTTTAAAAAAACCACACCGCCTATCAGGCCGTTAGCTGTAATTTTATAACGGTATTCCCCTTCGGCATAAACCATGTCGGCCCCGCGGAAACGACCTTGGATGTAGCCCCTGCCCGTAGCTGAAAAAGTATCCCATTGCGTGCTCGGCAAATTCAGGTAGTCGGGGCGGCCGCTAAGGATCAGCCATTCATAGTTCCACAAAGCCAGCACATTGTCCGAGCCTTCGGGTAAATTGATATATTTCCTTACATCAATAATAAGCGAACGCCAGCCTGTGGTGCTCCCTAAAAATGAATAATTGTCCCTGTATTGCAGCGAGGCATACCCCCCCTTGAAAGGATTTATCGCATTATCACGCGAGTCAAGCAAGGCATTAAACGTAAAGCCTGAGGCGATGGACCGGGCGCTTTTACCGTACAATGAATAATCGGAAACGGTGCCATCGAGGTTTCCCTTATCCGAAACGTTCCAATGATCATCAAAAATGTAGCCCAGCCCCAGGTAAAAATTCCCGCTGATATGGCGCAATACGGTCTCATAAAATTGAAAATACGAGTAATCCATCGGGTCTTCATTCTTTATATTCGAGCTGCTGCCCAGGCCGTAGGTGCTTTGCGGATATTTGTAATAGCGGTAATCGCCTACAAAATTGTAAGTATTGTCCTTACTCCAGATATTGCTTTGGATCGGGAAGGTAAATTGTTTGTTTTCCGTAATAGCCGAACTGGCTACAATTGTAGATATACGGGATTGCGGCGCTGTACGGAAAGCCATATTGCCTGATAATACAAAGGCAAACCTCGATACAAGGGTATAACCAATAGCGGGGATAACCGAAAAAGAGGGCTTTGTGCTTACGGTGTCTGGTTTTTGGTCGGGTTTGATGTTAAGCAATTCTTCGAGCACGTCAGAAACATCTTTTTGCTTCACACCTTTTTTATAACTCGATGTCGAATCCCTTTTATATACCGTACTATCTCCAATTTTCTTAACCGGAATGGTTCTTAACGGTACCGGTTTCTTGTCCTGCGCAAAAACAGCAACGGTCAGAAATAACCCGAAAATAAATATGCAAGACTTTAAAAGTAACTTCATTTATGCCATTTACAAAAAGCCCGGCGATGTTTTAATTGTGATGTTCAGTTAATTTAACCGGGGTCTTAAATCGGAGTCGAAAGTAATCATTCTGTTACAAATGGAATAAGGAAATTGCATTTGCAAATTAGTTATGACGGGGGAATGGCAATAGCAGTTTGCAGTGGGCAGTTTGCAGAAGCGGTACCAGTTTGCAGTTTTTAGTTCGCAGTGCACAGGAGTGGCAGATTGCAGGTTGTACAGGATCGCAAAAAAACTGCATACTGCATACTTAAAACTGCAAACTGAAAACGTACTTTTGAAAATTACCTATTCGCCATTAATGGAATCAACTGCAATAAAAACGCCAAAGCAATTAGTTCAAAAAACCATTTTTGGCATCCTGTTCGCCATCAGTTTAGGTCATTTGCTGAATGACATGCTTCAGTCTGTGATCACTTCAGTTTATCCCTTATTAAAACAAAACTTCCATTTAAACTTTTCGCAGATCGGCATGATCACTTTTACCTTCCAGGTAACTGCATCGTTGTTGCAACCATTTGTAGGCTCCTTTACTGACCGTAAACCAAGGCCATACTCACTACCTGTAGGCATGGGCATTACGCTTGCGGGTTTGGTTATGCTATCGCAGGCGCCGAGCTTTATAGCCATACTTTGCGCGGTTGCCATGATGGGCGTCGGCTCATCTATTTTTCATCCCGAAGCATCAAGGCTTGCGCACCTGGCAGCCGGTGGAAAAAAAGGGCTGGCCCAATCAATTTTCCAGTTAGGCGGCAATAGCGGCAGCGCCATAGGCCCTTTGCTGGTGGCACTCATCGTGGCGCCTTATGGGCAGCATTACATTGCCTGGTTTGCTCTGGCAGCGATGCTGGGTATTGTTGTGCTGTCAAAAGTTGGCCAATGGTATAAAGGCCATTTGAACCTAACTGCAAAAAACAAGGTCATAAAACAAGAGGTTCGTTCCGGCCTGTCCAAAACCAAGGTATATTTCTCGCTGACGGTATTGATGCTGTTAATATTCTCCAAGTTCTTTTACCTGTCGAGCATGACCAATTATTTTACCTTTTTCCTGATCGGCAAATTTCATGCTTCCATACAGCACTCGCAGCTGTACCTGTTCGTGTTCCTGGCTTCAGCAGCCGTAGGCACCCTGATTGGCGGTTTTTTAAGCGACCGTTTTGGCCGCAGGTTAGTCATTTGGTTTTCTATACTGGGCATTGCGCCTTTTACGCTGATGCTCCCCTATGCCAACTTTTTCTGGACTATCGCCCTTGCAGGCATCATCGGCCTCATCCTTTCATCCGCGTTCTCCGCCATCGTCGTTTATGCCCATGAACTGGTGCCCGGCAAAGTTGGCATGGTCTCCGGACTTTTCTTCGGGCTCGCGTTTGGCATGGGCGGGTTGGGCTCGGCGTTGTTAGGCCGGCTGGCTGACCATACCAGTATTAACTATGTTTTCCAGGTATGCTCATTTCTCCCGCTTATTGGTATTATTACCTGGCTTTTGCCAGATATTGAACGGCGGGACCGCTGATTAAAGTGATTTATGGATTTCGCTGATGTGGGGGCGGCATTTTTTTCGTTACTGCCAACCGCTAACCGCCCACTGCTACTCTGCCCTTAAACTCTTAACCGGGTTCGCCAGCGCCGCTTTAACCGTTTGAATACTTATGGTTACAAAAGCGACAATTACGGCTGTAAAGCCTGCCAGCACAAACACCCACCAGCTTATATTTATGCGGTAGGCATAATCCTGCAGCCATTTGTTCATGGCAAACCAGGCAACCGGCGTTGCAATAATTATTGCTATTAACACCAGTTTAATAAAATCTCTCGCTAACAATCCCACAATGCCGCTTACACTTGCCCCTAATACTTTGCGCACGCCGATTTCGCGGGTACGTACCTGGGCGGTGTAGGCTGCCAGGCCCAATAAGCCTAAACAGCTGATAAATATAGCAATCCCGGCAAAATAATTGAACAGGGTGCCTTCGCGTTGTTCGCCCTGGTAAATGTTGTTAAATATATCGTCTAAAAAAGCATAGCCGAAGGGGAATTCACCGTTGTATAGTTTAAATTGCTTTTCGGCGGCGGCAAGAGCTTTGGGGGCATCCCTGCGGGTAGTTTTTATATACATTTTGTTTAAATACTGCGGCTGGTACCAAAAAACAGAAGGTGCTATCTTTTCTTTCATCGAAGCATAATGAAAATCCTTTACCACCCCGATGATCTTTCCGTCTATACCCTGCATTTTAAACCTTTTGCCTATCGGGTTCTTCATACCCATTTCCTTAATAGCCGCTTCATTCAAAATATAACGGGCGGTATCGGTTACTGCCCCCGTAAACGACGAGCCTTGCACCAGTTTCATTTTAAAAAAGGATATCAGGTCCTTATCAACTACTATCGGGTGTACGATCAGGTTGTTTTTTGGATCTTTTCCATCCCATTGGACGTCCCCGCTAAAACCCTGGAACCGCACAATATTCTGGTTCGACCGGGTTACCGCCAAAACGCCCGGCTGCTTTAATAATTCGGCTTTTGCAGCGTCATAATGTTTGGTCATGTCGCGCATCCAAAATGAGATTACGTTCGTTTTATCATAACCCAGATTTTTCGACCGGATGTAATTCAGCTGGCCGGTAATGATAATGGTGCCGATGATCAGCACAATAGAAAAAGCAAATTGTGTAACCACCAATATCTTGCGGAACATTACATCGCCAATACCGGCAGATATTTTACCCTTTAAAGCCTTTAACGGCTCAAACGACGAAAGCAGCAGCGCCGGGTAAATGCTTGAAGCAGCCAATGTACCTGTTATAGCGGCAAGTATTGTAAGCCAGATATGGTAGTCGGCCAGGTTTAGCGTGAGTTGTTTGCTTGCCACCTGGTTAAAAGCAGGCATTAAAACATAAATGAGCCCGATAGCCAGCACGGCGGCCAGTGAAAAAAGCAGGGCGGTTTCAACAATAAACTGCATAAACAGCTGTGTTTTCCCTGCGCCTACTATTTTGCGCATGCTTATTTCCTTTGCCCTCAGCATCGACCGCGCAGTCGACAGGTTTACATAATTGATACAGGCTATCACCAATATTAGCAGGGCTATAATGATAAATATCCTTACCGTAGCGGTGCCGTTATCGCTCATATCTGCATTGTATAAATGCATTTTGGATAGTGGCAGCAATAAATATTCGGCATCGGTATCGTCGGCTTTATGGTTAAGATGGATCTGCCTTATTTTGGTGGTAAGGGTTTTTAGTTGGCTGCCCGGTTTCAGCAGCAAAAAAGTTTCGTAATCCAGGTAGCTGAAATTGTTGCTTAAGTCATTTTTTCGGGCCAGTTCTATTTTCATGTGCAAACTCATCGGCATGATCATATCAAAGTTCATGTCAGAGTTTTTTGGGAAATCATCGATAACGCCGCTAACCGTAAAATTGGCTTTGTTGTCGGCAACCAGCACTTTGCCGATGGGGTTCAACTGCCCAAAATATTTTTCGGCGGTCGATTTTGTGATCACGACGGAATTATCGCCGGCAAAAGGTTTTGCCGGGTTGCCGTTGATGATATGAAAATCAAATATTGAAAAAAAAAGAAGGGTCGGCATAAACCGCATTTTCATCGCCAAATACTTTATCCCTGAATTTGTATAACGAATAATCGTAATTGCCGGTTAAACGCACCTGGTCTACAACATCCGGCAGTTGTTGTTTTGCAAGCGGCCCTATCGGGGCCACATCAACGCTGTATATCTGCCTGCTGCTGCCGGTACCTCCAAAAAGCTCGAGCCGGTAAATATTGGGCGCTTTTTTATGGAAACTATTGAAACTAAGCTCATCCTGCACCCACAAAAGTATCAGGATACCGATTGCCAGTCCTGCAGTGAGGCCGGCAATGTTGATAAGGGAGTAAAATTTGTTCTTTAACAAATTTCTCCAGGCGGTTTTGATGTAGTTTTTTAGCATAGTTTGGTCATTGGGTCATTAGTCATTAGGTCATTTTTTTGTTTGAGACCGGCGGACTTCTATAGATACTTCCGTTAAAATAAAAGGTTACAGAAACAGAATTTTAAATGTTATGTTATCGTTTGCGGAGAGCAAGGTAAAAAGAATATTTTACAAATACTAATTAATTAGTATTAAAACTAATAAATTAGTATTTTGTCCGTTTTTCGAAGGTTGATCTGGTTGTGGATGCCTCATTTTCAAATCTTCAAATCAACTCATTTTCAAATTAAAGATGTGTATTACTCCTGAACAACTTTATCGCTATCGCCAGCAAAATAATCCCAAAAGCTTTCCTCAAAATATTTAATCCTGTATTGCCTAACAATTTTTCTATCCACTTTACATTTTTTAATACGAGGTAAACAAAAAGGGTATTTAGCACGATACCGACCAATATATCGGATGTTTGGTATTGTGTTTTTAGCGATAGCAGGGTGGTCATAGTACCTGCCCCTGCGATGAGCGGGAAGGCTAAGGGCACTATCGATGCTGTTGAGGATGCTTCTTCTTTAAAAAATTTAACGCCTAAAATCATTTCCATGGCTATGATAAAGATTACCAGCGAACCGGCGATGGCAAACGACGAAACGTCAAGCCCGATTATTTTAAGCAACTCCTCCCCGCCAAATAAAAACCCGACCATCAGCACCAACACCGCTATACTTGCCTTTTCGCTTTGGATATGCCCTACACGCTGGCGCATTTCGATAATAATGGGTATGGCGCCCAATATGTCAATGATCGCAAAAAGGATCATGGTGACGGAGAGTACTTCTCTGAAAATTAATGGCTGCATGGCTATTTAGGTTTTACGCTTTTGAATTTAACCGGAAACAAAGCAAAAATGCAACTAAAATATAGAAAGATGATAAAAAGAATATACTGTGTACCGAAATGGCTGCCGCCAGGCCCGCTGTCAGCGGTCCCACCGTTTGCCCGATGGAAGCGTACGACTGGTTGATCCCCAATATTTTGCCTTGTTCCGTTTTATCGATATTATCGGCAATGATGGCATTCAGCATGGGGTTGCGCAAGCCATTGAACAGGCCGTAAATACAAAGACAAACTGCGAACGGAACTAACAACGAAATAAACCCGGAAACAAACATTGCCGCAAAACATAATAGGGTAGAAAAAAGCAATATCATAGGTTTTGAAGAAAATGTTTTTATAAAGAAAGGCACGCTCAATTGCATAATAATACCGCAAATACCAAAGCCTGCCATAAAGAAACCCATGGTTAAAGGGGTGATCTTCAAAATATCCACGCTAAAAGTTTGAAAGCCGATAATCATGGTGAACTGCGCCATAGTGAGCAAAAACCCGGTAAAAATAGCCGTGCCGATAGTTGGTCGTGTTAAGGTGGTGAGCAGGGTTTTAAATTTGAATTTGTCCTTAAAATTTACCCTTGATTCTTTACTTGTGAGGTTAGTTTCCTTTAATAAGAATGCAGCGCACAGCGTACCCATCAGTGAGATAGCCGCAGCAAAGAAAAAGGGCGCCTGTGGGCTGATCTTATTAAATACGCCGCCAATAAACGGGCCGATCACAAAGCCAAAAGCTAAGGATGATCCTAAAATCCCAAACCTTTTTGCCCTGTTTTCGGATGTTGAGGTGTCGGCTACCATGGCTTGCGCAACGGATACATTGCCACCTGTAAGCCCATCAAGTATACGGGCGGCGAAAAGTATAATTAAGCTGCGGGCTTCGGCAAACATTAAAAACGAGATGCAGGTGCCCGCCAGGCTGATGACCAGCAAAGGCTTGCGGCCCCATTTATCCGAAAGTGAGCCCAAAACCGGTGTGGCAAAAAATTGGGCTATTGAAAACGACGCCGTTAATACCCCAAGCGTTGCGCCTGTAAGCCCGAAAGTTTTGCCGTAGGTATAAAGTACCGGGACAATGATGCCAAAGCCCAGCGAATTGATGATACATACAAATACTAATACCCAAAGGGTTTTATCGGTTTTCATTGATGTTTTAACCCTCATCCGACCCCTTCAGGTAGAAAAGGTTTTCGGAAAAGAGACAGTTACAAGGTAATAAAAAAGGTTCTGACGATACAGAACCTTTTTTATTATAAATATTTATGCCGTAACGTAATTTTATTTCTTTTCAAACTTGGAAGCATCGGGGAGTATTTCACCAATGGTACGTAGTTTACTGTTGTGGCGGCTGTAGCCGAAATAAATACATAAGCCGATCAGCATCCAGCCAAGAGCCGCAAGTTGTGTGCTGAGCGCCAAACTGATGATCATCGCCGCGCAAATTAAAATACCTAATATCGGCACCAGCGGCACCAGCGGTGTTTTAAACGGCCTAACCAGGTTAGGGTCTTTTTTGCGGAGTATCATTACCCCGACACATACCACCACGAAGGCAAATAACGTACCGATGGAGGTAAGGTCGCCGGCCACGCTTTCGGGTAGAAACCCGGCAAACAAGCCCACAAAAACAAACAATATCATATTGCTTTTGTAGGGTGTACGGAATTTCGGATGCAGGTCGCTGAATACCTTGGGCAGTAAGCCATCTTTAGACATTGTATAAAAAACCCTGGATTGCCCTAGCAGCATTACCAATATTACCGACGAAAAACCTGCAAGTATGGCAATAGTAACCAATGTTGAGAGCCATGAGTAACCGATCATATAATGACTGATAGCATAAGCTACGGAAGCTTCCTTACCGGCTTTCATAAAATCAGTATATGGCGCAACGCCGGTTAACACCCACGAAAACAAGATGTACAAAATAGTACAAACAACCAATGATCCTAATATCCCTATCGGCATATCGCGTTTTGGGTTCTTTGCTTCCTGGGCTGCGGTTGAAACCGCATCAAACCCGATAAAGGCAAAAAATACTACGCCTGCGCCCCTGAGCACCCCGCCCCATCCATGATTAAAAAATGGCAGATAGGAATATAGTTTGCCACTTGGCTGCATTACCGGGGGTGCATTATCAGGAATAATATACGGGGTATGGTTTGCCGGGTTGATATATTGCCAGCCAATTGCGATAAATACCAGTACTATGGCCACTTTTATAAAAACGATAACAGCGTTAACAGTCGCCGATTCCTGTGTGCCTTTTATCAATATTGCCGACAATAGCAGCAAAATAAATAATGCAGGCAGGTTAATAATGCCTTGATGGTTTACACCGTTTACCAACACCGACTCCATAGGCGAGTGGCACCATTCATATGGTATTCGATGTCCGACGAGGTTATTCAGGTATTCGCTCCAGCTAATAGATACAGTAGCGGCGCCCAGTGCATATTCCAGCACCAGCGCCCATCCGATGATCCAGGCGATAATTTCGCCCATAGTTGCGTATGCATAGGTATAAGCGCTGCCCGCAATTGGGATGATGGAGGCAAATTCAGCATAACAAAGGCCGGCAAATGCGCAGCCGACAGCTGCGATGATAAACGAAATGGTTACCGCAGAACCGGCGTGTTCGCCCGCTGCGGAAGCCGTTCGCACAAAAAGGCCCGCGCCGATAATAGCCCCGATGCCCAACGCTATAAGGCTACCGGCGGTAAGCGTCCGTTTGAGCGATCCCGCTTCTTCCGAAGAGGCTACCAATTGCGAAATAGATTTTTTTACAAATAAGCTCATTATAAGATCAGTTAATTTTTTGAGTTAATCAAGTTCT
>Ga0207060_10138_pt1 | contig 27184 bp, 22 predicted proteins | sample Alteio_BWMinCont_30_FD_153270 | JGI IMG/M metagenome (GOLD analysis project Ga0207060, IMG submission 153270) | Enriched cells from forest soil in Barre Woods Harvard Forest LTER site, Petersham, Massachusetts, United States -... | ecosystem: Environmental > Terrestrial > Soil > Temperate forest >...
TTTCAGCAAACAATTAAGGGGTACCACCACCGCACCCGCCTTTAAAATTCCAAAATAAATAATGGGGAAATAAGGCAGGTTAGGGCAGCTTAAAGCCACTTTGTCATCAATTCCAATGCCATTCGCCCTCAACCCGTTAGCCACCCGGTTCGACGCCTCATTAATTTGAGCGTACGAAAGCGTGGTGTCCATAAAAATAAAAGCGGCTTTTTCGGGATGGCGCTTTGTACTGTCTTCCAGGATGACGGATAGGTTTAACATAGTTAATACGATTAATGAAAGCGGGTTTAAGAAATAATTGATTATTTCAAATATATCCAAAAATAGCCGGGCAATAATAAAAAGCGGATTAAAAATAATTTGACTTTAAGGCAGTTCCGGCTGATTTACTCATACAGGCAATTGGCAATTAACCCTGTCCACCCGGTTTGATGGGACGCGCCTACGCCACGGCCGTTATCACCATCAAAGTATTCATAAAATAATATATAATCCTTAAAATCGGGGTCGGTTTGTATTTTTGGGTGATTGCCAAATACCGCCCTTTTACCAGCCGGATCCCGTAAAAATAAGTTAGATATTCTTCTGTACAGTTCATTTGCCACGTCCTTCAACGTCATAAAGTTGCCTGAATTGGTGGGGCACTCAATTTTAAAGTCATCGCCATAATATTGGTAAAATGTATGCAGGCTCTCAATGATCATATAATTTATATGCATCCAGATAGGGCCGCGCCAGTTGCTGTTGCCGCCAAACAAGCCGCTGTCGCTTTCAGCGGGCGTATATTTTATGCTGAAATCCGCTCCCTGGATGGCCACATGATAGGGGTTATCAAGGTGATATTTTGAAACCGAGCGGATCCCATACGGGCTCAAAAACTCATTTTCATCCAGCATGTACCGCAGCAATGATTTCATGCGATAACCGCGCAGCAAGCTTATTAAATGTTTGCCGGGGCTTTTCGTCTCGGCCCAGCGCGATACCAGCGAAGCCAGGTCGGGCCGGTTTTCAGCAAACCAGTTCATTCGGTTGCTAAAGATGGGATTGTTGGTGATATCATCGTCGTTCAGCACTTCTGCGGCAAACAGCGGGATAAGCCCCACAATACTCCTTATTCGTAGTTTTTGCGTGGTGTTATCGGGCAGACGTATCTGGTCGTAAAAAAAGCCGTCTGTATCGTCCCACAGGCCTTCGTTATCCTGGCCCAGGTTTGAAATTGCGCCTGCAATGTATATAAAGTGTTCAAAAAACTTCGAGGCGATATCCCTGTAAGCATCGTTGGTTACCGCAAGTTCGGCGGCAATCCGCAGCAAATTTAACGAATATGTCGCCATCCAGCTGGTGCCGTCTGCCTGTTCAAGTGTTTCGCCCATGGGCAGCTTTGCATTACGGTCGAATACGCCTATATTATCCAGCCCCAGGAATCCGCCTTCAAAAATATTGTTGCCCGATGCATCTTTACGGTTAACCCACCAGGTAAAATTGAGCATCAATTTATGAAATATCCGTTCCAGGAAATAAGTATCGCCCTGGCCATTATTGGCCGCTTTATCCTTTTGATAAATTTTCCAGGTCATCATAGCATGTACAGGCGGGTTAGCATCGCCAAAATCCCATTCGTAAGCAGGCAGCTGCCCGTTCGGGTGCATATACCAGTCCCTGACCAGCAGCGTAAGCTGATTTTTTGCAAAAGCCATATCGAGGGTGGCCAGGGGCAGGCAATGAAAAGCCAGGTCCCATGCGGCAAACCAGGGGTATTCCCATTTATCCGGCATCGAAATAATATCCCTTGTATTCAGGTGCTCCCATTTGCTGTTCCGCCCGTTCAACCTTTCCTTTGGCGGTTTTGGTTCGGCAGGATCGCCATTAAGCCAGTGACGCACATCGTAATAATAAAATTGTTTGCTCCACAACATTCCTGCAAAGGCCTGGCGCTGAATAAGGCGACGGTCATTGTCTTTAGTTCCTTCCTGTAACTCGTTATAAAACTGCTGCGCCTCGGTTGCCCTGCCACTAAATAGCTGGTCAAAGTCGCCAAAACCATTGCTTGCATCTTTTGACAACCTGATCCTGACGGTAATACTTTCTTTTGCGGGTACAGTTATATCATAATTAAGGCATGCCTTTGTGCCGGCTTTTTTAGGATTGACTGTATCGGCGCTATGTACGATATTGTCATTGATACCGTCTTTGTAAAACTGTTTGCCGTCATCATAATTATACAGGCGTTTGGTATTCGTTTCGTTATCGCAAAACAATAACCCCGGCGATCCTTCGCCATTTAACCAGAATTGCCCCATATCCTTGTGATATACCTCGATCACCCCATGCGAATCTGCCAGCAATTCGGGCACATAACTATCGTATCCCCAGGCCCAGGTATTACGGAACCATATCGTTGGCATCACATTTAGAGCTGCTTCCATACCGCCGCGGTTGTGGACGGTAATTTTTACCAGTATATCTTCCTGCGAGTTTTTTGCATATTCAATAAATACATCGAAATAGGCATCCTGGTCAAGCAGGCCGGTATCTATCAGCTCAAATTCAGGGTCGTTGCGGCCCCTCCGTTTATTTTCGTCAACCAGCCAGGCGTAGGGATATTCGCCTTGGGGGTACTTATACAGCATTTTTTGGTACGAATGCGTTGGCGTATTATCAAGGTAGTAATACAACTCCTTTACATCTTCGCCATGATTGCCTTCGGGGTTGCTCAGGCCAAAATAGCGTTCTTTAATTACCGGATCCTTTTTATTCCAAAGGGCGACCGCAAAACAAAGCAATTGTTCGTCATCGCAAATTCCGCCAATGCCTTCCTCGCCCCAGCGATAGGCCTTGCTGCGGGCCATATCATGGGTAACATAATTCCAGGCATCGCCGTTTGCGCTGTAATCTTCCCTTACGGTGACCCACTGGCGGTCGCTTACATAAGGCCCCCATTTCTTCCATGTGGGATCTTCCAATCTCGTTTGCTCTGCGTTCATATTATTTTTTGTGATTACACCGATTTATAGAATTGATTTCACCGATTAATTGATGATGATTTCACTGATTAACTTTTAGATGGTTATATGTATAACAAACATAATGGCTAAAGATAATCAGCGTATTTCGTTATAATCAACAAACTCTCCTAATCGGTGTAATCTTGTTACAATCGGTGAAATCATCAAATCATCATTTAAGTGCCTTCCTCAAAAATCTTAACCAGTTGCCGTGCATCATGTTTTCAATATCTGTTTCAGTGTAACCACGTTTTTTTAATAATGCCGGTACTTTTTGCAGATCGGCGATGGTTTCCAGATCGTAGGGGCATTGTTCACGACCGAAAGCGCCGTCAAGGTCAGTCCCCATACCCACATGCAGCGCATTGCCGGCTACCTGGCAAATATGGTCAATATGGTCTATCATCACATCCAGGTTACAGTTCATTTGCTTCGGATCTGATACGCCCCTTATCCAGTTGGGCACCATCATCCAGGCATCAAGCGCGGCGCCTATTACCGCGCCGCGGTCAACCAGTTCTTTTATCATTTCATCACTAAACTGGCGGTTATGATTTACCAAAGCCCTGCAAAGGTTATGACTTGCCCATATATTACCGTTAAAATGATCAAGCGCCTGCCAAAAAGCATCATCACAAAGGTGCGTTGTATCAAGGATAATATTTAGCCGCTCCATTTCTTTTAATAATTCAATACCCTGTTGTCCCATTTTCCCGGTGGCATCGGTTCCGTTGGCATAGCGGCCGGGGCCATAATGCGCCGGCCCAACAGCCCGTAAACCATAATTATAGGCCCGTTCCAAATGGCCGATAGTGACTATGGAATCTGCCCCTTCTAAACTTAAAATATACCCAATTGGTTTACCCTGATCTGATATTGAACTATCCGACCATAGGTTGATGTGTTTTTCCAGGCTTTGCAGGTCGTTTACCTGTATCATTTCGCCATCATCTTCCATCGCTTTGTACCAGGCAACCTGCCCCTGTGTTTGTGCCCAGGCCTGCTCGGGCGAATGCCAGCCCGGCAAGGGGTTTCCGGGGGCTACATAACGACCGATCTGCGTACCTACAACTAAACCAATATTGCCCCTGCGCAATTCAGGCAGGGAAACTGTAGCCTTTGCGCGGTCGGGTTTATCAGTTAATCCTTTTTCGCGTTCGTTGATCGCTGCAACAGACTTCCGCAAGTCGCGGTTCCATTCCAGGGCGTTCATACTTAAATCTAAATGGGCGTCGATGGTGAACATTTCTAATGATTAATGCGGGCGCAATTTAGCGCGTTTTTGCATCCCGGGATAGCATTGTTTAAGGCCTGTTAAAAGGGACAGCCTCTACTTTTTATGAGTAAAGGCTGATTTGTAAATTTAGATCCTAAAGAAATTTACCATATTTCAAAGGTACATACTTCATCCCAATTCAAATCCTATAATCGGCAACAAATTTTGTTAGCGCCATAATGCCTGGAGGAAATGTACCACGCCTGGTAAAACCTATTTTTTATCCTTCTTTTCAAGCAATGGTCGCGGGTCAAATACCACCTTCAGCGAAGCTATCTTTCCGTCTTCAACCTGATACCATCCGCAGGTAAAAATTGTTGCGTCGCCCATATCAATATCATAAAACAGGCATACGTCATCTCCATCGGCGAACACCTTTTTAACTTTGTATTTAAATTTCATGTGCTTCATATCGCCGATATAAGCTTCAGCGCTTTCGCGCGAACCCATAACGCCATCAAATTTCATCCTGTCGGCAAGTTGTTCCCTTGCGGCCTTAAAATCTTCGTCATTCAATGCATTTATAAAAGCCATCACTGTTTTCTCCGACTGGTCGGTTCCGGGTTTTTCTAATGTTTCTTCCGCTGTTTTCATTTTTCTATGGTTTTGATGTTTAATTATATACAAAAAATTGGGGCTAAAGGTTTGCTTCAAGGCACCCAAAAAGACTTATGAAGTTTTGAAACGGCGAAGCCCTCAACGAGGCCCTTTAAAAACAAACAACAACGAGTTAAACTGCCTAAGCCTGCGAATGAACAAAAATGAACCGTCTTTGAACAATTATTTGCCGGCCATATCAGCAACTTTGAAAATTCAGAAAAACAACCCACTATGTTTTACAACCCTAAGATTGTGTCAGCTTTTATATACACGTTCTTCATCGCGGTAGCAGCGCATGGCCAGCAGGTTACAAATTATAATTTGGTTCAATTACTACAGCAAAATAAGCTCGACACCACTTCCTGCGGACAGGAAATACAAACGTTTTTTAATCCCAAAAGCCAGGCGATAACCGTAAAAGGAATTTTATGGCTTAAAGGAATTGATTTTAAGGAGGGTACGATAGATGTTGATTTACGCGGAAGAAATGTTTTTTTGCAAAGTTTTATGGGTATTGCCTTTCATGCAAAGGACACGTCGGCTTATGACGTGGTGTATTTTTGCCCTTTCAGGTTTCACGATACCAGCGATGTCACCAGGAAATATTCAGTAAAGTACATGAGCATACCCGATTATGACTACGCCAGATTGAGAAAGCTGCACCCCGGTGTTTATGAAAACGAGGTAAACCCCGTTCCAAAAGCCGATGATTGGTTTCATGCGACTATAGTTGTTAGAGGCGGATGGATCAGCGTTTATGTTAATCACGCAGCAACGCCATCACTGAAGGTTAAGCAACTGGATACACTGCCCGACGGAAAAATAGGCTTATGGAGCTATGCCAGTACGTTAAGCAGTGATTTTGCAAATTTGAGCATCACGGAGTGAAAATATTGTCAAGTCGATAGTCTTAAGTCAAAAGTCAAATTGTGCTTTACTTGGGGCTTAAGACTTTCGACTTAAAACTTTCTATTTATTTCACCTTCATCAACTCATAATGGTCTCCTTCATCATCCAACACCGCTTTTATAACTTTCCCGTCAGGGCCTTTAACAAAATCAATGTCGGTATCCATAATCTTTAAAAAGAAGTGGTGGTCATTCATAGCATAAAGATTCGTCTTACCTAAGTTAACAGTTGGCGATTCAACTTTTAGCCTGCCATTTTCGAGCGTAACTATTGCTTTCAATTTACCATCATAAGTGCCGGTAAACTGCTGCAAAATAGCTTCCGGTACTTTCACGCTTCCACGGTAAGGCGTATAGTTTTCCCAATACCAGGGAATGGTCACCCCCGTTGTCCTTTCAACCAATTCCTTAAAAATGCTTTCGCCTTTAGCATCATTGCAAAAGATCGCTACCGCCATTTTTTTATCCGGGAAAGCGATGACATAATTCACCCAGCCCACGCCGTGGCCTTCTTTAAAAAAAGCTTTACCGTACGGACTGGTAAACAAGCCCCAGCCCAGGCCATAGGCGAGGTGAATGGCATTATTATCCGGAACCGAATCCGCGCTCAGCTCATCAAATTGCCTTTTGGTATGAATGAAAATTTGCGGCGAAAACATTTGCTGTTTAGCTTTTGCAGAAAGCCTTTTGCCTTGCATCGCTGCAGCTAAAAAACGTGAATAATCGCCAACCGTTGTCTCCATCGACCCCGCAGCAAATTCCGTGTGGAAACGCTGCTTGGTGATGGTATCGCCGTTAAAATCATGCCCAAGGGCGTAGTTGTTTTCAAACGAAGGCTGCCACAGAAAACTGGTCATCGTCATACCAAACGGTTTAAATATTTTCTCCTGCGCCAGGTCCTCCAGGTGCCTGCCGGTAATAGTTTCAACCACCAGCTGCAATAAGTTGATCCCTTCACCCGAATAAGAGTACCTGGAGCCCGGCTTAAAAAATATTTCGAGTTTATTGTTGTTATGCGGGTTATTTTCGCGCCAGTTGGGGAAACCGGTAGTATGGTCCAGGCATATCCGGGCGGTTATTAATTTGTAGCGGTCGTCCCCGGCAAGGTCCTTATACTTGTCATATTCGGGCAGTGGCTTTGGCAGGTAGGTGTATAAAGGTTTATTAAGGTCAATTTTGCCCTCATCAACCAACTGCATTACAATATAACCGAACAGTGGTTTTGCCAGCGAGGCGGCGTAAAAATGCGTACTGGTATCGCTAAGTTCTTTCTTAGCTTTGTTTTTATACCCATAGCTATGCAAATAAACTATCTTGTTATCATTGATAATTCCCAATTGCAGGCCGGTTATTTCTGCGGTATCTAACAGTTTGTTAACGATGCTGTCGATGATCTTTGTTGATAATGTTTTCCCGTCGGGCCGCTCAATTTGTTTTAACTGGGCGGATGTATTGTAAACAATTACTGCTGTTATGCATATTAATAATAAAGTCTTTTTCATTGCGTGCGATTTTTCTTCAAAACTCATCTATTAAACGGATAGATAAGAACCAAACAGTACTCAAAACCTGATTTGAGCAATATTCTTTATGAATTAAGAATTGATTTCCTTTGGTTTATGGATAAAAACCTCATCGGGCAATACCATTAAGTTCATGGGAACACATTTTCTTAATTTTTTACCCTCTTTTTTGCTTGCAAAAGAGAGGGTGATCCATCCGCCAACTGGCGGAGCAGATCGGGTGAGTAGATTATCGAAGCGGTGTTAGCGCAAATGCATGACGCATAGTTGACTCACCCGGTCTTTGCTTCGCTCGACCACCCTCTCTACGGCAAGCCGTAAAGAGGGTAAAAAACTGATAGTTAAGTCTCAATTGATCTGTAATACCTGGTTTTTAAACTCGGAAGGGGAGAGGCCGGTAACCTGTTTAAAGGTCCGTTGAAAAGTTGCCTGCGAATTAAAGCCGCATTCCGAAGCTATTCCGGCAAAGGTAAGGCTGTCCATTTTTGGCTGCCGCACTTTTTGTTTAAATGCTTCCACGCGATATTCATTAACAAATTCGTTAAAGCTTTTATTTAAATGCTGGTTAATAACCGCAGAAATAGTTTTTGCAGGGATATTCGTATATTTCGACAGCATTGCCAGGTTAAGATCGGGATTAAGATAAACACTATCTTTTTCCATCGCCTTTCTTAAAACAAGAATAGTTTGATCAAGAACAGCTGCCGGCAATTTGGCTGGATTACTTTTTAAAGTAACCTGCGGATATTTCATAACAAGATAGCCTTTTATCCCCAGCCAGTAGATCAGGATGGCAAGCGGCACATAAATAGGGTACCAGTCTACAGTTTGCAGCAATTTATCAGTATATTTTGGGATAACATAAGGGATAAGGTAAAAAAGCCACAAAACCTGGAAGGCCATAAAAACGCTGATGCACTGTTTTAACCATTTAAACTGATAACTCAATTGAGATGTTCCTTCTTTTACTTTGCCCGCAGTTACATGGCGGAAAGATAGCACCAGGTAATAAGTTAATGAAATCCAGCGTGGAATGTCTGAATAAACGTTGTACGTATCGATAAAGCTTCCAACGTGTGGGTGGTGATGCCCAATAAGGCCGGTAACTATGCCAATGATAAAAAAAATAGCTGTTAGGTAAGGGAGCAGGTCGATAATTACCGGGTAAAAATGCGATTTGTCTTTTTTTGAAAGTTTAAACCCGGGATCAAGCGAGGCTTTGGTATAAAAGAAAAGTAAGGGCCCTAATGGCATAATGATCACCATTGGCATAACCGCCGCGAATAGTTGAAAAGACGAGTTCGATTCGTACCAGCTTTGATTAAAAAGATAAGTGTTTAAACAGGCTAACGAAATAAGGAAAATAAATAGGCCCAGTAAGCGGTTGGACAAGCGGTTTTCCTTCGAAAAAAATAGCAGACAACTGATAATAAACCCCTGGACGGCGCCCAGCAGGATAATAACATTAAAAAAGCCAGAGAAATTATGCATAAGGTATTTTTACTATTGCAGGGCGGGGTATTGTTTTGATAAATAATAACGGTAAAGGTTTAACGGGCGGGATAAGAACTGAACTTGTCTGGTTTTGGCGCTTCCGCTTTCTACCCAAAAAGTGTGGCCTGCTGTGGTTGGTTCTCTTTTAAAGTAAACTGATTTACCCCGCTCTTTTTTATTATCTGAATAATATCCATGTTTTGCAGATATGTGCTTAATTTTTTAGCCGACCAATCAAGTTTTGTCTTTTCAAGTATTTCTTTGGTTGAAAGTGGCTTACCGTTAAATACATTCAATATCCTGTCATCAATATTATCAGCATTAGTTAAAGTTTCACCCGACATTAAAGCCACCGATTTCTGTTCAGTAATAATTTCAATTCCATTAAAATCCACCGGGATAGCGCCCTTTTGAATCAAAAGATCATTGGCATTTTTCTCATTTGGTTCGGGCTGCCGTACATAAATTTTACGCCCTTTTTTCAATCCGTCAATTACACCGGACCAAGTTCCACCTTTTTCGCTTGATTCAGCCACAAATATTTCATCTGCCAATCCATATATAATGGGGTTGCGGGCCATAGCTAAACCCGCAGACCAACCTGCCTTTGGGTGAAAAGTACTTAATACCAACACATCACCGTTAACAATTTGCTTATAATACGTTTTGAATCCCGAACCGAAAGTAGTAATGCCTTGCGGGAGGACAATAATGCTTTGGCCTATGTATTTAATGGCAGAATCTAAGGCTTGCTTATCAACCCCCTTCGCAAAGCCGCTTACAACAACTTTATAATTTTTACTTGCCGATTTGGCCACATTATCCGTGAAAGCTAAAGATGTTGGTCCAGCGTCCCTTGAACCAACTATGGCTATGCTCTGTTCCTTGAGAATCTGTTTGCTGCCTTTTATATACAACAGGGGCGGACAATATGTTGCCTTTAAATTATCCTTTAGTGTTTTTGAATATAATGGGGAGCAAATTGGAATAAGGTCGAATCCCTGGCTTAATATGTCTTCTGCTAAGAATGCGTTGTTTGGCAATTCGGATTTCGCTTGTTTGATATCCGAAATTTCGTCTGGGTTAAGGTTATAAACATCGCACCATATTGACTCGGGCAAATTAAAAAACTCTTCTATCGAAATCTTTTCTTCATGAAAAAATTTGATGATAAGCTTATTAATTTTACCATAACCCCATCTTGGCAAATGTGCCAGTGAAATCCAATATGCCGCTTCTTTTTCCATATTAAACTAAGTCGCCTCCTACTGTTCTCGAAATTACAAGAGGGGCAATTTTTATTACTCCAAAATTAGTAAATAATTTGCCCAGTTCCTTTATTGTTGCCCCGCTGTCGAAAATATCATCAACTAAAAGTATGCTTTTGCCTGCAATTAGCTCAGGAGTTAAGAAAGTAAAGGCGCCGCTCACATTATCGGATTTAAGATAACTGTTTTCAAACATTTTCTGCTCGTTTGTGACCCGGACCTTGACTAAATCGTGTGTAATCGGGAAATTTAAAACTTGTGAAAGCTTTGCGGCAAAATTCCTGACTAAATCGCCGGACGAAGTTGGCGGTACGTAGGCGATATAATCGAATTTTTCCTGTCCGAACTTTTTTCTGAACGCTTTAAGGGTCAGGATGAGCAGAAAGTCCGGGAAATCTTCTTCCGTCTCATATTTGCTTCTATGAAGCGCTGCACCGACATTTGAAACTCCATAGTAGCTCGCTGCTACACCATTTACTATGTTTGATTTTTTGCTTTCAACTATCAAAACCGGGAAATAATCTTCTCTAAAATCCTTAAGTTTTTGTTCCCATTCTTCAGTTATGTTTACACTAAATGGGGTAAGGCCTGTATTATCACAATTTGTATGTTTCTGAGAAGACATGTCCCCTAAAAAATCACATAAAAAGTTCATCCGCGATCCTGGGATTTCAACATATTCAATCATCTTCGCCAGGTCGGCTTTTTTTACGTTTCTAAGGTCCTCGAATGCGTTGACGTTAAGCGCAGGCGCATTAGTTATGTATTCAAATTTTTTGCCTCTGCCAATGGTGACTTCTCTTATAATTCCCTGGTCAATCAGGTCTGATTTAATAACTCTTATTTGTGTCGATTTCAGGTTTGTCTTTTTTGCCAGTTCCTTTTCGCCTAAAAGCTCATTTCTAATTTCTTTTATAACCTTTTCATATTTAGGGATTGATGGCCTTCCGCCCTCGATAAAAGATTCAGGTAGCTTTTTATCATCAGGATTGTAAAACAGGATAATATTTGCCGGTTTTCCGTCCCGTCCGGCCCTGCCTATTTCCTGGTAATAATGGATTGGGCTTTGCGGTATTTGTGTATGAATTATAAATCGGATATCCGCCTTGTCTATCCCCATCCCCAAAGCATTTGTAGAAATTATACATTTCCATTTATTGTCCATAAGCCCGTTTTCAATGGCTATTCGCGATTCAGCATCCAAACCTGCATTATAACCAATCGAAGAAATTTTGAGATACTCAAACCATCTCGAATAGATTTCAGTATCTACCCGTGTGCCGTTATATAAAATACCAGTCCCCGGCAATTTCTCTATGTTTTGGCCCAGCCAGGTAAGCTTTTCATCTTCAGAAGACACCTTTATAACATATAGGTTGAAGTTTTCCCTTAATAAGTTCCCGCGTATTACAGAAATATTACCGCCGATTTGGGAAGCGATGTCTGCTTCAACTCTTTTTGTAGCTGTTGCAGTAGTTGCCAAAACTGGGAGCCCGACCGGAAGCAATTTTACAAGGTTTATTATCCTTCGGAAAGCGGGCCGGAAGTCGTGGCCCCAAACCGAAATACAGTGTGCTTCATCAATAACGACCATTGAAAGGTCCATTTGCCTTGTCGCCTCAATCCATTCGCTGTTTTCTTGTCTTTCAGGGGCTATATAAAGTATTTTAAGTTTTCTTTGTTTAGCGTCATCTATTATTTGAGCGTTTTCTTCCGGAGTTTGCTCACTGTTTATGCATTTAGCGGGGATGCCAAGGCTGTTCAATTTCTTAACCTGGTCGCGCATTAATGCTATAAGCGGGGAGAAAATTACCGTTGTCCCTTTGAATGTTGTTGCGGGAAACTGAAAACATAGTGATTTCCCAAAGCCTGTTTTTTCAATCAGTAAAACCCTTTCGCCTTTTAATATGCGTTTAATAGTTTCCCATTGCTCATCGTAAAATTTGTCAAGTTTAAAAGTTCGCTTAAGTTCAATTTCTAATTCTTCCCTTTGTGTCATGGCTTAGGTTATTATTTACTTTAAACATAATTGAAAATAATTAAAAAAGCAAGTCGGCTTATTATGACAAAAGATTATATTTTCCAGGCACCGTAGCAGGTTAGGCAACTCAACCCAATCAACTACCCACTACTTCCAATACTGTTTATCCAAAAACAAATACCGGTTGCGGTAAAGTTCCGGTTGGAGTTGGGTGTTTACATCAATATTCATAAAATTAACTTTACTGCCTTTAGTATTAGGTTTCCATTCTGGCAGGCCGGGGCCGTTGGGGTCGCCGGTTTTTATAAAGTTGGCTAAGTAATTTTCCATAATTGCCGAAACTTTGTAATCATCAGGCGTCCACGGATATACTTTATCGGAGGCGAGGTTGCCCATGGCGAACTCGATTTCGGATGCGTGGGCCGCACCAACGAGCGCAGGCGGCATTTTACTGGCTGCAGCCCTCTTTATATCCTCATCAGATTGCGGCCTCGGGGTCGAAAACACATACCTGTACACGGGTTTTCCGCTTGTTTTGCTTTGCAGGTCGGCCCATTTCCAGGTCCCGAAGACAATAAATCTATCGCTGGCCAATGCCGTGGCCGATTTAATTACCTCGTCCTGTGTTGCACCGGGGTAAAGTTTCAAAGCTTCATCCGCCTGGTCGCCGTAAAATGTTTTTAGCTTTTTCATATAGTTTTCGGGCGTTGGCATATCGTCATCGGTTAATGCCTGGTAAGGTACTTCTGCCGAGTTCCATCCCACCAGCAATGGCACATGCGCTTCTTCGCCCGCTTCTAAAATTTCAACCGGTTGTTTCGTAAAAAAATAGCCGTCTATTATATCCAGGAAATTCCATGCGCCAGGTTTTGCAGCCGCATCAAGCAGTTGTGCGGCGGGCATGGCGCGTAAGTTTGCTAATGATTTAGCCCCGGCGTTTTTGGCAAATGAAAGTCCGCTATTTTCTCCCTCAGCTAAAGAGCTAAGTTTTGAAAATCCGCCGCTTTCGCCAATTGCCCCTGAAAAAAGGTGTTTTGATAGAGGGGAAAGTACCTGGTCGCAAACCGAAAAAGAACCGGCAGATTCGCCTGCGATAGTTACCCTTGCAGGATCACCTCCAAAAGCTGCAATATTCGCCTGCACCCAGCGTAAGGCCGCAGTCTGGTCCATCAGGCCATAATTGCCGGATGCATGGTGCGGCGATTCCTGTGTTAGCTCAGGATGGGCAAAGAAGCCGAAAATGCCGAGCCTGTAATTTATAGTTATGGTAACAATGCCTTTCTGCGCCATGCTTTCGCCATCATAGCGCGCTTCGGAGCCATCGCCGGCGCTAAACCCGCCGCCGTAAAAATATACCAGCACGGGCAGTTTTTCGTTCCCGGATTTTGCCGGCGTCCAAACATTGAGATATAAGCAATCTTCGCTCATGGTATCTGCGCGAAAGATCATATCGTCGTAGATACGTTTTTGCATAGGCATGTGGCTAAAATGATCGGCTTTTAATATGCCAGTCCAGTTTGCAGGCGGCTGCGGCCCCTTCCAGCGCAAGTCGCCAACAGGTGGCAGGGCGTAGGGGATACCTTTAAAGATCCGGATGCCGGTAGCAGCGTTAAATGTACCCTGCAGCGCACCATTATTGGTCTGTACCTGCAGATTGTTTTGTTGTGCAGATGCAGTGCCAAAGAAGGCTGACACAAGCAGGGCTAAGGCGAAAAAACCTTTCATAAAATTTCGGTTTAAATTGGTAAACAAGGTTAAAACTAATGTCAAAAATAGTAAAGCATATTTACGACCGGATTTTAGTTTCAGAATGTTACAATAATAGATATTCCAAATTACTTACTGATGAATTACATCTTTAAAATATAATTTCCGTTCATTTAAGCGCTATGACCCAATATATTAATGGTTAATTTTTTATTTTTAAAACAGCAGCTTAAAAATTGTGTTAATTACAATTAAAAAATATTTTTATGATTTAGTTTGTAAATACCTGGTCCATATCATGAATGCCCCCATGATTAATTAAGTTATTATAAAATAATTCGTATATCTCAAATATGGCAGAAAATATACCAGAAAAAGGATATAAAGAAATTTTTGACAACAGCCCGGCCACCATGCTCATGGTTGGTACCGATGCGCCGTTGTATACGATACTTGATGTTAATGAGGCCTATTTAACGGCTACAAACAGTGCGCGTGAGTCCCTTGTGGGCAAAGGTGTGTTCGCAGCGTTCCCCGCTAATCCTACAGACGAAGAATCGAAAAATATAGAACGTACCATTTTTTCGTTTGAACAGGCTATCAGTACCAAAAAGCCCCATACCATGAGCAATTATAGGTATGACATCCCGGTAAGGGGCACAAATGAATTTGAAGAACGTTATTGGACAACAACTAACCGCCCGATATTAGACGAAAACGGGAATGTAAAATATTTTATTCATTCGCCTGCAAATGTTACGGCGCTATATAAGTTAGCCGAAAAGGAAAAAGCCGCTGTTGCGGCCCTTAAAAATCAACGCCAGCAATTATATTCCACGTTTATGCAGGCCCCGGTCGGCATAGCGATATTTCACGGGCCCGAATATGTTGTTGAACTGATCAATCCGTCACTCTGCGAGATATATGGAAAAACGGTAGAAGAAATGCTTGGAAAGCCTGTATTCGAGGTGCTGACACACGCAAAAGGCCTTGGGTTCGAAGAACTGATCGACAACGTCCGTTTAACCGGGGTGCCGTTTAAAGGCTATGGGTTGCCCGCACCAATTGTGCGTAACGGCATACTTGAAACCGTATATTTTAATTTCGTTTATGAACCATTCCGCGAGATCGACGGAAGCATCAGTGGCGTGATCGCCGTCGCCACCGAGATTACCGACCACATAAAAGCAAAAATACAAATTGAAGAGGCGGAAGAAAGGGCAAGGCTTGCCGTTGATGCGATAGGCCTTGGCACCTTTGATTTAAACCTGCTGACCGGCGAAATGATCACATCGGCGACTTTTGCAAATATATTTGGTTTTGATGTGCCGGTATCAAGGGATGAATATGTTAAAGTTTTTCACCCCGATGATGTGGAGACGCGGGCAAAGGCCCATGACGCCGCTCCGGTAAATGGTAAATTGTTTTATGAGGCGCGCGTGATATGGCCTGATAAAACGATTCATTGGGCAAGGGTTGAAGGAAAAGTTTATTATGACGGGGATGGAAAAGCAATACGGATACTCGGAACGCTTTTAGATATTACTGACCAAATAAAAGCGAAGGAAGAGCAGCAGAAATTAATTGCGCTTGTTGAAGGCAGCGAACAATTGCTAAAAAACATTACCACTGCCGCGCCTACGGGGTTATGGATGTCGGACGAACAGGGTGAAATAACCTATGTAAACCAAACCTGGATTGATTGGACGGAGGTTCCTTTTGAAAAACATCTCGGAACGGGCTGGCTTAACTGCATTATTCCTGAAGATAAGGAGAAAGCAGAGGCTGGGTTTTTTAATGACCTGACCGGGAGGAATTTATATGAAGAAGAATTCAGGATAAATCATTCTGACGGCACCGTGCATTGGTGCGTTGCAAATGGCGGCCCGCAGTACCGCAGCGATGGCACATTTTCGGGGTATATTGGCGCTTACGTTGATATTACCGAACAAAAGAACCTGCAGCAGCAAAAAGACAACTTTATAGCCATTGCCAGCCACGAATTGAAGACGCCTTTAACAAGTATAAAAGCCTATACCCAGGTATTGGAAAGAATGCTGAACAAAAAGGGTGAAACAAAGGAAGCCGGCATGATAGCAAGGATGGACGCGCAGCTTAACCGTTTAACCACCCTCATCGGCGATCTACTGGATGTTACCAAGATCAGTTCGGGAAAGCTTCAATTTAACGACCGGGAATTTGATTTTAACAGTCACGTTAAAGAACTCATCAGCGACCTGCAACACACCACCTCGAAGCATACGCTGATTGAAAACTTAAAGCCGGCAGGCCTCGTATACGGCGATAAAGAGCGTATTGGCCAGGTGATAACAAACCTGGTTTCCAATGCCATTAAATATTCGCCGAATGCAGATAAGATCATCATTAATACAGCATTGGAAAACAACGAAATTACCCTTTGCGTACAGGACTTTGGAATTGGCATCGCACAGAAAAACCTGGGTAAAGTTTTCGAGCAGTTTTACCGGGTAAGCGGCGATATGCAGCATACTTTTCCGGGCCTTGGGCTGGGATTGTATATATCATCGGAGATCATTAAACGGGAAGGCGGCAGGATTTGGGTGGAGAGTATTGAAGGCCAAGGCTCAACATTTTGTTTCGCTTTGCCTATAAGTGGTAAAAATTTGGAAGCGGCTAAGATATAACGAGAAATAATGGATAGAATAAAAAAAATAATGATCGCTGACGATGACCCTGGTATACTGGATGCTATAGGTATTGTGCTGGAATACGAAGGCTACGAGGTTCAAAGTACCCCTAACGGAGCTGCGCTATTGACGATGGACAGCGGATTTCCTGACCTGTTGTTATTAGACATCTGGATGTCGGGCGTCGACGGACGGGATATATGTAAACACCTGAAACAAAAAGAAAAGACCAGCAGGATACCTATTGTCCTGATCTCGGCGAGCAAGGATATCGAACATTCCGCAATGGATGCCGGCGCCGATGACTTCTTAGCCAAGCCGTTCGAAATAGACGACCTGCTGGAAAAAATTCAGAGGCATGTTTTGACTTCATAGATCATAGTTTATGGGTCATAGTTCGTGGCGGCAATTGTGATTACTGACTATTCACCACTCACCATTCACTATTGACTACTCACAATTCGCCATTCACCAATGACCTATTTGGCCGGAAAAAATATAATGCATTTTTGAATGCAATTTCTTATATTTGTTCATAATCAACTATAAAACCCAGGGCTAATCTGTTAAATGGCTTTGTGAAAAATAATAACCGGACAGTTAAGTATTTCAGCTAAAAATCAAAGGCTTTTATGAGTAAAAACATTGTGGTAATTGAGGATGACAGGGATATTCTCGACATGATTCAATACATATTAGCTGATGAGGGTTACAACGTTATAGGGTATGACCGCCTTGAAAGTTTAGAAAAAATTGTTAAACAGCAGCCATCTGTTATATTGCTTGATAACCGGTTAGCAAGCGGCTATGGCGATTCGTTGTGTTTATCGTTAAAATCAAACGACGATACTAAACAAATACCCGTAATTATAGTATCAGCATCGGCAGGACTGGAGCAGATAGCAATTAACTGCAAAGCTGATGCATTTTTAGCTAAACCTTTCGACCTTGAGGACCTGATTAAAATGGTGAGGCACTACGCAGACCTTCAGCTTTCTTCATAAACCGGTAATCCTTTTTTACTGTGTTGCTGCAAAACCTTTTCATTTATTTAGCTTTTCCTTTTAAATATCCCGGCGGGTATATCGCTTCCATCAGAACCGGGGACAGGGTTTAGGTAATTATGTGGCTGATCCCGGTCGGTTTTTATTTCAACAAGTTTTACTGTACCTTTTTTCCGGATACCGATCTCTTTCAGGTTACTTTTTGGCGCAGGTATAAGATCGCCCGCGATATAGCCCATATAATTATCATTATCGGTGATAAGGGAATTACTGAAAGTGTAGGCCGGCTGAGTATCCTTAGGCCGCACCCAAAAGAAATTACAATGACTAACAATGTTATTGTTAAAAACAAACGGCGCGGTTGAAGCCCCAAACCATATTGCCGATTCGTACGCGCCGTAAATAATGGAGTTGGTAATAGAAAGATCCTTGATCCCTTTAATAAGCACCATGGCATTGCGGCAGTTGTAGAATATGCAATGATCCACGTGAATGCCTGCGCCATGTGTCCACAGCCCGCTTTGCAGCCTTGTTGAATTCTTTTCGCCGATAAAATAACATTGCGACACTTCAAGGCCATCTAAATTCTCATTTTCCCTGGTTATCGGGTAATAATACGCGACGTCCGGACTGGCATTACCGACAAATTTGAGCCCTTTAAGGCTTACATTGTTCTTATCGACAAGGAAGCAAACCGCGTGGGTAAACTGTACGTTTGAGTTGTTTGGAGAAACGGATTGAATTACCGGCATTTTACCAGGCTGCCAATCCTTATCATCGGGCATGTGGATCGCCTCTATCGTAAATTTAACATTATCACCATCTGCTTTGCCCGTTTTAACAGTTAGCTCATGCAATACCACATACAATCCCGGCGCCAGTTTAATATTAACAGGCTCGTCACCAGCAAACTTGTTGGCAATGCTCATTGCCTTTTCAAGGCTGGATAGCGGATCATTAACTGTTCCTTTGGCTTGCTCTTTACCGTTTACGGCGTCGACGTATAGGGTTTGTGCGCTTATTTGCATGCACAATCCTGATAATATAATAGTGTACAGAAGTTTTAACATGTTCATTTGTTTAGTTTAATTTGTTGAATAAAAATGATGTTCGTCGCTTTTTGACAATAAACATATTAAGAGTTATCATTCATGGCAATTCATTCATTGTTCAATTTTTTTCAATTTATATCATGTTGAATTTCAATGATTTCTGATACAGATATTATTCTTGAAACGGAGAGATTGATCTTCCGTCAGCATACTATGGCCGACCTAAATGTTTACTGCGCCATGGAAGCCGATCCTGTTTTCCGTCGTTATATTGGGGGCAGCCCGCGTACGCGTGATGAAGCTGAACGCAGGTTTATGGAAGGCGCAATTAAGCCTGCACCGAATCTTTTATCAATGTGGGCAACAATTTTAAAGCCCGCGCGTCAATACATCGGGCGATGCGGTATTTATCCGCATTTTAAGCCCGGGGGCGGCGTTTTTGAAGGCCAAGCTGCTTTGGGGTTGTACATCGCGACAGAATATTCAGGCAGGGGATTTGCCACGGAAGCCGGGCGTGCCTTTGTTAAATTGGGGTTTGACGAACTTAAACTTAGCCGGATTGTAACAGCAATTGATACGCGCAATGACGCGTCGGTACGGGTTATTGAAAAATTAGGTTTTAAATTGGTGGCAACGGAAACCGGCGATCCACGGTCATTTTACCATTTTGCCCTGGAAAATCCCGGCACCAGATAAATATTGTACAATTTTGGTATGAGCACTTCTGATATAAGACGTTTGGTAACAATTATCGAGCAGCAACTCGACTGGGGCGATGCTGCAACCTGGCAAAGCAAGGATTTTGAGATACTCAACCAGTTGATATTCGACAAAACCAAAATTTCATTAAGTGCCAGTACATTAAGGAGGGTATGGGGTAGGGTGGAGTACAAAAATTTGCCAAGCGGCACTACCCTGGATACCCTTGCCATGTTTGCCGGCTTCGAAAACTGGCGGGCCTTTGTGCGATCAAATTCACACCGGGGCAAAAGTGCCGCAGTTTCACAGCCAATGGTCAAACCCGCCGTTGGCCGCCCAAAATTCAATAGCATAATAGCAACCACCCTCGTATTGGCAGTAATTCTTATTGGTATCTATTTTACTGAACGACCGCGAGCCAGCATCAATACTAATAATTATAAGTTCAGCAGCAAGCGGCTTACCGGGAGTATTCCTAATTCAGTAATTTTTAGCTATGATGCCACCGCTTCGCCAACTGATTCCATTTATATACAGCAGTCATGGGACCCTCGTACAAAAACTTTGGTGAGCAAGAACCTGCATCAGCATACTTCGGTTTATTACGAGCCGGGTTTTTACCAGGCAAAGTTGGTGGTTGGCGGTAAAACGGTAAAACAGCATAAACTGATGATCCCAACAGATGGCTGGCTCGGCCTGGTCGAAAATAAACCTGTTCCGGTTTACTTTAAGCAGGCCGACTTTGTAGGTAAGGAGGTAATGAGGCTAAATGCAGGCGCCGGCTGGATAAAAAACGTGGGCTTTGCGGCACAGGTGCCTTTTATAAAATATTATAATGTAGGTAATTTTGCGCCGGTCCCGCTGACCGATTTTTCTTATAGTGTCAGGGTTAAAAACGAGTATAGTGAAGGGTCAGCTGCCTGTCAATTTGCATCCGTTTCACTGATTACGGATAGCGGGCCCATCATCATACAGCTATCAACCAAAGGCTGCGTATCTGAGCTGAATATGATCAATGTGAACCTGCTCATTTCAGGAAAAAATGTTGATCTTTCTGGCTTTGGCGTCGATTTCTCTGATTGGGCTTTGGTTTCCTGTAAAAGTGCTGGCGGCAAAATCCAATATTACGTCAACAATAAACTTGTTTACGAGGCCCCAATGCCATCTTATAAAGTAAAAATTGTGGGTATTGGCTTTGCTTTCCAGGGTGCCGGGGCGGTGAAAAACATTGAGTTAAAAAATGGGGGTAAGTTGGGCTTTGCGGCGTTTTGAAGATTATCAACGTGGTTAGATTTGACAACTTTTAAAAAGTTGTCAAATCTAAATCGTGCTTTCATATCGTCAAACCCTTATTTCAAAGGATAACGCGTATTTTTAGCAAATAAAAACTTTGTGACCTCAGTGAATTCTTTGCGGCCTTTGTGTTAAAAAATCGTTCCGTCTAATCAATTCCTTACTACCTTATGGTCATTAGGGGGAACGGTTTGCAAATAAGCATAAATAGCATCAATCTCACCGTCGCTTAACCTGTCGAATCTTGGCATGGGCGGGTGCAGTTTCCTGTCGGGTGCTTCACCATCTTTTAATGCTTTTAAAAATTGCTGTCGGGTATAATTTCCTATGCCCGCATTTTTATCAGGCGTAATATTTGTGGCTGTTACAACCATGCCTTTTTCGCCTTTAAGCTTTATACCGCCTGCCAGGTAGCCTTTGGTTTGATCAGGATTCAAGAAATTTAGCGAGGTAAGGCTTTTCGAATGGCAATGAAAACAGCCTAAATTATCAACCAGGTAATAACCAAGCGCAGTAGGGTTGCTTTCCGACGGCCTTTTGATGCCTGCTTTATATGGCACGGGATCGGCGTGCATACCCATGTACATTTTGCCTATCACATTAAAATGCGTAAGCCCGATAGTGGTATCGGCCGCAGCAAGCGCCGGGTCGTCATTGGAACGCAGGAATACGATAATATCATTGATGTCTTCGTCTGACATATTGGGGCGCAGCATATACGAAAGAAATCGGCCATCCCTGGCCACGCCCGTTTTAAGCAAATATTTTATCTCTGCATCCGAATAGCGGGGTATAAGGCCATGCGTTTTGGAATGCGTTAAATTAGCGGAATATACTTTCCCGGCAATACCCGGCACGTCTTCAATTTGATTTCCGATAAATTTATTAACGCTGCGGTTATAATGGCAGCCCGCGCAAATACTATATACCAGGTTCCTGCCATGCTCCAGCGCCCGCGGCGATTGGACAGCGGCGAAGCTCTCTTTTGTAGTGGCGAACTGTGTTTTGCAGCTTACAATGATAATTGCAGCTACTATCAGGCTTATGGCAATAGTCAATTTATATTTTTTCATAGGTAGATTGATGTCTCGTTTTATAGTATTAGCAGGATGTATCACATTCATTAATAAATTACTGAAATAAATGTTTTAAGAATAGTTTAAATCCGGGTTGCCGGCCATTATGGGGTTAAGGAGCGTTTTTTATAAATACGTTTCATGATTATGTTCGGGTTGCCTGTAGCAAGATTTAATTAAAGGGAATGGAGAGACAATACAAACTGTTCGCTTCATGCAATTCCTGTTTATTAAATTACCCTGACAAACAATTGCTTGGTTTGCTGTTATTTTGAAAAAACAATTTATCAAATGAAAAACAAAGTATGGTTTATAACCGGTTGCTCAACCGGGTTTGGCAGGGAATTGGCCAAAGAAGTTTTAAAGGATGGCTATAAAGCGGTAGTCACATCCCGCGATGTGAACGATGTGCAGGATATTGTCGACGCTTACCCTGAAAATGCAATTGCCGTTAAGCTGGATGTTACCAATGCCGGTGAAATTGAAATGGCGGTAGGCAGGGCGCTGCAGCATTTCGGCACTATTGACGTGCTGGTAAACAATGCCGGCATAGGTTATTTCGGCGCTATTGAAGAAAGCGAAGAAGACCAGGTTCGCCGGATGTTCGAAATTAATTTCTGGGGGCTTGCAGCGGTAACCAAAGCAATACTGCCGGGTATGCGTGCGCAGAGAAGCGGGCATATACTAAACGTAGCATCGATAGGCGGCCTTGTAGGTTTCCCCGCTGTCGGCTTTTACAATGCCACCAAATTTGCTGTCGACGGCTATTCAGACGCTTTATCAAAAGAAGTGGCGCCTTTGGGTATTAAGGTTACCGTAATTTGTCCCAGCGGTTTCCGTACCGATTGGGCAGGCAGATCGGCTAATAATAGCAAGATAGTCATTGACGACTATAAGACTACAGCCGAAGCCAATAAAAGTAACATCAGGGGCTATAACGGCAAGCAGCCCGGCGACCCCGTTAAAGCGGCCAAAGCCATGGTAAAGGTCGTTGAAACAGAAAACCCGCCGCTGCATTTATTGTTAGGTGTGGCAGCTTTAAAAGGCGCCCGCAACAAGCTTGAAGTTTTAAAGAAGGACTTTGATGCCTGGGAAGAAACAACTACCGGGGCTGATTTTGCGCAGGAGTAAATTAGTTATTTTAGATTTGACAACTCTTTGAGAGTTGTCAAATCTAATTGATAGACTTCGCGGGTATAAAATCTTCAATCTTCTAATCCTGAAAATTGCTCGGTAGTCAATTTAAAATCAGGAGCGAAAGTGAATTTAACCTTGCCTTCCATAATGCCTAATTTAATTTTTAGCTGCTCTGGAATTTGGTGAACAAAATACCCGATTATTTCTTTTTTCCTGCCATAAGTTACGGCAATAGTTTCGCCATCTTTTAGCGCTGAAAGCGCTTCTGAAAAATGCTTTTTTAATTCGGTGACGGACATAGTTTTCATGAATGACAAATTTTTATCAAAAGATAATTTCATTTTTGATTTACCACAATGTTTTTAGGCCGACCGTTTTATACTGATTTAAATCATCGTCTTTAGTTATCAATATTAAATTTCGTTGTATTGCCTGCCAGACAAGCATTCTGTCGAACGGATCTTTGTGATTGCTTATTATCAGCCTGTGATAAGAAGCAGCTTCTTCAGTAGAAATGAAAATAACCTGAAAACCAGACTGAAGTGATAATCCGGGTATGTCTTCAGGTAAAAACGATAGCAACTCCAACTTGCCCTTAGAAAATTTCAAAGAAACTTCCCAAAAGTTTATAGAGCTTACAAAAAACGAGTTGTCAGGGTTTTCAAATGTCCGCTTTACTACATCCGACAATCTCCACTTTTCCGTAATTGACCAGATAAGTGTATGTGTGTCAAGAAGGTAATTCATAAACCTAAAAACTCATCTTCGGTCATTTTAAAATCTGGGTGAAAAATGGCTCTTGCTTTACCCTCCAATATCCCTAATTTAATTTTTGGATTTTGTGGTGTTTCCGGAGAGAAATATCCAACTATTTCTCTTTTTCTGCCAAATGTTACAGCAATTTTCTCTCCCGCCTTTACCTGTTCAAGCACCTCAGAAAAATGGGTTTTAAATTCCCCGACAGTCATTGTTATCATATTCTTAAATATCTTATCTCAAAGATAGTTTATATTTGTCAAGTTGTCAAGAAATGAAACTAAAAATAATGATGCCGAAATGAGTGTAAAAAATTCGGAACTTAGCGGGCAAAATTTTCTCAAATGAATATTGAACTCTTTATTCCCTGTTTTATTGACCAGCTATTTCCCGAAACTGCTTTTAATACCATAAAGGTGCTTGAAAAGGCAGGCTGTAATGTTCAGTATAATCCCGAACAAACCTGCTGCGGGCAGCCTGCCTTCAACGCGGGTTTTTGGGATGATGCCAAAGCTGTCGGGAGTAAATTTTTAAATGACTTCCAGGCAGATAGTGTTATCGTATCGCCTTCGGCCTCCTGTACCGGCATGGTAAAAAATTATTATAACGACCTTTTTACCAACACAACCGCGCATAATAAATGCCGTGCTATACAGGGCAATATATACGAGCTCTCCGATTTCCTGGTAAACATTTTGCAGTTTGATTATTTTGGCGCCGAGCTGGGGGGCAAGGCGGTTTACCATGATAGCTGTGCAGGTTTGCGCGAATGTAAAATCAAGAACGAGCCGCGCCAGTTACTGTCAAAAGTGCTCGGGCTCGAGCTGATCGACATGAAAGATGAAGAAACCTGCTGTGGTTTTGGAGGCACCTTCGCGGTGAAATTTGACGGTATCTCCTCTGCCATGGCCCAGCAAAAGGTTGATAATGCCATAGCCGCCGATGCCGAGTACATCATTTCAACTGATGCATCCTGTTTGCTCCATTTACAGGGCTACATAGATAAAAACAACCTGCCTTTAAAAACTATGCACCTGGCCGATGTGCTTGCGCACGGTTGGGGGAATGTGTGAGAGATTTCGGATTTACGAATTACGATTTCGGATTTCGGATTTTACAATGTGAAAGACCTCCATATCTTCCGGGCAACATTCATACTGCCAAATTAAACCCGCATTGATGCTGCTAAACAATCACATATAACCTTGTTATTGAGCTGCCACGAGGTTTTTTACCCGGACAGAATGTGATAATACAACCTGTAAACTGTATAATTGTTATAAATTATCAAAATATTGTTATGTATTTAATATAAAAATTAAAATAATGTTATAAAAAAACAGAAAAGTATAAAACAATGTTATATAATTGATGTTGAATACCAAATAATGTTATTTTAAATGTGTTTAAAACAACGTTGTTAACACATTTAAAATGAGCAAAAAAACCGCCTTTGATGATGATCTGGTCATTGCAAATAAACAGCTTGCCATCCAAAACCACGAGAAAGAAAAACGGGCCGAAGAGCTGATCATTGCGAACAAAGAATTGGCTTTTCAAAACACCGAAAAAGAAAACAGGGCGGAAGAATTGATCATCGCCAATAAAGAACTTGCTTTTCAAAATAAAGAGAAAGGAAAAAGAGCGGAGGAATTGATTATTGCGGACAAGGAACTGGCTTTCCAAAACAAGGAAAAGGGGAAACGGGCGCAGGAATTGATCATAGCTAATAAAGAGCTTGCTTTCCAAAACAAGGAGAAAGGAAAACGCGCCGAAGAGTTGATCATCGCTGATAAAGAACTCGATTTCCAAAATAAAGAAAAAGGAAAGCGTGCCGAGGAGTTGATAATTGCCAACAGAGAACTTGCTTTTCAAAACACAGAAAAAGGAAAACGCGCGGATGAATTGATCATCGCCGGTAAAGAGCTTGCTTTTCAAAATAAAGAGAAGGAGAAGCGTGCGAATGAGCTGGCCATTGCCAATAAAGAACTTGCATTTCAGAATAGAGAGAAAGAGAAGCGCGCAAATGAGCTGATCATCGCCGGTAAAGAGCTTGCCTTCCAAAACAAGGAAAAAGAAAGACGGGCAAATGAACTGGCGGTCGCCAATAAAGAACTTGCATTTCAGAATAAAGAAAAAGGGAAGCGGGCCGAAGAGCTGATCATCGCCAATAAAGAACTGGCCTTTCAAAACCATGAGAAAGAAAAACGGGCGGATGAGCTCAGCATTGCCAATAAAGAACTTGCCTTCCAAAATAAAGAGAAAGAAAGGCGGGCGAACGAATTAGCCATCGCCAATAAAGAGCTTGCTTTTCAAAACGAAGAAAAAGGGAAGCGGGCGGAAGAACTCATCATCGCCAATAAAGAATTGGCCTTTCAAAATAAGGAAAAAGGAAAACGGGCTGATGAACTGGCTATAGCGAACGAAGAACTGGCCTTTCAAAACCATGAAAAAGAAAAACGGGCTGATGAACTCATCATCGCCAATAAAGAACTGGCCTTTCAAAACGAAGAAAAAGGAAAGCGGGCGGAAGAACTGATCATCGCCAACAAAGAACTTGCCTTTCAAAACGAAGAAAAAGGAAAACGGGCGGAAGAGCTCAGCATCGCTAATTCAGAACTTAAAAAAGCAGAAGCTGAGATTCGTGAATTAAACGAGGAACTGGAACAAAAGGTAATTGAACGTACCGCCCAGCTGGAGTCGGCCAATAAAGAACTTGGCTCATTTTCTTATTCTGTATCCCACGATTTACGGGCGCCTATAAGGGCAATTAATGGTTATGCAAGAATTTTAGAAGAAGATAATGGGGCAAACCTTGACGAGGATGGAAAAAGCGCGCTGATGGCCATTGTAAACAATTCGAAAAAAATGGGGCAGCTGATTGATGACCTTTTGGCATTTTCGAAATTAGGGCGAAAAGAAGTGGCTGTTTCGGATATAAATATGGCTGCTTTCGTAAAATCTATAATAGCCGAATTATTTTCGGAGGATAAGGAAAACCTGGTAGAAATTAGTTTAAAAGCGTTGCTGCACGCAAAAGGCGACCAGTCGCTGATTAAACAGGTATGGATCAACCTGATCTCAAATGCTATTAAGTATTCCAAACATAAACTCAAAACTTATATTGAAATAGGTTGCTATGAAAAAGAAAAGCAGGTTGTTTATTATGTAAAAGACAACGGGGCCGGGTTTGACATGAAATACTATGATAAGCTTTTTGGGGTTTTCCAGCGGTTGCACTCACAGGAAGAATTTGAAGGTACAGGCATAGGTTTGGCAATTGTACAAAAAATAGTAAGCAGGCATAACGGAACGGCCTGGGCAGAATCAAAGCTTACTGAAGGAAGTTCCTTTTACTTCAGTTTACCCGGTATTAATTCTTAAATTAAAAAAATATGGAACCCCACGATGTTGAAATTTTATTTGCAGAGGATAGCGCAGATGACGCTATGCTTACTATAAGGGCCCTTAAAAAAAGCGGCTTTGCCAACAGGCTTCATCATGTTAAAGACGGCGCCGAAGCCATTGATTTCCTTTATTGCCAGGGGGTATATGCCTCGCGGGACACTAAAGAAAAACCGAAACTGATACTGCTCGACCTGAAGATGCCAAAAGTATCGGGAATGGAAGTACTCGAAAAGATAAAAGCCGACCCCGAGTTTAAATCGATCCCCGTAGCAATCCTTACCTCGTCGAAAGAAGACCCCGATATACAAAAAGCTTATGCCCTTGGCGC
>Ga0207060_10086_pt2 | contig 27108 bp, 24 predicted proteins | sample Alteio_BWMinCont_30_FD_153270 | JGI IMG/M metagenome (GOLD analysis project Ga0207060, IMG submission 153270) | Enriched cells from forest soil in Barre Woods Harvard Forest LTER site, Petersham, Massachusetts, United States -... | ecosystem: Environmental > Terrestrial > Soil > Temperate forest >...
TCTCTGCCAGTTTCTCCATGTCTCTCCGAGCCAGTTTCATTCCCGTGGGGTTGTTTGAATTTGTAAGAATGAGCATCTTTGTGTTCTTCGAGATTGCACTCTCCATTTCTCCGATGTCAAGTGCGAAAGAATTATCGAAATTTGTCTCCACTTTCTTTACCCTCGCTCCAAGAACCTTCGGTACCATGAATTCAGTTGGGTAATTCGGCATCGGAATTACCACTTCATCGTTTGGTTTCAAGAAGGTTGCAAAGATCAAAAATAGAGCCAGAGTGCAACCACCAGCTGCTGCTACTTCTTTCGAAGGGACATCATACGCTCTACCGATCGATTCCTCAAGCTTCAATGCTTTGTTTCGTTTGAACTCATCATAGGTAAGTTCGATACCCATGTCTTTCAGGCTGGGCGGGTCAAGACCTGTAGAAACTAAGTCATGCTTTGCTTTGGAAATGTTCTGAACGATCCAGTCTATGAGCTTAAAGTCCTCTTGAGCAGTGAACGACATGATCCAGATCCTCTCTAGTTGCTGGTTGGAGTACCTTCCTAAGATTGAAGCAGTAGAAAAGTTACACTGTCATCCAAAGGTGACAGTGTTCAGAATCGGACCCACTGCAGCTCCAGTAAACGCCGGATCTACCATAAATCCCTTGATGGTTCCCGTCTTCCATACAATGGAGCCTCCAGCAGGCAACCATGGATGCAATACACCAACCCACACATATGGCACGTCGTTGTAGATCTGTTTTTGCGCCGCGGTGCACAGATTTAGAATCTGGGTCAGGTTTCCAGTGTTGGTAAAGCTGTTGACACATTTTTGGACAACTGGATTGGAATAGTCAGCCCAGTTGATCGTCGCATTGTTCACAAAGGAGAACCAGGCGTCAGCTGGAGTTGGGAGATTCGGAGCATAGCCATTTCCTCCCAACGCCAACGAAAGTTGCGGCCTAAGATTAGGGCAAACACAGCCATACGCGGTGTAGTATTGCGAAGGAGTCTGAACCTCAATATTGACATTGATTCCAAGTTGCGCTAAATCGCCCTGGATGACCTGAGCAGCATTCAAACATCCTTGGCAGCCTGATAGAGTGGTCATGGCAAAGGTTGGGAACTTTGAAGTGTCGATTCCAGCGCTCTTCAGTATTTGCTGGGCCTCCGTTATGTTATACTGATAGGGAGTCAGGTTCCCCAGATTGTAGAACTGTCCGTAAGTAGGATACTCTGGACCAACAAACGGGACGAGATGCCCCAGGTAGGCTTTGACTGAGATATCTGTGAAATTAATTGCGTGCGAGATCGCCTGTCTGACCGCAGTAATATTGGTGGGATATCCCAGGACGTTCAGACCGAGAAAAACTATCGAGCCTATGAACGGAGGCGAGTTGTAGTAGGAGTATTGCGGGTTGTTGATCAGGTTCCAGTCGCTTTGCTGAATGTCCGCCATCTGAACCTTCCCTGATGAAAGATCTGTGTAGCGAGCGAGATCGTCCACGACCTGGTTGACCACGATGTTCTTGGCGTGTCCAGGGTCGAAAATCGGAACCACATTTAGTTGAGCAGCAGTCCAGTTAGCCGCCCAATAGTTAGGGTCTTGTTTCATTGTCACGTAGCTTTCACCGCCACCGACACCGGTTACAATGTAGGGGCCAGTTCCGGGCACCGGGGTTTGCTGGAAAGCAGAATTTAGAGCGGTCGGCGTTCCAAAGCCGCCATGTTGCAATACAAACTGCACGTCATAGCACTCCCCGTTGGCTACCACCTGAGTTCCGGGGAACCAGATGAAGGGAGAGCTGAGATGGAACACGAGCTGGTAGGGTCCGGTTGCATAAATCGGCCAAGAGGAGTTTTGCATCATAGCAAGTGCCTGTCCTGTTGGATTGATCAATCCGCTCTGATTCAGTAGGGCGATCGAAGCCGGGCCAAAGTGAACTGATGACATGTTGAAAACTGGATAGCCGAACATCCAGTTAGAAGAATTCGTAGATAGATAATAAAAGCCGTAATCTTCAGCCCAGACCTGATAGGCGTTGAATGCGTCTCCATTGGAAAAGTGAACATTGTTTCTTAGATTGAAAGTGTAAGTTGTGCCGTCTGGTGAAACGGTCCAGTTTAGCGCGAGACCAGGCAAATACTCGTTGAGATTCTTTGAGAATTCTGAGGTCTGATTTATCGTAACCAGCGGTTGATAAACCGCGTACTGTAGCCAGTAGTTCCAAGTCAGTCCGTTGTTAAGATCTAACGGAGAGGTGCCGCCGCTATTAGAACCAAAATAGGAATCATAAGTCAGAGTATTGATCGTAGAATTACCCGAGGTCGAGCTAGCACTGCTCGTCGTCGAGGAAGAACTAGACGATGAAGGGGTTGAAGAAGATGAGGAGCTACTACTCGATGATGAAGATTGGGAAGACGATGACGATGTGGGCGAAATTGTACTTGAAGAACTTGAGCTGGGAATACTGGACTGCGATGATGAGCTTGAACTAGAGCTGCTCGAACTTGAAGTAGTGGTTGTTGATGAGGTGCTCTGGGCAAGCAATGCGTAAGCTCCCCCGGCGATGATCACTACAATTATGACGACGATTATTGCAATACGGACAGTTGAAATTGCCCTTTTCAATGACAAATGTTAGTTCTAAATTTTCTCCCAACAGCCACGGATCTAATAAATCTTTGGCGATATTGCAATCCAAGATCTTACTTTGGAAACGCCTAAAGAAATGTTAGAGAACCGTTGTCATGATCCAAGAAAAATGCTACCGACTCTTTTACTCACTAAAAGCATATACGAGAACTGACAACTGACGGGATTCCTGATGAAGATCAAAGCTGTACAGACGTATATCGTCAGAGCATCGCTCAGAAATTATCTCCTTATCGAGCTTGAAACGGACTCCGGCATGGTTGGCCTAGGGGAAGCGACGGTCGAAGGCAGAGAGAAGACCGTTGAAGCCGCAGTAAAAGAAAACGCCCGGTATTTGGTCGGAAAAGATTCGCGCAATATCGAGGAACACTGGCAAGCGATGTACAAGGGAGCCTTTTGGAGAGGTGGTCCGATTTTGAATTCCGCAATCAGCGGGATAGAGATGGCGCTTTGGGATCTACTGGGCAAGGAACTTGGAGTACCTGTTCATCAGCTCCTTGGTGGTCGGTGCAGAAATAAAATTAGGGCATACACCTGGCCAGATGGAAACACGATTGAAGAAAAAATTGAGAGTGCGAAAAATTTCGTGCGAAACATGGGGTTTACTGCAATAAAATTTGCCCCCTATACATCTATTGAGGGCGATATGAACTCTGAATCTAACCTATCGAGGTCAGCGCTTGCTGATGCCGCGGAAAGAGTCAGGATGATGAGGGAAGCTCTTGGAGACGGAATCGATATTCTAGTAGATTTTCATGGTCGGCCGACTCTCCCAGAAACGACAAGACTTGCGCAAGAAATTGAAAAATATCATCCCTTTTTCATCGAAGAGCCACTCCCTCCAGAGAATATCGATGCAATGAGAATGGTTAGAGACTCGACAGCCATTCCGATCGCAACGGGAGAAAGGCTCTTCACGAAATTTGGCTTTAGAGAGCTGCTTGAGAAAAATGCCTGTCAAATCATTCAGCCGGACTTGTGCCATGCCGGCGGAATACTTGAAGGAAAGAAGATTGCCGCGATGGCTGAATGTTATTTCGTTCAGGTCGCTCCGCACAATCCGCTCAGTCCAGTATCGACTGCAGCTTGTCTGAATCTGGATTCTTGCATCCCCAATTTCTGCATCCAGGAGTGCGTCGTCGCCGATCTGGAGTACAAGAAAAGATTAATCAAGAATAGTCCGGAAATCCACGATGGGTATTTTTACGTACCCTCCAAACCCGGGCTTGGCGTGGAGCTGAACCATGATGCGATTAGTGAACGACCATACGAAGCCAGCGATCTTCCCAGAATGAGGAGGGAAGATGGAAGCGTTTCAGAATGGTGAGACAGTCAACCAGACGGAATACATCAAAATGAAAATCAAAGACCTCAAAGCGATTAATTTTCCTCCAGGTCTCCTCCTGCGAATTGAAACAGATGAAGGGATCTATGGATATAGTGAGGCATTTTGCCCTAAAGAGCATGTTCTCAGTCTGAAACCGCTGATCGTGGGGCAGGACCCGACAAACGTAGAAAATGTGATGAGGAGGATCCGACATAAGGGAGGCTTCAAACCCTGGGGCGCTGGAGCTAGCGGCATAGAGGTTGCCCTTTGGGACATTGCAAGTAAAGTCGCGGGATTGCCAGTTTACAAACTCCTTGGCGGAAAAGTGAGGGATGCAGTTCGCGTCTATTGCGATTGCGGTGCGGGAATTGAAGGTGATGGTCAAGACTATTCGATTGAAGGCTACGTCAGAAACGTAGAACGAAAGAAAAAGCAGCGAGAACATTTCTCGATTCTGAAATTCGATATCGGCTTCCATGGAAGCGAGGGAGGATTGCTCCAAAGTGCACCTAACAGGGTTTACGAGGCAGATAGAGATTATCCTACGCAGGGACACATGACAGAAGAGGGAATTGATTATCAGATCAAGGTCGTGGCGGCGCTCAAGGAATGTCTCGGCACGGAAATTGGACTTGCACTTGATTGTGGTCCAGGACTGAGTCTTCCATCAGCAACCATACTGGCGAAGAAATTGGAACAATTCAATCTCGCTTGGGCTGAGGACATGCTAACTGGAGATATGAACCCCTATGTAGATGCAGATTCTTACTTTGCACTCAGCTCCACTACCACAACTCCAACATTGACAGGAGAACAAATCTATCTGAGGCAGGGCTTTAGGGATCTCGTAGAAAAACGCGCCGTTGATTTTGTCTCGCCGGATATTTGTGATGCCGGAGGAATGATGGAGACAAAGTGGATAGGAGAGTTCGCGGATCTTTTTGGAATCTTAATTGCGCCGCATAACTACGGCCATGCTATCGAGTTTATGGCAAATGTGCACGTCGGAGCGGTGCTACCGAGAAATTTTGTAGCATTCGAATTTCATAGGTCGGATGAACCCTGGTGGATGGACATCATAAAGGGAGTCGAAAAGCCGCTGATCAAAGATGGACATGTTACAGTACCGGATACTCCGGGTCTTGGATTCGAACTAGACGAGAGAGCTGTAACGAAACATCTACCCGAGGGAGAGAGATTCTTCGAATGAATCTCTTCAAGAATTAGGGCGTAAGTACGATCCGGTTCGGGCTACCTTGCTGAGATCTAAGAATATCTACCGCTTTATCCGCTTCGGACAACTTCATTCGACTGGAGATCGATTTTGAAACATCAATTCGTTTCGCGCCCATAAGGCTTAGGACCGTCATCATCTGGCTTCGTGTGTGGTTGTTAACGGCCTTCAGGTGAGATCCCTTCCCAAGGAAATCCAGGGCGTCGATTTCGATCTTTGAGCCCGAAATACCAACCATCACCGCGGTTCCTCCAATTTTTGTCGAGCGAATCATTTGTTCGATAGTTGGCTTCAGTCCAATGTACTCGAACGCAACATCTACACCTTCACCATTCGTGAGTCTCCTGATTCCTTCCACCGGATCTTCCTCTCGAGAGTTGATTACATAGTCCGCACCGCTTTGTTTCGCTCTTTCCAGTTTGTTTTGATCAATGTCGACAACAATTATTGGAGATGCGCCAAAATATCTCGACCACTGTAACCCGTTGAAACCCACGCCGCCCATTCCGATTATGGCTACGCTATTTCCTGCCTTCACTTCACCCGCGAGATTTGCGTGAAAAGCTGTCACAACGGCGCAGCCAGCGAGAGCTGCCTCGGCAAACGGAACGTTATCCGGTAGTTTTAGAACAGATCTTGAATGGACAACCAGGTACTCGGCCCATGTTCCATCGAGATTGAATCCCAGATTCCGCTGCTTTATGCAAAGATTTTCTCTTCCGGTTACGCAATAGATGCACTCGCCGCAGACCTGGACGTAAAAAATTCCAACGCGATCGCCTTTTTTCACGTTCGTCACATCTTCGCCGACCTGTTCAACGATACCGGAGCCTTCGTGCCCCATGGTCACTGGAAGGTTATCAATAGCAAAGGTTCCCAAAATCATGTGGAGATCCGAGCGACAAACGCCAATTCCCTGGATTTTCACCAAAACATCGTTTCGACCTACCGATGGAATAGGGACGTCCTCAAGTGTTGCGTTATCCTTCCCTTTGTAAAACCTCGCTGCGAGCATTCGGAAGGAAAACCTCTCGTAACTTTACATAAGTCTTCCTTTAGTTAGGCGAAAAATTTCGCATAGACAGTTTTGATTCTAGAAACGTTACAGGATCTTGATTTCAAACTATTCATTTTTCAATTTCAATAATCATTGCAAATCGCGAAGATCCTTCCAGTGGTGTTTTGGCTGGAAGCCCAAAATTCTTTTTGCCTTGCGACAATCAAAAAGTGAGGAAGTTCCCTTGATTTCTTTTCTTACTTCGGAATCAGGAAAATATTCTTGAATCAAATCCATGCTGGGGATCTTCATGATAGTCGTGTCCGCGCCTATGTACATAGATTCGTGTCCATCGATCTCTGACTCCAAAGACAATCTGCACGCGGTAGCGGCGTCTCTAGCGTCTACAAATCCCCAGAGTGCCACCCTCCAGCTGCCAGGATCCTTCCAGATACCCGGGAGATATTTTAGATACAATTCGTCATTACCAATCCAGGTAAATCGGAGCGAAACGCAAGGAATCTCTGTCCTGCGAGTAAATGCAGCCGCGATCTCCTCCCCGACTAGCTTCGATAATCCGTAACAGTCCTGTGGTAAGTTAGGGTGGTTCTCATCGATGGGCAGATAGACTGGGGAGAATTTTCTGTATGCAAATCCAAAACCCAACACGTTGATACTGCTAGCCCAGACTACCCTTTTCAAATTCAAACATGCAGCAGCTTCGAAGACATTGAACGTACCCATAACGTTATTTCGGAAAACGACTTCGTTGGGATTGGCACCGGGAGCTCTGATCGCTCCGAGGTGAATTATGGCATCGGAACCGCTGATGCAGCCATAGATTTGTCCCAGGTCTGAAAGGTCTGCAACAATCTGTTTGTATGGAGCATCTTTAATGATCCTCTGATCGACGCTAACCACTTCGTATCCGTGTTCGATGAGGTCTCGAACAACGAACTGCCCGAGTTCGCCTGCCCCACCGGTGACGGTAACCTTCATTGTATCACGATCTTGAGGAAATTTGGTTGGCTTTCGGAACACGCCCACTCTATGTTAGGCGATGCAGTACTTGTCAAAACCCTCGGCGAAGGAATCTCCCCACCGTATTCATCGTCGAGAGTATAGGTCATGAGAGAGACACATAGACAACGATGATTCCGAACAATGGATTTGGAGCTTAACTTTACCAATAGAGAATCGGAGTCCTCCGGGTGTTACTTCAAGATATCGACTGGGCCGACTTTCTTCTTAACTCTACGAATTATTCCGCATTCTTTATAGAAATCACGACTTTTACTACTTCTTGGTTAAACCCTATACCGGCTCGAACTAGAGCGAATACCTCACGTAGGAAAACAAGAAATTATTTCTTTCTGTTCAGATAATCGTCGCCGTAACTTTGGCCATAATGGTACATCCTTGCAGGACTAGTAAGACCGCAACAGTACCCAACTAGAACTTATGTAGGCTAAGTCAATCTCTAATTTATTATCTAAAAGCCTGAAAAGAAAACAACCATAGGTGTTTCCTTCCCTGAAGCTAATATCCAAGAATGTGAACTAAACTCTTCGATGTTCGATATGGATCAAACAGACATTCTGTTTACAAGCGAGTCAATTGGACGACTTGAAATAAAGAACAGATTTGTTAGAGCAGCAACCGCTGAGAGGCTCGCGGACGACGAGGGAAAAGTAACCGGGAAGCTCGTGGACTTTCACGCCCGGCTGGCAGATGGCGGAGTTGGTCTGCAAATAATTGGGCACTCGTATATCGAGTATCGCGGAAAAGGACATCGATATCAGACTAGCATCGCAGACGACTCTTGCATGCCAGGGCTTACTCGGCTCGCTGACGCTGTTCATGCGAAGAATGGAACGATATCACTCGAGATCAATCACACTGGTGCCAAAAATAGCGTTAATCCTGAAGATGCCGTCGCTCCATCTGCGGTTATTGAACCTCAGACGGGAAATACACCAAGTGCTCTCAAGTCAGACGAGGTTTGGGAAATAATAAGATTCTATGGCGCTGCAGCTCGGAGGGCTCGTGAAACCGGTTTTGACAGCCTCCATGTACACGGAGCAAACGGTTATCTGATCACTCAGTTTGGGTCGCCATATTCAAACAGAAGGTCAGACGAGTGGGGCGGAAACGAGCTAAAGCGGAATCGATTCTTGATGGAAGTTTACAGGGAGGTAAGGAAGAATGTAGGAAGCGATTTCCCCATCACTTGGAAGTTAGGCGTAATCGATTATGTAACGGGAGGCGTAACCCTTGATGAAGTAGTAAATCGGGCGACGATCTTAGAATCCGAGGGGTTGGACGCTATCGAGATTAGCTGCGGCATCATGCCGCACGGTGAGAGCGCTTTGCAATATGTGGCGCTAAGCAAAACACGCGCGCTACGCGACCTAGTCATACCCAGACTGTATACGCCAGCCAGCGAAGAGGCATACTACAGACCGCAGGCAAGAGCTATAAAGAAGAAACTGAAAATACCTCTGATTTTGGTCGGAGGTATTCGTAGCACAGAGACCATGGTCGACGTTGTGAAGTCCGGTGATGCTGACTTTTTGTCCATGGCAAGACCTTTCATCAGAGAACCCGATATTGTGAAACAGATTCAAAACGGTCGTCACGGATTGGTAGACTGTACATCGTGCAATCTTTGTCGAGATATCGATGTTTTTGAATTGAGATGCTGGAGGAAGAACAAGATAATATTGATGAAGGGGCTTTATCTCAAGCACTTTAGCTAGGATAAGTTCTTCGCGTAATAACATCGTCATTCAGAATCGAATGTATGCGAAGAATTCCCAACTTTGATGGTTGTCTCAAGTCGGTGGATCTCCGATCTCCTCCAATGTTAAGCCAATCAGACCAAAGGCCAGAGACGTCAGAGTATTACGGGCCTGGGAAAATGATTCACCACGCGCCGGCATTCAAAACCATATTCCTTGGCAAGTCCCGGAACGATGAATTCAAAGTTCAGAACGACGAATAGTATCACAACATACGTAATCACTCGCTTTACAAGAAAGTGCATTTTATTATATCCTCTAGGAGCGCCATTATCTTATGGCTACCCCTACAAGATCACAGCTCTAATTTGATTTCTTTTCCCAGATTTTCATAATCTCGCTGGAGGAAGTGACGATAACCGATCTCTCCAGCCATTTCATTGCGTCCTTCATATAATCTTCCTTCATGCCACTTACTGCATCTCTAGGAATTACTACAAAATAATCTAAGAAAGTGGCTGTCCGAGCGACAGCGTCTATGCCGATCTCGAGGGCGACACCACAGGGAATGATTGTCCTGATCCGATTATTCTTTAGAACACTCTCAAAGTTAGTCCCGACGAAGGGATCACTTCTGTGCTTCATTATTCTAACCTCTGTCGGAAGTGGTTTTAGCTCATCAATGATCTCCCAACCCCAAGTGAACGGATTGCCCGTTTGGGGTAGTGGATTTTTTGGATCAGCGAAATCGGGTGTTTTTGATGTATAGCTCTTCCAAATAGCTATATCGGAGACATTTTGGTAATTGGGTTGGGCGGTGCTTTGAGTGTACATTACTTTCACACCTGCTTTTCTTGCGGATTCTCTGAGCTTGAGTAAAGTTCCGACTATCCTATCGCAGTTAAAGTGGCCACCTAAACGCTTTGACTGCTCGCTTTCTGGATTGCAGGGATTGTTTTGCATATCCTGTATATCCAAAACAGTGTGGCTTGGATCCAAAATTTCCTCTAACGTTTCAGGTATAGCTCGACCTCTGAATTCGATCAACGGACAAACATTCAACGAGAATTATATAAATTTTCCAAATTCTTAAACCAAAGAAAGCTTTCTGCAATTAGAAAAATTTTCAGTTTCACTTTCGTAACATTAATTTCAGAGGAAGAAACAAACATCAACTTTTCTCTCAAACTATTTTCTTGTGACTATCCTTAATCTCGAGTTCCTAGATCTTCTGATTTTATTACCCTCGTTTCTTTTTTCTTCTGCACCTCGAAACGTTCATCGAGCCAACTAATCGACTGAACGCTGCCACAATCCTTGCACGACACTCTCAAGCTGATTGGGCTTGATTTCTTCTCTCCTCCGAAGGGGAAATTCAGTGAACCGCAGCGAACGCAGTAAAAAAAAAGGACCTGAGGATTTGACAAATTCGAAATTATCAACTATAGCGACAATTACGAATTGAAATCAAACAGTCCTCAGATCATTTTCCCTTCGGACGACGCCGCATTGCGAGTACCGCAGCTGCCACTATTACGAGTATGACGACGATAGCCGCGATAACCAGATAACTGCTGGAGCTTGACACGGTTGTGCTGCTAGTAGAATTAACAACAGGGTTGGTAGAACTCGAACTCAAAGTGGCCGGGACAGAGCTTGTTGTAAGTGCGCTCGGCGTTGAAGATACACTCGTTGAAGAACCAGACGCAGTGCCATTCGTGGGTACTATTTCTGAATACTTTACGGGATCTTCAGCGGGGCCGAACCAGAACCATGAACTTGGATAAGTCGGCCAGTGAGTCCAGCGAGCAGTATTGATACCAGTCAGATAGTCGTAATTTGTTAGTTCTATCACCGGCAGATACGTCGCGCTAAGATTCTGGATGTTATCAATTGCTGTCTTCACTTGCGCCGGATCTGTGGTAGCCTGGATTATGCTGAGGTTGCCGTAATAGTTCGTATTAGCGCTTGGTGGCCACATCCAGTAATGCTGCACGATCGGAGGGTGGGTGTAAACGTCCCATCCAGGAAGCGCATCAGAAATAGCACTTGGAAAAACCGCTCCACCGGCATCGACCAATGTAATTTGCCCCGGAGCCAAACTAGTAAAGCCATCGATTACTCCTCGTTTCGCTCCGTTTACGTTTACGGTGAATCCCAACTTTTGAAGATTCTGCTGAATGACATTTCCTACAAGAACATCGATTGTCGTGTCGGTGTTCACCCACATTGATAACGTGACAGCAGTTCCATTCTGATAATGAAGAAGACCGTCTGATCCTTTTGTGACTCCTGAAGCGGCAAACAATTGAAGAGCTTTCGTTGTGTTGTAGCTGTATTGAGGCTGGTTCGCGTCATAGACGCTCGAAAATACACTCGGAACTGTTCCCTCGGCGTTATATGAGGTCTCTCCGTAGCCAAATTCTGCCTGCTGAACAATCTGACTCTGATTTACCGCGAATACTATTCCTTGCCTAAACTGCGTCTCATTGAAGGGGTAAAGAGTCGTGTTAAATTGCAGCGGAAGCATGTTTATGGCTTTTTCATCCACAATCTGAATGTTCGGATGAGATAGAAGTGTAGAAACAGAGCCCTGATCAATTGGCCCGTAATCAATCGAACCTGATACAAGAAGACTTGCCACGGTAGCGGTCGACTCTGGGAAAACCAGATCAAGCTCGCATGGTCTAGGTGTCGGTGTGAAATTAGGATTCCTAAGCAGTTTCATAGACGTGTCTCCTGTGTGATATCCGACCGGATAGAACGGACCAGACGTCGCGGTATTGTTAAGAAAGTTCGAATTTGGATTCTGGATCGCCTCTGCCGGATAAACGTCGACATAGACCTGTCCGCTAATCGTGAATAGGAATGCCGCGTCTGGTTTGGTCAAAGTGAATTGAACAGCACTACTATTTAGGGCAACTTCAGACTTGACCTCAGCGTGATCGCCAGTGAAATCGTAGCTCGCGTTGAATGCGAATTTGTTACCGTACGTAGTAAGGATATCCTGTGATGTTATGGGAGTACCATCAGCCCATTTCATTCCAGGTGCTACATTGACGGTCCACACTGTAGAATTCGCGTTCACGGTGTACCAGTCAAGGATGCTTTCATTGTAGTCCAAAGCGCCAGATGGTGCAAACGGAGGATACATGCTCTTGTAAAGCAAATAAGTGAGGCTTCCTCCTGCTCCGATAGGTGCACCGGCATATATCGAAGACAATGCGCTAATTGGTCCCCCGAGATATGCTCCTCTAAGAGTTAGGTTTGCAGGACAAGATGAAGTCTGAGCTCCCACATTCAAAATTGACAATCCTGTCGGAAAAGCCGTCAAGAGAAAAAGAGTAACCAAGACACAGACTTCGAATTTTCGTCTAAGCAAATTGACATGTGGCTCTATGATCTAATTTATTTAAAGTATTCTCAGGTTTTAACGATGCGAGAATAACTTCAGAAAACAGTGATATTCGTTAGCCGCCGCAAAAATATTTTTGCGGCGATCGTCCTAATTTGCGGAGAGCAAATCAGGCAACTAATTTCGTAACATATCCGAGGTGTAAAGTCTCGATCTTCCAAACCGGCTAGGGCATCTTGCATCTAGGAAGCCAGATCGTAATGGTCTAAACTACATGTCATCGTGCTGGGCGAGAATAAGCAGATAACCATTCATCTGGTAAATCTTCTCTACCATATGCGCACGCTCGCCCTTCAGCTCCCTGAGTAACGGAATTCCCATTTTTTCTATTCTTGATGCAGCCTCTTCAATGTTTTTCACTCGAAGGGTTGTCGCGCGAACTCCTTCTTTATCGAGTGTTGGGTTTGTCTGTTGAATCAAATCTAGATTCACACTCGGAGAAAACGCCTCTTTAATTTCAATGCCTCCCGGTAAAGTGTATTGTCTGACGGACTCGAACGTAGTGTCCAAAAGGTCACTGTAAAACTTGATGGATTTCTCTATGTCCTTCACGTTTAGAATTACGGTCTCAATTTTCCCACTTGGCATAACTCGTCGCTTACCTAAGATTCTATATAACTATTGATCGGATTCCATGTTATCTCTTCATAATTAGAGAATGTTCACAATTCCGAAATCGAAGAAAGGCAGGGATATATTATCACTCAAAAATCCCTTCAAATCTAGACTGAGGCCACGATTGCCCTAATCTTTTATCACAACGCTCGGATTGCTCGGGCTTTTTATCTCCCCGCCTTTCGAGTATCCATCCAAAGTCAAATCAAAAAAACAAACCTCAACGCCATCTGTTTTAGTTTGACCCTCTTCAGCTACTACCTGAGCGATCCTCTTGGCAATTCTTGCCTTAACCTCGGGAGCTCGCTTGTACATGTGAACGATTACAATGGGCATGGCAGGTCTGACACAATATGTCGTAATAAATTTTCTGTAGGGACAACAATTGAGGTGATAGTTAAAATGTAGGGATGAGTTGGCTTCGTATTATCACGAAGCTCACTCGATCTTTTCGTTCATCAATTTTCTAATTTTTGGTTGAGTTCGCGAAAATTTAGTTCAAATACATCTTCGCAAATCTCTGGGGAGCGTTATTATACTCCGCTAATAGTATGACAATTGATTGCATTTTGAACCGCAAACTCGCGTGAAGCATTAATCATCCGATGTAAAATGCTCCAGAGAATCAGTATCTCATTCATTACTTTGCTCGCAACTGTCTACATCGGATACATGTACAATGGTGCTATGATGCTCTTGATACCGTTGTTTGTCAAGAATCAGTTCAATGCATCATTCACTGATGTAGGATTAATCACTTCGTCCTTTGGTATCGCCCGCTTGTTTACCGATGTTCCCGCTGGAAGTCTATCGGATAATTTCGGAAAAAAGAGATGCATTATCTCGGGCTTACTTATTTTCTCTACCGGATCAATTGCCACGTATTTCGTAATCAATCCTTTGATCACGACCCTTGCTAGACTCGCTCAGGGCGTTGGAGGTGCACTATTCAGCGTCGGCGGATACAGCTTGTTGGCAGATTTTGCACCCGATGGAAAAAGGGGCAAATACTTCAGTTATTATTCACTAATGGTAAACCTTGGACTGATAACTGGCCCTCTGATTGCTGGATCTGTGGCAGAGATCTATGGATTATCCGCCCCGTTTGTCATATTGGGTGTGATAGGGCTCGGCGTTGCAGGGTTGGCCGCAGTGAAATTGAAAGAGCCTGTAAAAACAAAGAGAGTGGAACATTCGAATTCGTTAAGTTATTCCTCGGTACTGAAGCGAATCTTAACATCTAGGCAATACTTACTCCTCAACTTTGCAACCTTCGGCATATTCCTTACTTACGGTATTATTAGTACTGCGTTCCCTCTTTATGGTCAAAGATTTTTGGGACTATCTATCCAAAACATTGGTTTCATAACGACAATTTCGACTATACCAAACATGCTGAGTATTGTATGGAGCCTATTTGCCCTCGACAGATTCGGTAGAAAGCCCTCCTTGATAATAGGCTTCGTCCTGATCGCGATTTCTGGCCTGGGAATGATATTTTCGATTGATTATTTGTATATTGCAATGTTTTACGGTTTGTTCAGTTTTGGTGAAGGTATCGGTACGACTGCACAGGCCACGCTTGCTATTGACTTTGCAGAACCAGGAAGAAGGGGTCCATATCTCGGAGTCAATAGAATGTTCAACGACTTTGGAGGAATAATTGGTCCTATTGCGGCTGGCGTCCTCTTAGATGTTTCATTTCCGACATCTCCTTTTCTTGCAATCTCGCTAACTGGTTGCTTACTTGTTATCACTTCTTCATTGTTGAAGTTGGATCCTATTTTTTTTATGCGAGATATACATCATCATGAGGAGTGACTATTAAAAAATCTCAAAAATTGTTGGTCATTTTTTGTGACGAATGACCCATAGCAGCCTAAATCAAAAAAACAAACATAATAAATGCCAAGTTCAAAGCTTTGTGAGAATACTTATTGTCAGACATCAACTTCGGCATAGATTTGAGTAATAGAGGCCTCGTATTTCTTAAGGACGAGTACAAATTCGAGAATCTTCTGCAGATTGCCGAGTCAGCAGAAAGCGAGGGATGGTACTGCTTAACCCTTGGAGATGGTTTCATCGCGAAACCTCGATGGGATCCGATAATTCTACACTCCGCGATTGCGATGGTGACAAAGAAAATAAAGCTCGCAACGGCGACTCTCAATATCAACTATAGAGAACCCTTGCTTTTTGCCAGAGATTGGGCTGTGCTTGATAATATATCCCATGGTCGGACTGTCTTAGGACTGGGAGTAGGCAGTACTTCTCGTAGCTCGATTGGAGGGATCGAGGTCACGATAGATCGGGAGATGGAACTAGTCGGGAATGGTCGACACATACAGCGAAAGGGTTCGATGCTTGAAGAATGGATAATTTTGTGTCGCAAGCTTTGGACAGAGGATTTTGTTTCATTCCACGGAAAGAGCTTCAATTATGATGGTGTACGCATCGAACCAAAACCGTATCAGAAACCCAGTCCCCCGATCAAAATGGCGGCAGGCGTGGTAGATCTCAAGGATTTTGTCATTGATCGACTGGCGAGAGTTGCTGATGGTTGGCTAACGTCCTCAGTCGATGTTGAAAAATTTCAGAATACTTGGGCGAGAGTGAAAGAACGCCTGAAGGCGAATAAGAGGGATGTTAATCAATTCAGTGTTACATTCGAGGTCAGCGGTGTATTAGCTGAAGATCCAACGACAGTCAAGGCTGACATGTCAGCTTGGTATAAAGGATATTATGGTGTAGAAAGCGCGGAACAAGTGTCGCGTTTTGCAGTAGGTAACGCGAGTTATTGGATAAAGCAATTTACAAAATGGGCTGATGCCGGAGTGAATACTTTCTCACTACGAATTCCTAGCACCAAACTAGAAGATCAGGTCAAAGCGTTTTCCAAACAGGTCCTTCCAAGTTTCTAATAAAAGGGCGCCTAAATTTTCACAATTTACCTCCTTGGACTTGCCTTACACGAGTTGGACTAAGTTAGGAATGAAAACTTCCTAACTTTTCCAGCAGGAAATCAGCAGGGACTATCGTGAAGAACGAAGGATAATCTTTAGGGCGTTGGCTTCTTAGGTGGCATATCCGAGGTCATCACGCCTCCGATCGCCCACTGTTCGTGCTTGATCTCGCGAAAGATAACGTGCACTCCCGCTGGATTTGAGCCGCCCACTCTGGCAAGAGTCTCGGTGATTTCTTTTGCGATTTGTCTCTTCTGCTCGATTGATCGGCCATCAAAGAAATTTATTTCAACTACTGGCATGGTCTAAACGCCACTGCGTGCGTATTTAATGTCTTTCTTAGGATTCAATTGCTCCGGGATTCCATAGTATGAATTCGGATCTTCAGATGGATCTTCCTTGGAAAAACAAAGAACCCTTATATTCGACATTCGACCTTTTTACGTTGTGGCAGTTCGGTCTACTCCGTCTCCGACTTTGAGTAAGGAGATTATTTTGAATGTTAATGGGATGGAACACGAACTAATCGTAGAATCTCGGACCACACTCGCGGAAGCCCTAAGAATTAATCTTGGTCTGACCGGGACTAAGTTGGGATGTAATCGAGCTATGTGTGGCAGTTGCACAGTGATTGCAGATGGTCTACCAATTTTCTCATGCACGACCCTCGCCGTTGAAACTCAAGGCAAATCGATCCAGACTATTGAGGGACTGGAAAAAAATGGGAAACTTGATCCTCTTCAGGTTTCTTTCATTGAGGAGGACGCGGTACAGTGTGGCATATGCATCCCTGGAATGATCATGTCGTCGAAGGCATTGTTGGATAAATGTGATAATCCGACTGAAGAAGAAGTGATGGATGCGATAGCCGGAAATCTGTGTCGATGCGGTACGTACCCCAACACAATCAAAGCGGTTCTTGCAGCTGCAAAGATGGGATACGGACGGTAAAGTATGAAAAACAAGAATTTCTGGCAACGTTGAAGGAAGTCAAAAGCATAGAATTCTTCGGTTATCTTTTGGAGTCGAATATTCAGGGAGACAATTAGTTCTTGTCCGAAGTTATTCAAAAGCAGCAACGTGGACTTCCTGTAGAAGGCTGGGTTCCTAGTCGACTTCCAAGAGAGTTCACTCTTATTGGTAAACCCATTAATCGAAGAGATGCGAACTCAAAAGTAACAGGCGCGGCAAAATATGCGTCCGACATAAATATTCCGGGCATGCTTCATGCAAAGCTTCTACTGTGTCCGCACCCCCACGCGAAAATAAAGCGAATTGACACGAGCAAAGCGGAGTCTCTTCCAGGTGTTAGAGCTGTACTCTCGCTCAATAATTGCGAAGAATGGTATACCTACTGGTACATGCAAAAGCAGCCAGCGTTCCCCAGGGAAATTGCGTACGCAGGACAGGAAATCGCAGCTGTCGCCGCTGATGATGTCTCGACCGCAACGAAAGCTATCGAACTAATTGATGTTGAATACGAGATCCTTCCTGCCGCTATCGATCCGCGGGACGCTTTGAAGCTTGATGCTCCGCTAGTTCCGATTCTAGATGTTGAAGCTGAAAAAACCCGTTGCGGCAATGTGCACAGCGCCTCGGTTTATCAGCGCGGCGACTACCAACAAGGGTTTATGGAGTCCGATGTGATTGTAGAAGATGAATTTTTCCAGCCCGGACAGTTTCACACGGACATTGGAACTAGATCGTGTGTTGTAAATTGGGATGGAAAACTGCTTACGGTTCATGAATCGTCGCAGGGAGTCTGGAACATCAAGCTGCAACTTGCCAAGTCGCTCGGTATACCGGAGGATAAGATCAGGGTAATTGTGAAGTATCAAGCCGGTGGTTTTGGGTCAAAAGCAGGAGCTCAGAGGTTTGTGCACTTCGCTTCTAAGCTATCAATGATGACCCAGAAACCCGTTCGACTTGAGCTTAATCGTAGAGAAGAGTTCTTGCTCCACCCGCGTAGGTTCGGCACGAGGACATGGATCAAGATAGGAGCGAAAAAGGATGGAACTTTAGTTTCGCTTCAGATCCGAGGAGAAGTTGATTTGGGAGCGGGTAGTAGATATGGCGAATCTTCAGCGAGCATGATACTCCACCATGTCGCTGAGGCTTACAAATGTCCCAATATTTTTGTGGAAATAGCTGGAGTGTATACGAACACAATTCCTACGGGTCCTCAAAGAGGAGTCATGAATCCGGCGGGAGTTTTCCCAATGGAATCTATCGTAGATAGCCTTGCTAGAAAGCTTAGAATTGATCCCATCGAACTAAGAATGAAGAACTATGTCGTTACCGCCGACGCCAACACGAATACTCCCTATTCTTCAAAGCATTTGGATCAATGTGTTGATGCTGTTGCAAATGGAATAGACTGGCGAAGAAGGGACCAGCTTAGCAGAACAAACGCCGGACGTACGAAAAAGAGGGGGATAGGAATGGCCTGGTACGTCATGGAAAGAGCCGGGTACACTCCCTTCTTGGCAAAGGCGCAGATTATCATCCGGAAAAATGGTGAAGTTGAACTCAGGGCGGGGTTTGTAGACATAGGAACAGGGTCGTCGACGCTCATGGCAATGATAGCGGCTGAGGAGCTGGGCATAGATCTTGATGACCTAATTGTTCATTATGGCGATACCGAAGGCACGTTATACTCACCATCAAGTCACGGATCAAGAATAACGACAGAAATGGGACCCGCCGTTTTGCAGGCGGCGGCGCTAGCTAGGCAAGAAGTTTTCAAACTCGTAGGAGCTAAATTTGGTGTTAAAGTTGAGTCTCTCGCATCAGCCAATGGTAGAATATACGTGAAGTCCCATCCGAACATATGGATTTCTTTCAAGGATGCTTGCGCCCTGATGAGTGAAGAAGAAATTGTAACAACTGGGAGCAGAGCGCCAAACTCCGAGGATGAGGTATACAGGCAGTTTGGAGCCGAGGCGGCCGAAGTGGAGGTGGATGTGGAGACTGGGAATGTCAAAGTGGTTAGAATTGTATCAGCATATGATATAGGTAAGGCGCTAAATCCGAAGCTAGTCGAGTCTCAGTATTATGGGGCGATAACGATGGGATTGGGGATGAGCCTTTTTGAGGAGGGAGAGTTCGATGGCAAAACTGGTGTGTTACTTAACTGTGATACTCACCAGTACAGAATTCCCTGTGCGAAAGAGATGCCGAAGATTAATACCATAAACATCGAGAATAGCGATGAACACTATCCTTACTCTGGAAAGCCAGTTGGAGAGGCCCCTCTGCTCGGCATCCTTCCAGCTATTAGAAACGCGATATTGCACGCAACAGGGGTTGAGTTAAATAGTCTACCCATGACGCCGGATAAATTCTTGGATGCAATGCCGGTAGATGAACAAATAGCCATTGTTCATTAGTTATCACAACTCGTTTTCGTTTTTATGACCAACGTATCTTTGATGGATCATAATGCTAGAAAAATTCAAATCGGTTTCTGTATTTTCCCGAATACATGAATGCTAAATCAAAATTCGGCGTATATGTTCTCCCGTGGGGGAGCGAGCCAGCTTCCTTAGACCAGATAACTAAATTCGCAAAACTTGCCGAAGAGTGCGGATTTGATTCTATTCAAATTCCGACTCATCTGACATTACCGGAGGTTCATTTCTTCAAAGAATTTCCTAACAAGAACATGCTTGATTCTTTCATAATGGCTGGCGCGATCGCCAGCGTGACAAAGAGGATCAAAATTGGGGTCAATGCGAGTATTCTGCCGGCGCTCCATCCATTCATGTGGGCAAAATTCGTGTCGACTTTGGACGTCCTGACCAACGGAAGAGCAATCTTCGCAGGTACCGTAGGGTGGTGGAAGGATGATTTTCAAATTCCTGGTGTTGATATTCACAAGAGAGGTCAGATTACCGAAGAGGAGCTGAAAGCGATCAATTCTCTTTTTACAGATGAGACCGTTGACTTCAAGGGACGTTTTTATCAGTTCCAAGCTAGCCTAGAGCCAAAACCTGTGCAGAAACCTCGTCCCGTGACCTGGATCTCTGGAGGATCGGATCGAAGATCTATAGCTCGCGCTGCGAGATTTGCGGACTATTTCTGCACCGCCTCGCCCCCTATTCAAAATGCCAAACAGATTGCAACTATTCTAAGCGAAGAAACTCAAAAGGCGAGAACAGCCACCAAATTAGCAGTGTTTCACTTTGTTGGAATCACGACCGAGCAAGAAGCCGTGAAAAATGAGATTGTCCCAATATTCAACAAAATGGCAGGCCAAGCGTATTTGCATCCGCCATCGGAAGTCAGTGTTTCAGATTATATCATGAACAACTCGATTGCCGGTCTCCCTCAAGATTGCATTGATAGGATCAACGACTTTCAAGAGATCGGGACATCTTATTTTCTCACGGATTTCTACTACCATGGGCTGAAGAGCATCGAATACGGCATGAAACAAATGGAACTTTTTGGTGACAAAGTGCTGTCAAAACTCTGAGAACCAATAACGGTATAACGTGAACGCTTAGGAATTAGGCAGCATAGAAGGCTCAAATGTCGCCTAGTTTAGACTGCAAAAGAGGAAAGTCTTGAAGACAATCGTTCTGAAGATTGGAAATGAAGAGTTTTCTGCGAACCTGCATGATGATAGAGCACCCAAAACTGTGGAATCTTTGTTGAAATTGTTACCCTACCGGACCAAAGTCATACACGCAAGGTTCAGCGGCGAGGCAATCTGGGCACCCCTGCCCTCAGATTTCCCCGTGAATGTGCCGCTGGAGAATCAAACAAGCTATCCGTCAAAGGGCGAGCTCCTGTACTACCCAGGTTTCGTTAGCGAGAAGGAACTATTGATTCCTTATGGAGCTACAATTTTTTCCAGCAGGGTGGGTCTACTGCCCGGGAATCACTTTGCAACCATAGTCGATCAGCATGAAAAATTAGCAGAAATGGGAAAGAAAGTCCTGTGGGAAGGAGCAAAGGACATTTCGATCAGCCTCGGAAAAGATTGAAAAAATTCTGAAATAGCTGGCGCTTCATCGGCAAATACTCCGGAGAATTTTCTTCAATTGTCATCCCAGTGCAGAAGATTTGAGAATAAAGTTGTGCTTGTAACAGGATCGGCAAGAGGCATAGGGTTCGGGATCGCTAGGGCTTTTCTGAGCGAAGGCGCAAAAGTCGCCCTGAACGACGTTAATCCTGCAGCTCTTGAAAACGCTCGTAAAGAGCTGGCTAGTTCAGAAGAATCTGTTAGGGCTTATGTTTCCGATGTGTCAAATGCAGCTCAAGTAAAAACAATGGTGGAGGCGATCGTTCAAGACTTTGGGACAATTGATGTGCTGGTAAATAATGCAGGCGTAGCGACTCCCACTCCTTACCTTGATCTCGAAGAAAAGGAATGGGATCGGGTGATGACAATCAATCTAAAGGGGGCAGTCATCGTCTCTCAGCAAGTCTTGAGACACATGATAACCAAAAACTATGGAAAGATCGTAATGGTATCTAGTCTTTCCGGGAAGACGGGAGGAGTAGCTACAAGTATGCCCTACAGTGTATCAAAAGGTGGGCTGCTGGTTTTAATGCGCCAGCTGGCACGGGAATTCGGGAAATACAACATTACCTGTAACGCGGTTGCTCCTTCATTTGTTGACACGTCGTTGCTGAACGACCTGAAGCTGGATGGCAAAAAGGAAGAGCTAGCTTCGCTTAATGTGATAAGACGACTAGGTACCCCTGAAGATGTAGCCAATGGAGTTCTTTTCCTTGCTTCTGATGCATCTTCATTCATCACTGGCGAGACGATTAACGTGAACGGCGGCCGGCTTATGGACTAGTCCGACCGAATAGTGAATTACAGAGATGTTTTGAAATTTGACACAGATCTGGAGGACAAATCAACAATGTTAGAATGGTTCTTTCGATCATGAAGTTAGTCGAATAGAAACAATAGTGGTGCAGGGGACGGGATTAAAAATCCTCGGGTGTATACCCGTGCGAGACGACGGCCACATTATTTCGCAATAACCGGCCGATCCTCTGACTCTTTTCTGATTCGATGTTTTAGGACAGAAACGCCTATTCCTGAGAGTCCTCTTGGAGTCAAAGGAATTGGTGAAGCAGGGGACAATCGCTTCTCCTCCGGCAATTGTTGACGTAATGGAGGACGCTTTTTCTCAGGGCCGACATCATGATTGATGCTATGCCCTTGAGTCCGAATTTCATCTTCAACTTCGCCAGATCTAGAAGAGCAAGCCAAGGTAGTATTTTGCCTCGTGGCATTAGTTTAGATCTTGCTCGTCAAGCTATGTACATGAGTTGGGCAAAAACAAGTATTTTCAAAAATTTTGCAAGATAATTTTGGGATATCGTAGAATAACTTTTTACCCGCACCTTTGTTAATCGGATTATGAATTTTGGAAATTTTCCAGACTTAGTAGTTGCCACCGTAACTCCTTTCAAAGAGAACCATCCATACAAGGATGGAATTATTCAGCTGGTGGATTTTCTTTCGTCAGAGGGAATCGAGTCCTTCTTCGTATGCGGAACTACTGGCGAGGGAATGTTGATGAGTCTCAAAGATAGAAAATCTGCTGCCTCAATGTTTAGAGGGGCAACGAATAAGTCCGTTATTGTAAACGTCAGCGCCACCTCTTACGAAGATACTTTCGAACTTTGCGAGCATTCGCGAGAGCTTGGAGTTGAGGGAGTAGCCGTTCTTACTCCAGGATATTATGGCTATTCTCCTTCCGAATATGTTTCATATTTCTCATCGATTGCGAGAACATTCGATTTGCCTCTTTTTGTTTATTCAAATCCCGACATAACTAATGTCAAGCTAAGCGTGAAGATTCTAAGCTCTATTTTTGAAAAATGCTCCGCTAATGTGGTGGGGATGAAGGATAGTAGCGGCGATATTCAATACTTGGGAAGTCTACTTCGAGCTTTGCCCAAAGAGAAAAAAGTGTACAATGGAATAGATTCCGTCTATCTACCAGCTCTGAGCTTGGGAGCTTTTGGTCAAGTATCCGGACTTGCAAATGTAGCTCCAGCTCATTTCGTCAGATTACGCGATTCTTGGAAACAAGGAAGGATGGACGAAGCATTGAACCTTCAGAATGAAATTTGCGCTATCCAATCTCTCTTGGGAGAATATCCCTTCCAAGGCATGAAAGAAGCTATCAAGCTAATGGGTGTTGATGTAGGAACTCCGAGATTTCCGGTCAATGAGCTAGCTGATAAATCCAAAGAAGAATTGAAGGATAGTTTGAGACGGATCCAACTTGTCCCCGCGTGATCTAGCAGAAATTTTGGATTTTCTAATAGATTCCTTGTCGCTCTAATCGATCGTTTGTTCCACTTTTTCCTCTTAAACCATAGACGGAATTGAATAGAAGGCTCTCGAGAATTAATCTCTCATCTTGCTTATCCAAATGTCACTGTGTTGGACATCGGGGCAAGAGCTTCTCAGCTCGAGACAGGATCTACATAGAAACTCTGCACCACACCCTTTTGCCATACGAGAGATCCATCGACGAGCCACAGTCTGTTTACACCTAGCCAGGCATACGGGGCGTCATTGTAAACTTGGGCTTGAGCGTCGTTACATAGACCTTCAACGTAAGTTGCGTTGGAACTGGCGGTAAAGGCATTGACGCAAGCTTGAACTGTAGGGTTAGAGTAGATCTTAAGAATTCAGATATAGATCGTCAAAAATTCATCGTCGCAGTCTCCGTGTACGTTATTTCTAACAGGTAACGAAATTGAGCCCAATACAAGAAGTTGGATTATACATTTTCATGGGAGTATTGGGATTTCTTCTGCCGTTAAGCCCTCTTTCTGCGGAAAGGAGCTATCGAGTAACGGGTGGTTTGAATAGGTTCGTTTCAGCACCTGGTCAGTACCTGGTGATATATCTCCTTGAAGGATTAGCATTTAGCGACCTCACGACAATTTTTTTCGCGTTTCTCTACGCCATAATCGCAGTTATACTTGCATTTTCATTAACTACGAATTTGGGCAAACTTCCAGTCAGGGGATCGGTTGTTCTAAATTCTGTCTTCATGAATGCCATCAATCTGCCCTTGCCGCTTCTGCAACTTCTCACGGGTTCGTCTCAATATGCGGCGTCCTATTCGGTGGGTTCGAGCTTAACCCAGATTATCTCCTCTAAAGCTCTTCAGAGTGCTACAAGTTCTCAAAAAGGAAGTGGGACCAAATTTGGCTTCGTGGATTTTGTCAGATTCGTCCCCTTAATGATGGTGGGTGTAGGTGCCATCCTCCATTACACGATATGGTTGAATGTCCAGAACGCTTCTCTTTCAAACATATTTGAAACACTCCTTACTTTCCTCCTGTCGCTGAATTTTCTATATTTTGGTGCCAGCCTTCAAAAATCAATTAAATCAGGAAGTTCCAAAGGTACTATGAAATTCAGGAAGCCGCTTATACTTGTAGGACTATTCAGAACAATCATTGGACCTCTAATTACTATCGGCTTAGCTTTGTTATTCTTTCTAAATAATTCTAATGCCTTCATCGAGCTTGTTTTTGTTGGGGCCATGCCCCCGGCGATTACAAATACAGTTCTTTCTGGCATTTATGGATTCGACGAGAGCTTTTCAGCAACATCAGCTTTGATCATGACTCCAGTGAATATTGTCGAAGCATTCTTGATTTTTTACTCGATCAAATTGTTATGAAATTTGGAATTGACGCCCGTTGCAAACTGGGAAGATCAAAAATTGATAAACTAGATTCTTATGTTGACAACAGATTTTTGAGCCTAAAAGATCGAATCGATCTCATGAAACCTCTAGAAAATGCTAAATAATTCTATTCTAATCGCTGTGAAGCGTGGAAATAAGGCCCTCATCCCGAATTGCGATTTCTAGAGTTCTGATTGCTGTTATTATTGTTCTTGTGATCATAGTTGCGGGAGTAGGTGTGTATCTTGCAACACCAAAGTCCTCGACCACCATTTCATCTTCCCAGACTTCGACCTCTTCTACCTCACAAACTTCTAGTCCTCAATTATCAACCTCCTCCTCTTCTTCTCAAAGCTTCTCAACGATCTCAACTTCAAGTAGCCCAAGCATTCAAAGTACGTCTTCGTTGACAAGTTCTCCAAGCGCAACGACTACTGCGACTTCAACATCAACGAAGGCTTCTAGTAACACACTAGTAATTGATGATGCGAATTGGCCCTCTAGCGATCTGAATCAGTTATTGGTCCTGGGAGAGCCCTGGCCTGCCTGGCTCTCTTACGACGTCTATCAACCCCTTTTGACAGTGAATGAGTCAGCGGAGTACGGGAGCGGAACGATACAGTATTTGCCGGGCCTCGTTGAAAACTGGACCGTTTCCTCAGACGGATTGAACTACTCTTTCAATCTCAGACAGGGCGTCACTTTCTCTGATGGCAATCCTTTCAATGCATACCAGGTGTGGCTGGAAATGTACGCCTTTTACTATCTTTCCGGTAATAGTTCGACTTGGCTTGAATCATATGACTTGTTCGACATGTTGCCGGTTCATTTTGGTGCCGCGACGATCGCCCTAATTAACCAGAGCGGGGGAGTTGTCAATCCCTCGCAGCAGTCCCTTTCGATTATGCAAAACAGCTCATGGCCGATCTACGTGACAAGCCCTAATTCAATCGTGTTCAGGCTTAGCACACCCTTCAACTATTTTCTGGGTACTCTAGTAGCATTTGAAGGACTCGTTTTCGACTGCCAGTACGTATTGATGAAAGGAGGATTCGGGACCGCTGCCCAAATAAATTCAAACTTCAACCAAGCTCCGATCCCGGGAACTGGCCCCTACGTAGTAGACAAGGTAGCGGAAGATAACTATGTCACTTTCAGTCAGAATCCGACCTATTGGGGAGATAATCTAACTCAGGGACAAATAGCTTTGCAACCATTGTTCGACCCCGGTCACGTAAAGAATGTGCTAGTGCAGTACAAGGCAGATGACGTTGCAAGATATGCGGATCTACAGTCAGGTGCTTCCGCGATCTCAATGATCGAATCTCAGGATTGGAACCTCGTCCTAGCAAATCCCGCCGAGTACAGTTACTACACGCTGCCACCTTGGGCTGGGCTAATTTCGATTATTGGGATAAACACGAATGTTTACCCTACGAACATAACCGATGTCAGGCAAGCGATCGTGCACGCAATCAACTACAGCGATGTCTCTGTAAAGGCGTTTCAGGGGAATTCTAGCCGATTCATGGGGCCGGAATATCCCGCGTGGAAGGATTTCTATGATCTCGGTGGTTTCATGCCGTACCAGTATAACATCACCTTGGCACGGCAATATTTGAGCGAGGCAAATATCTCGACCATGCCGACTCTTACGTTCAGGACCTTCGCTACATGTTCGTATTGCATCAACATCGCTCAAGTCCTTCAGTCCGACTTGGCGCAAATTGGGATTACAGTCAATATTCTCGCGCTTACGTCCTCTGCTATTTTTGCCCCGTTAGGCAGCTATAGTACAAACCTCCAGAACTCGCAACAGCTAGGAAATTTCTATTACACCAACTGGGCGCCTGCTGCCCTTACTCCTGCCGACTACTGGGTCACTTTCGTTAGCAACCAATCCCTATTCGGAAATTTCGCCGTTTATTACAAACCCGTAGTGCAGAATTGTGTGAGCTTGTTCACACAGAGCTCGAACACTTCGCTTATTCAAGCGGCTTGTGAACCCGCTCAGAAGCAGATATACAACGATGCGCCCTACATCTGGCTAGGAGTGAATACTCTCTGGTATCTTTCTGGCTCTATTGCATGGAAGACGGGTTCGATTAAAAGCTTCATCATAGATCCTGTTTGGAGCGGTCAGAATTCGCTTCCCGCTTTCAATACCGTGACGTTCGGCTAGCAAATCACTTCAAACGGGGCTATTCCACTTTTTTGCGTTTTCCATGATGACTCGTCGTGCGTTATGAAACGAAATCTTCTGAATATCTGACTTGCTGAAACCTCTTTCATTAAGTTCTGCCCAAAGGTTAGCAAATTTTGAGATGTTTTCCAAACCCAAAGGTTCATCCGAATTGAGCAATCCAAAGTAATCTGTTCCAATAGCAATAATGTCTATCCCAAACTTGTCCTTGAGGTATACCACATGATCTGCTAGAGATTTCACTGAAGGTCTTTTTGAAATTGTTGCATTTATGAGAGAAACTCCTATGAC
>Ga0207060_10139_pt1 | contig 27108 bp, 18 predicted proteins | sample Alteio_BWMinCont_30_FD_153270 | JGI IMG/M metagenome (GOLD analysis project Ga0207060, IMG submission 153270) | Enriched cells from forest soil in Barre Woods Harvard Forest LTER site, Petersham, Massachusetts, United States -... | ecosystem: Environmental > Terrestrial > Soil > Temperate forest >...
TAGACCACCCAATCTCCTCGAAGAACACGAGGAGACAGGATGGGGCACCCGCTTCTCGGCTACGGCCTGGATGGTTGGGAGCGTGAGGCTTGCTGACTGCTCGGCTTTGGCTGCTGCTTGTCGTTCAGCTTCGCGCTCGGCCCTCAGTGCTTCGGCTTCGCGGAGAAGGATTTCGCCGAGGCTGGGTGGGCGTCTTTGTTCTTCGATCTCTTCCGGATCGGGGCTTTGTTGGGCCGGGCCGATCAGGGTGCCGTCTTCGTGTTCGTGGATCTCGCGGACGGTTTGCGCGGGTACTTCTTCTTTGGCGGCCACAAGGCTCCGGTTGCGGTGGTTCTGCGATGCTACCTGCAGACCGTAGATTAGGATGCGGGCGCGGCGCGGGTCGATGCGGTTGGCGGCGAGGGCTAGGACTACTTCGGAGATCGCTAACTGGATGGCGTCGGCGTCTTCGAGTGCGGGGAGGTTGTGGGCCGTGTCCTGTGGCGGGATGTAGGGTTCGTAGGCTTCATCTTTCCGCGCGGGTCGCTTTCGGGTGTTGCTGTGGAAGTAGCAGAAGCTCTGGTCTTTGAGCCGCAGGTGACTAACATTTGCGTCCGCTGGTGAAGATGTGTCGGCACTCGTTGTACATGGGGTGACTCCCCCCGGTATGTTTTGTAAATTCTTGAGAGTGCGTGGGTTAGGGATAGGTATACCTCAGGGCTAAAGCCCCGTTGTTTGGTTGGATCTATTGCGACGGCGGCTATCCTTTCCCCAAAAACACGAAAGCCCGCCATCTCTGGCGGGCTTTTTCTCTCTATTTCTATCTTAGCAGTTTTGACGAAATAGTCGGCCGAATTTGCCGCGCTATTTTCTCTTTGGAATGTTGGGTTTAGAAGCTTTCTTTCGCTCAGGGAGCTTGACAGGGTTTTGCGAGGTTGCCCTTCTCGATTAAAAGATGGCTTGAGTCCGCCGCCCCATCTTCGCGCTGCTCGAAGCGAACAGCAGGTCCTTCGACTTCGCTGCGCTCAGGATGACAATTTTTGCTACGGATTGGTTGAAAGCTGTTGACTGCAGTGGCTGGTCGGCATCGCGTGGATGCTTTCGGGCGGATTGCGCCCTCAGAATGACGGCCTTCTGTGCATTTCGGCTGCACGAAGAGCAATTCTGCGGACACCATCATCTCTTTTGCGATTTGCTTGACAGCCTATTGCGGGCACTCCATACTGCCATAGTCTAACTATGGCAAGGAGCAAACCGCTTGCAACGTGACGAAATTCCTCCTGGTACCCTCTATCTTTTGATTTTGAGAACACTGGCTCGCTCGGGTGAGTTGCATGGATATGAGATTGCCGACTCCATCGAGCAGCTTTCTGAAGATGTGCTGCAGGTCGAGGAGGGCTCGCTCTATCCGGCGCTGCAGCGCATGTTGATCAAGGGGTGGGTTACTGCGAAATGGGGCACGACGGCGGGAAACCGTCGCGCTCGCTATTACAAGCTCACGGCTGCCGGAAGAAAGCAGCTGGAGGTTGAGGTTTCGCAATTTGAACGCGTGATGGGAGCGGTCACGCGGGTGATTCAAACCGCCTGAGGAGATGCTGTCATGTCAAAACTTGGCGAATTGGGAAGACGATTCGGGATGCTGCTTCGACGCAGGCAACTTGATGCCGACCTTGAAGAAGAAATGCGCCTTCATGTTGACCTGCGAGCGCAGCAGAAGATGCAGGCAGGACTTCCGTTGGAAGATGCGCGACATGCAGCCGTGCGGCGCTTCGGCAATCCCACGCTCGTAAAAGAGCAGAGCCACAATTCATGGGGATGGCAGTGGCTTGAGTATTTTCTGCAGGACGTGGGCTATGGCCTGCGCGCGATGATGCGCACGAAAGGCATCACGATTGTGGCGCTGCTGTCGCTTGCTCTTGGCATTGGAGCGAACACCGCGATCTTCAGTCTGCTGGATGCGGTGATGCTTCGATCGCTTCCAGTGGAGAAGCCGGTTGAACTGGTGCTGTTTGGGGATGGCAGGGCAGCGGGGAGCACCGACGGACTGCCGAGCGGAAGCATGAGGCTGTTCTCTTATCCGTTTTATCGCGAGATCGGCCAGAAGAACGAAGTGTTCTCGGGTGTGACGGCGGTCGACAGCATTGAGTTTGCGGCGCAGGGAACGTTTGCCGGCGGTGGGCGCGAGATGATGCACACCGACCTCGTTTCGGGCACATATTTTTCCCTTCTCGGTTTGCGGCCCGCTCTCGGTCGCTTATTCACGGAGGCGGACGATGGGGCTCCGGGAAGCGGCCCGGTTGCGGTAATCAGCTATGGGTGGTGGACGCGGCGGCTGGGGAGCGATCCGTCAGTGATTGGGAAGACGATTCTGTTCGGAAACCATCCATACACGATTGTAGGCGTGGCTCCACAGGAATTTTTCGGGACGACGGTCGGGCAGTCGCCGGACTTCTGGATTCCGTTGTCGATGGAGAAGGAGGTTTCTCCGGGATGGAATGGGCTGGATGACAAGTTCTTTCAGTCACTGTATCTGATTGCGCGGCTGAAGCCGGGAATGACGATGGAGCAGGCCACGGCGAACATGAACGTGCTGCTGCAGCAGATTCTGCACAACGAATATGTTGGCCCGCAGCCATCGCAAAAAGACCTGACGACGATTGCACAGGCGCGGATTGAGCTGACTTCAATGGAGAGAGGGCTTTCACGGCTTCGTAGACGGTTCTCACTGCCGCTTGAAATCCTGATGACGATTGTGGTGCTGGTGCTGCTGATTGCATGCGCCAACATTGCCAACCTGCTGCTGGCGCGCGCGACGGCGCGGTCGAGAGAGATTGCGGTACGCATGGCGATTGGGGCGAGCCGTTCGCGCATGGTGCTGCAACTGCTGACAGAGAGCTTTTTGCTTGCTGTGATTGGCTCGGCTTTTGGCGTTGCGCTTGCGTGGAGGGCCGGCGAGGTGTTGCTGAGGATGGCTACAGGCAGAACGGACCCTGTAAAGGTTGCGGTGGCTCCGAATCTTCGCGTGCTGCTGTTTACGCTGCTGCTGACCGGCGCGACGACGTTGCTTTTTGGAATGGCTCCGGCGCTGCGTGCTACGCGGCTTAATCTGACGTCGTCGCTCAAAGAAGGGCGGGGAACGACTTCTGCCGCATCGCGGCTTTCGCTTGCGCGCGTTCTTATCGTTTCACAGATTGCCATTTCTCTGATTCTGCTGGTTGCCGGGGGATTGTTTGTGCGCAGCCTGGTGAAGCTGACGAATGTGGACACGGGATTCAACAAGCAGAATGTGCTTGTCTTCCAGCTTGACGAATATGCCGCGGGATTCGAGCAGGACGCGCGGCTGGAAACGCTACTGCAACGGATTGAGGAACGGGTGCAGGCTGTGCCGGGAGTGCATGCGGCGAGCTTTTCGATGTTCACGTTTAATCAGGGCGAGTGGTCGAATGATGTGATACTGCAGGGCATACCGCGCACGCCGGAGAATAGCCGGGAGGTGCTGATGAATATGGTTGGCTCTGGTTACTTTTGGACGATGGGGCTGCCGGTGATTGCAGGGCGCGCGTTCAATGCTCACGATATTGTTGGCTCGCCTAAAGTCGCGTTGATCAACGAAACCATGGCGCACAAATGTTTCCCTGGCACCTCGGCTGTTGGCCGGCGTTTCGGGATGGGCGATGATCCGGCGCAGAGCGGCGATATCGAGATTGTGGGCGTGGTGAAGGACGCGAAATATGTGGCCTTGCAGGAGGAACCGCAGGCCGCTGCCTACTTCGTCTACACACAGCACTCGCAGTATCTGTCTAATTTTTCGGTGCGCTATTCGGGTGATTCGCAACAGATTATTTCGACGGTTCGCCGCGCGATTGCGGAGGTCAATCCCAATGTGCCGATCAATGGCATTGCTACTTTAGCGGAGCAGGTGGATGAATCGACGGCTAACCAGAGGCTGATCGCGCAGCTGTCGTCGTTTTTTGGATTGCTGGCTGGGCTGCTGGTCTGCATCGGGATCTACGGGCTGATGTCGTATGCGGTTGCGCAGCGCACGAATGAAATCGGGGTGCGCATGGCATTGGGCGCGGGGCGGTCGGATGTTCTGTGGATGGTGATGCGGGAGATTCTGATTCTGAGCTCGATTGGCATGGCGATTGGTGTGCCGCTTGCGCTTGCGGGTAGTCGGTTGGTATCGAGGATGCTTTACGGTCTCAGTCCCTGGGATCCTGTGAGTTTGCTGTCTGCGATCGGGATGCTGATCGGGATCGGTGTGCTGGCGGGTTATCTTCCGGCGCGGAGGGCGTCGATGGTTGATCCTACTGTGGCTTTGCGATATGAGTAAGGGCCTTGCTATAAACGTTTTTTGTTCGAGCTAAAGCGTTTTGTTTATAGCGTCCGAAAGCTGTAAGGAAAGCGTAAGTAGAGAGCCTGCACTTATGCGGGACTTATGAATCTGGGTGTTCTCTGGTAACGGCCCCACTGGAGAACATCATGATACTTTCCTTCTATTTCTCATCCGCACATGGGCTCTCAGAAGCTGAAGCAAACACAAAAGAAGCCCGGTTGAATCGCTGCTTATTCCTGCTTGCTATCTTTGCCTGCTTCGTTCTGTGTGCGCTGGATGCGTCAGCGCAGTCTACTTTTGGAAGCATTCGCGGCACGGTGCAGGATGTGTCCGGAGCGGTGGTTCCGGATGCAGCGATTACGATTCACTCACTGGACGAAAATTCTGAGCGGAACGTCACGACCGATGGGTCGGGTGATTTTGTTGCTGAGAATCTGAAGCCCGGGCACTACAAGCTGACGGTGCATCATGATGGATTTGCCGATGCTGTTGTGGAGTCTGCCGCGCTTGAAGCGCGCCAGGAACTCCGTGTTCCGATAACGCTGACGATTGCGACCGAAGCAACGGTCGTGCAAGTGAGCGCGGCGCCTGATGCGATCAATACGGAGAACGGCACGCTCAGCGACTCGAAAGACAATCAGCTGATCACACAGCTTCCGCTGAATAATCGTGCTACGACTACGAGCCCTCTGGCGGCTTTGTCACTCTCGGCGAATGTGCAGCAGGACAGCTCGGGAAATATTGCGCTGAGCGGTGCGAGTTCGTCGATGGTGAACTTCTCTGTCGATGGCATCTCGACGGCCAATGTGCGGCAGAATGGCGCGCTGCAGGATGCATATCCGTCGCAGGAAGGGATCTCTGCGGTTCGCGTGACGGCCTTCAACAACAGTGCTGAGTTTTCGCAGGTTGGCGATGTGACGTTCACGACGAAGAGCGGCACGAATCAATATCACGGCAGCCTGTTCGAGTATTTGCAGAACGATGCTCTGGACGCGAGTCCGTATGGATTTAGCGGCAAGGCTCCGAAGAAGTTCAATACGTTTGGCGGGTCGCTGGGAGGGCCGCTGAGTATTCCGCATCTGTATAACGGCAAGGACAAGACCTTTTTCTTTGCCGATTATGAAGGGAACCGGCGTACCACGGCTGTTGCACAGCAATTTCTGGTTCCGACCGCGGCTGAGCGGAATGGCGACCTGACGGCTCTTGGCGGTCCGGTGATTCCGCAGAGCAGCATCAATCCTACGGCCAAGGCTCTGCTGGCCTACTATCCGCTACCCAACGTGTCCGGGCAGTCGAACTATAACTATGAGAACTTTCAAGCGACGCCGGCGCGCACGGATGGAGCCGATATTCGCGTCGACCAGACGATCACCGCGAAGCAGTCAGCGTATGCGCGGTTCAGTCGCAAGAACATCACGGAAGACTATGCCAACCCTCTTCTGCCGAACGATGTAGACAGCGTGCATAATCGCAGCCTGCTGGTTTCGTATACATACACCATCACGCCCAAGGTGGTGAACGAGTTTCGCTTCGGTTTCACAAATGCGATCACCAGTGTTGGTTTCCCGATTGAAGGCGCCGATGCCCTCACGCAGCTTCAACTGACGGGTGTTGACATCAGCCAGCATCCGACCACGCACGCATTCCCCACTTTCAATTTCAGCGCTGGTACCGGCTTTACTCCGATCGGTCGCGATAAGACCGGAGTGACTCAGTCGAAGACACTGCAATTTACAGATAACTCGACCTGGACGATCGGCAAGCACACACTCAAAGCCGGCATCGATGCGCGTAGAGTGCGCTACTTTGATGTTGAGTTATTTCTGCCCTCCGATGACTTCGGTCAGTTCACCTTCCAGCCAACCTTTACCGGGAACTCGTTCGGAGATTTCCTCGAAGGCTCGCCAACAAACCTCTTCTTCGCCGTGTCGAGTCCTGACGTAGGCGGAACAGCGTGGCAGTATGGCCTGTTCGCACAAGATGAGTTTCAGCTGAGCAGCAAGCTGACCGTGAATTATGGGCTGCGCTGGCAGGTTTTGCCAGCCATGCATGAGGATGGTGGCAACCTGGCGAACTTCGACCAGAGAAACAACTCCATCGTTGTGCCGGACAATTTGTCCGCATATCTGGCAAAAGAAAATCTCCAGAACTCAAACCTGGCCTTTCAGCAGTCCTTCAACGCCTGCAATCTCGCCAACACTTCGCTGCCTTGCTCAAGCTACGTAACAGCGAGCCAGGACCACCTCCCGCAAGGCTTGCGCAACACATATTACGGTAACTTCCAGCCGCGCGTCTCGCTGGCTTATCGTCCATTCAACGATACGAAAACCGTCATCCGCGCCGGCTTCGGGATCTTTACCATGACGAACCTGGGACCTCTGTCCTTTAACAACAGCGGCAACCCAACGTCGAACCTGCACACCTACGTCAACACAACCACGGCAGCTGGCTCGCCGCTGATTCAGTTTCCGAACACCGCGCCGCCCACAGTAGGCGTGCAATACGGCGGCGGCGGACTCGACCAGGCCGTCAATCCAAACTATCGCGACCCTCAATCCAATCAATGGAACCTGACGGTCGAGCGCCAGCTCACCAGCAATGACACTCTGCGCGCCAGCTACGTCGGCATGCACTCCTACCGTCTGAATGTTACCGAGGATCTGAACCAGATCCCCGCAAGCACCACACCCTACCAGACAACCGCTGCCAGCCCGTACGTTGATCCGCGCGCGCCGTACAACAACTGGTTTACGCTCTACAGCACCTTCAATACGGGCACGGCCAACTACGAAGCGATGGAGGTGGAAGCAACGCATCGTATGTCGCATGGATTGTACTTCGATGCGAATTACACGCTGGCCAAAAATCTGGCTGACAACCAGGGGAGCACGCCGACGGCGTTTGCGGGGGAAGTGAACTATGGGATTCCGATTACCGATCGATTCAACGTCGCCAGTGATTACGGCAATGTGGAAGGGACGCGGCGCAATCGCTTTCTTCTCACGGGCCTGTATCAGTTGCCGTTCGGGCAGGGACGCACCTTCCTCAATACCGGAGGCTGGAAGAATCTTCTCTTCGGCGGCTGGGAGATGAACAACGTGACCCTGCTAGAAAGCGGGCCGTGGCTCACGCCGAGCATCAGCACGTCGTTCGATCAATCGAACACGAATGTCGTGAACCGCGGCGCGACGCTGCGTCCGGACGTTGTGTCGACGGATTACAACAAGGGAAAATCGCGGGCGCAGTATTTCAACCTGGCTGCGTTTTCACCGACTCCCGCAGGGGCTGGCCGCTTCGGTAATGCCGGTGTGGGGATTCTTCAGGGCCCCGGCACAGAGGCCGTCTCGCTGGGGCTGGCAAAGAGCTTCCCACTGAACGAGCGGGTGAAGGTGCGCTTCGAGTCGACGTTTACGAACGTTCTAAACCATACGAACTTTGCGCCACCTGCTACGCAGATTGACAACGCTACTACGTTCGGTGTGCTCAGTGCTCCGCAAACTGCGGAGAATGCGGGGAATCGGACGGGACAGGCCGCGTTGAGGATCGACTTCTAGTGTTTACCTGGATTTGTTCTGGGGCCGCATCGTATGCGTCCCCAGACGATTATCGGTCAGTGCTTGCGAGTGAATTGCCATTCGTCGATGTACGCCCAGGAGCCGTCTTCCTTCTGTTCCTCATTGATGAAGCTGAATTGGTCGGCGCTTGCTTTAGTCCATGTCATCCGCCACTCGCGGTTGAGGCCGATCATGGTCATCAATCCAGAGAAGGCAATTTGATTGCTGATCCAGCCCTGCGATGAGCGGAGTATGCCGTAAGAGCCTTGCAGCAGGACGTAGATCCACTGTCGGCTGAAAGGATCGAATGTGATCTGCTGAATTTCGCGGCCGTCGGGAGCGAGGATGCAGAGCCAGTTGGTCTTTTCGTTCAGCGAGTAGGTGCAGGAACCGATGTCAGTGTATGCAGGAGAGGCCGGGGTGGAGGGAACCTGATTTTCAAAGCTCCATTCACCTGCGAGCCAGCGGAGTTTTTCCATTTCTGCGGCCCGCAGCGCAGGGAGGCCAGAAATGACGTCGGGATTGAAGACGCCGACCTGCCGGTCGGGGTCGATGCGTGATGGCCCCATCTTCATGATGCCGGATGTGAATAACTCTTCGATCAACATAGTCTTTGCGTGGCCCAGTTTGAAACAGCCGTCAGGACGGGGTGCGCTGGCTAGACTCCCAGAGCCAGCCGCACTGGATTTTCCTTCTCGCCAATTCCGAAGGATAGCTTGGGGTCTACTTTGTCAGGGTCGAGGTATGTTCCAAAGAGGCGGTCCCAGATAGTAAACAAACTGCCCATATTTCGACCGTAGTGTTGCGGGTTGTCGCTGTGATGAATGTGGTGATAGCGCGGCGTGACAAAAATCCATTCCAGCCACTTCGAGCGCCACGTGACATTCATGTGCATCCAGTCATTTTGAAAGATGCTGACGACCGCAGTTGCAGCGGCCATCCACCAGGGCGATATGTACACCATGGAATAAGCCAGCACATAAGGAATGTTGACCATGAAGAAGTCAGGGATTGTGGTTCTCGCTCCACCAAGCCAATACATGTAGGTTGGTGCATGGTGCCACTTGTGTACCCGCCAGAAGAATTGAGTGTGGGTAAGCCGGTGTATCCAATAGTGGCCGAAGTCTGCCAGAACGAAGTAAAGCAAGACTCTCACGCCAAGGGGCAGGTGAGCTATGGCCGCAGGCGCGGGATGATAACCAGGCACAACATCATTCAGGTAAAGACAGATAGGCAGGATGAGCCACCGGAAACTTCCGTAGATAAGCAGATCTTTCCCGATGACAGACAGATAGTTAAGTGTTCGGGCAGGCCGGATGATCTCGATCGCTGTGAAAAAGACTAACCTGCCGATGAACAGCAATTTAAAGAAGATGGCGGGGGAGAATATGAACTCAAAAAGCGCCTTTCCTAGAAAGGCCTCCAACCTACCGCCCATGCATTCCGCAGACCTCCAACCCTCACGGCTAGTATAAGTGACGCCTTCCGGCCGGGAGAAGACAAAAATCCGCTCGCTAAGATGAGGTCAGACGAATTTCGAGGCATTTTGACCGTGGAAAAGGTTCTGTAACTGCAGGGTTGTCGCATGCTCGTTCTGCTAATAGACTGGCTGCCATGAAATCAACGATGCCACGTGCACTTAGTGTTTTTGCGATGCTGCTTTTTGTTGCTGCGTCCTTCAGCCATGCCCAGGATTGGGCGAAGACTCGTCTCGATGCCTCTCCCCGCCATCATGAATATGTTCCGCTCAAGCATGGCGACCGGACGGTGCAGGCATTTGTGGTATATCCGGAGGTGAAAAGCAAGGCGCCGGTGGTGATTCTGATTCATGAGATTTTCGGGCTGAGTGATTGGGCCAAGGAAATGGCCGATGAGCTCGCCGGCCAGGGATTTATCGTTGTGGCTCCCGATTTGCTTTCGGGGTTTGGGCCGAATGGTGGCGGGTCGAGTGCGTTTCCGGATCAGGATGCTACGGTGAAGGCGGTTTCGGGGCTGAATGCGGATGGAGTGCTGGCTGATCTGGATGCCGCGTCGGATTATGCGAAGAAGATTCCGGCGGGCAACGGGAAGATTGCGACGGTAGGGTTCTGCTGGGGCGGTTGGAAGTCGTTTGCGTTTGCGACACACCGCAAGGATTTGTCGGCGGCATTTGTGTTTTATGGGACGGCGCCTGACGACGTGAGTACGATTACTGCTCCGGTGTATGGGTTTTACGGCGGAAATGATGCGCGTGTTGACGCTACGATTCCAGCGACCACGGCTGCTATGAAGGTGGCGGGGAAGAAGTATGAGCCTGTTACTTACGACGGCGCTGGGCATGGATTCATGCGCGCGGGCGAGGATCCGAATAATACGAATCCGGCGAATAAGACGGCGCGGGAGCAGGCGATGGCTCGGCTGATTCCGCTGATTAAGGGAATGTAGATACAGAGGGCTCGACGTGAGGAACGAGGAGACTGCACGAGTGGCTGCCTCCTCGTGACTACACAGTTTTGTCAGCAACTCACTGTTGCCGGGTCGCTGAAGAGGTGCCCATCCGCAGTGGCTACCACCTTGAGCGGATTTCCTGTTCCGCCGGTGCAGCCTTGCACGTTTATCAGCTGGGTGAATGTGCCCAGCGAGTTTGATTGCGTGGTGTAGAGCGGGCTGCGATTTCCTGTGAGGTCAACTTCCAGAATATAAACAGGCACGTTGGCCGGGAACTTGCTGCCCTGTACCTGGATTGTTCCTGACTGGTAGAGGGATGCGATGATAACCGGCGTCGTTGGTTGTGGCGGCGGAGGCCCTGCGCCGACCTGAATTGTGGCGAAAGCGTTGCCAACGCCGCTTCGGTTGGAGCACCCCATCGAGACCTTTGCTTCAAAGCCCTGCGTTGTCGAGTGGCTTCCGTAGGTGTGCGTGGGGCTGATGATGCCGTCCGCGGTAGAACCGTCGCCGAAATCCCAACTCCAGACGAGCATGCAGTCGCCGGAAGTGTGGTTCTCGAAGTGGACGGTGAGGGGTGCGGGGCCGCTGGCCGGATTTGGCGTGAAGCGAGCGACCGGCGGCAGCGGAGGCACATCGTATTGCGCCGTAGCGGAGTTACTTCCGCCAGCGTTGCCAACCGTCAGCTCGACCGTGAAAAACTTCGGGCAGCTTGGTTGGGTGTAAGTATGTTTCGGGTTCTTCTCCGTGCTGGTGGTGCTATCACCGAAGTCCCATTTGCGCGATGTGATGTAACCGACCGATTGATCGCCGAACTGATAGGTCTGCGGCACAAATTCTGATTGATTTGGCTCGATCTGAGCAAAAATACGCGCAATCGGCGGGGTATGTTCATAAGCCTTGATCAGGGCGAGGGTTGAAACGGGAACCTGGATATTCAGCTTGGCTGCCATCTTGCGCTCGCTGGACAATCCAAGAAGTGCGGCTACGTCCTTGAGGGTCGGCATAAGAACCTCCGCCTGGTCTTATTGCAATGCGATCAATATAGGAAGCAGCCCTGTCCCTGACTTGAGCGAAGCGAGGGCTTTGCCGATCACCGCGCCAAATGCGCGCTGGTGATCTCGCGCAGCCATGGCGTGGCCGGGCGTCGGCGAAGTCGTGAGTAGATCGCCTACGCTAATTGGCGACTCCTGCGCATCGACTTTGCAGAAGACTTTGCCAGAGAGCGCGATAGGCCAGCGGTTGGTGGTATTTGCGTGGCGGCCGAGGACGATGCCTGGTCGAAGGCCACCGGCTCCCGAGATGACTCCAGCTACTTTTCGGTCGTAGGGGGTTGTCGATAATGCGAGCGGGCCGTCGTCGCTGAGGGAGAGGACCACGCCGGGTTCGATGGCCGCGTTGTCGCTTACTTCGAAATCCTCGGCGCAGTCGGCGTTCTGCAGGATGACGTCGCCTGTGGAGCCCTTGATCCAGATGGCTGCGTCGGCAGCTGTGGTGCCTTTCGCGTTGGCGGCGAAGACGAGGAGATCGCCTGCGATACCGGGAGCGCCGAACCATCCGGATGCGCCTTTGGCATTCAGGCGAATCGTGCTGGTACTTGAGGCGTTGTTAAGAGTAAGGCTGGCGTCGGTATCGCCTTGCAGTTCTGCTCTAAGTGTATTGAAAATACCGCCGGCGCCGGCTTGGGCGTAAAGGCGAATGACGCTGGGGTTTGCTTCAAGGATTGCTACGACTTTCCCCCCCGCATTCAGAAGATGGAAGGAGCCGTCTTTGTTTGCGCCGCCGGCGTTGATCTGTCCTGCCTCACCATCGACACTGATGGTCACGGTGCCGGGGCCGATGGGAGGAATGGGTTGAGGGCTTCCGGGTGGAGGTGAGGCTGCGTGGATGGAAACGGTGGTGTTCTTGTTGTAGTCCTGACCGGTGAGCGTTCCTACAAAGGAATCAGACATTGAGCAGTTTTTCCTTTCCTCGGAAATAGAGATGGATTTTTCAGGAGGTGCCGGGCCCGGGAGCACGATACAACAGGAACTGATTCAAGACAATCGCAAATCACTTATATCGCGACAAAGAGCAGGCCATTTTATTGCTTGGGATGGAGCCGATAAGAGTCAAAAAAGGAACGGCCACAGGAAGCACCGGGATGCTTCTCTGTGGCCGGTTTTGTTGCTGATTGCTAGAGTACGGTGACGCTGATGGTGTTGGATGCGGCGGATCCGGGATTCTGGCTGGTCAGAGTGATGGTTCCTGCCGTGTGAATGTCGGAGGCGGGGATGGCAACGCTGAGATGTGCTCTGTCCACGTAATTGGTTGTGCGTGACGAGCCGTTCCAGAGCACAGTTGCTCCGGGCATGAACCCGCTGCCGGTGACGGTGACATAGACGTTGCCGCCGCCAGCCGTGATGGTGTTGTGATCGGTGGTGCTGAGGACGGGCGCCGGGTTGCTTACTCCTTCAGCCGGTAGAACAAAGGGGCCGCGGATGAGGAAGAGCTGTTGCTGCTGCGCCTGTGAATTTGAAGACTGCGGGGCCGGAAGGATGTAGGCCAGACCGTCCTGACCCCAGCGCGTGCCCGCAATACCGGGATAGCCGATGGGTGTATTGCCGATGGGGAACTGAATTGTCTGCTCCAACGTGAAGTGCTGGGTATCGAAGCGTTCGAGATAGCTGAATGTCGTACCGGCGTTGTTAATTCCGATATTGAAGGACTTCGATTCGGCGGCGTAGGGGAGGACGCCACCACCAGAGAGGTTGCTTCCATATGGGCCGGAAGCTTGAGGAAGCACAGCGACCTGGGAAGGAGGCGTGGTATTGGGATTGATGATTCCGCCGCCCGCTCCGAAGACGAGTCCGCCATCGACGGCGAAGGGTCCATAGCCGCCGATTCCCTTGAGGGTCGAGGCGTCAATCAGATTCACGCCGTTGCCATCAATGCTATAGCGGTAGAACTCTGCGCCGCTGGTGGCGTCATCGTAGGCATAAAAGTGCGTTGAATCGGCGAAGACAGGCTTGTCGCCTTGATAAATGCCACCTGGATTCTTGCGGAATGTGGCGGTAGTGCCGGATATATCCAAAATGCCGATGCCGCCGTTGTAGCTGAGCGAAACAGCGAGACTCGTGTCAGAGCCTGGAACCGTCGCCATCCCCACTGCCGGTCCACTTCCCAGGGGATAATTGCCGTTGATCGGGATCGGAATGGTGGAATCCAGCGATTGGCTGAGCAGATTGAAGCGACCGAGACCGTTGGCCCCGCTTAGGCCGATGTAGAAGTAGTTGCCATCGCTAGTTTCCGAGAGGAGATTCGGCTCACTGCCTACCTGGATGGGCGTGCCAGCGGTGGCAGTAAATGGATCGATGGGAACGAGGCTGTTGCCGCTCAGACTTGCAGAAAGGCTGGGAAGGACAGCATAAAGTTTGCGGGTAAATGGATCGAAACTGATTGCGTTGGCGGATACATTCAGGAGCTGATAGATGCTGAAGGACAGGCCTGAAGATTGCCCTCCGCCGGGAGCAGTGGTGGAGACAGAGACATTGGCCCAGCCGAGCTGCTGGACGAGCGACGCATCCACCGTAGCTGTGAGCTGGCCGCTGCTGAGAAGAGTGGTTGGAAGCGTTGCACCATTCCAGAGAATAGTGGAGGCGGAGGTGAATCCTTCTCCGTCGACGGTAAGGATGAAGGTATCTGAGCCTGCCTGGATCAAAGCAGGCGAGAGCTGCGTGACGACGGGTGGCGGGCTGAAGAGGCTGCCGCTGACGGTGGTAGAGGCGGTAGCCTGGTTGTTTGTTGCAGCCGGATCATAGCTTACCGAGGAAACAATCGCAGTGGCTTGGATGGCGCCAGCGACAGATGGAGTAACTGTAACCGTAACGGTTGCAGAACCAGCACTTGTGATGGAGCCGAGGTCGCAGTAGAAGACGCCGGAGCCATTGCATGAGCCTTGCGTTGTGCTGATGCTGCCGAAGATGACCGAGCCGGGCAGAAAGTCCTGCAGGGTGGCTCCCTGTGCTGTATTCGGCCCGAGGTTCTGCACCTTTATGGAGTAAGTGAGGGTGTTCCCGGTTGTTGCTGTTGCCGAGGCCTCCACGGTTACGGATAGATCGGCGGGGGTGTCCGCATTGTCTTTTACGATTGGGCCCTGTAGGACATAGAGCTGGTTGGCTGTATGGAAGGCAAGACCATCCTGTCCCCAGCGGATGAGATCGGCAGGGCCGTTGTTGTATGTCTGAGAGGGAACGCTGCCAAGGCCAGTAAGCGGGAGGGCGGCTATCGGGTTGTAAGTGGTTTCATCGTATGAAACCAGCTGATTGTTGGCACCGAAATTCGTGGGAACGATCCAGGCGCGGTTCAGGGCCGATTCAGAGACGATGGGGCCCCCGGCCGGTGTCGGGTTCGAAATGCCAATGCTGGTTGTTGAGAATTGACCGAGTTGGACGCTGGTGGTTGCATCGAAGACCCGACCTGAAGAGACATACAGGCGGCCGTTGTCATACTGTACGGTATTGCCACCTACGCTGGAACTCGAGAACTGGGTTGCCGCGGTGATGCCGGTGGCGTCGACGGTCAGCTTAAAGAGATAGTTACCAGAAGCATATAGAGTGTATGCGGAACTGCCGAAGGCCAGTCCTGGTCCCGGACCGATATTGAGTCCAGTGGATGTCTGCGGGCGCGCGACACCGGAATCGTAAATAGTGATGATGCCGTAGCTACTTACCACCGCTACAGAAGTCGGCTGGCCGGGGAGGACCGCGAGCCCAACGGCGGTGTATGGCGGGTTATAAACACCCGGTCCGCCGCCGAGCGAGAACTGCTCTGCGGCTGTTCCGGATGTGAGATCGACTCGACGGACTGCTCCGGCACCATCGAGGCCGACGAAAAGCTGAGTTCCGTCGTCGGAGAGGGCGAGGCGGTTGGGCTCGCTGCCGACGAAGATCGTCTTCTGGAGGACGCCGGTGGTGGGATCGATTGCGCCTATGGTATTGCCGAGATTTTGTCCGGCATAGCCCGGGATGGAGGCGTAGATGAGGCCGTCCTTCGTGTTGTAGACGATGTCATTGATGGGAAGTTCGAGGAAGGTGTCGAAGGGCTGCGGCGGCGCAGACTGGGTGTTTTCCGGAGTGGAGACGCTGATGTTGGCCTGGGCGAAGCCGATGAGAAGCGACGCCGGAATGACTGCCGTTACTCGTGAAGAGTCGACGTATGTGGTGCTGAGTTTGGTGTTGTTCCAATAGACGGCGGAGTCCTGATAGAAGCCCGTGCCCTGCAGAGTAATGGTGGTGTCAGGGCTGCCGGCCGGCGCTGAGTTCGGATAGACAGTGAAGGAAGGCGCCGTGGGGCCGGTGACGGTGATGGTCATCGCGTTGGAGGAGATGACCGGCGTGCCGGGATTGCTGACAACGATGCTGATGGTGCCGGGCGCGGCGAAATAGCTGGCGTCGAGCGAGGCGATGATATTTAGAGGGGTCTCGCTTGTTATAGGAACAGGTTTTCCGTTCGCCTGCACGGTGGCATTCGGGGCGAATCCGCTGCCGCTGATAAAGACCTGCTGCGGAACATTTGATCCGGTGATGGCGGCGATGCTGTTCGGGCTGACGTAGGTAATGGTGGGAGTATTGGCCAGGACGTAGAGGTCAAGCGGCGATGTGGGAGCTATGCCTGGATTTGTAACGGATACCTGACCGATGCCGAAGGTCTGCACATCCGCCGCAGTGAGCGCAACCTGAATCGTGGTTGCATTGACAAAAGTAGTGGGGCGATCACTGCCATTCCACTGAACTTTGGAATTTGCTTCAAATCCGGCACCGCTGACGGTGACGACGGCGGCCACTCCCTGTGGCACGGTTTGCGGCGACAATGCTGCGACGACTGGAGTGGGAACGCTGATCGCATAGTTCTCGGCTTGCGAAGTTCCTCCGCCGGGCGCCGGATTTGTAACTGTGAACTTTACAGTTCCATCGGCTGCAATGGCTGATGCGGGAACGGTTGTCTGCAATGAAGTGCTGCTGACATAGATGGTTGTGAGCGCGTTTCCGTTCAGATTGATGGCTGAAGTGGAGATGAAGCCGCTTCCTGTTACCGTGACGGCCTCCGAGCTGGAGCCGGCAACGAGGCTGCCGGGTGCAATGGAGACGATAGTTGGCGCGGGATTTGGAGTGACTGCTGGAGGTTCTGAGGGGGGTGTTGTGCTGGAAGAGGATTTGGAACCACCTCCACAACCGGAAAGAGCAAGGAAAAAGGAGAAAAGACACACGACGGCGAGACAACGCAGAGCTTTGCGAACCAACTGATCCTCCAAGGCAAAAAAACATCGTTCTGGAGTTGCAGCGGCGCAGCGAGTCGCGTACGGTGCGGTTCTCCGGAGACCGCTTGATTATAGAAATGGACGACTGGTTTCGTCTAATAATTTTTAGTGAACGGTGCGACGATTGGCCTCATGCTGGTTTCTCCACAGATGTTGTGTGACAGGGTGCTGGAAGCGTGTGCAGAATGCCATGCTTGTTTTGCTAGCGCTGCTTGGCAATTGGGTGCCGCTCCGTTAGATTGGTCGAGTTGGTTAGGAGTCAGCAGACCAGATGCTTCAGCTCAAGACGCTCAACGATATTTTCTTCCTGGTAGCTACGAGTTCGCAGCCGCGAAGTGTGCTGTATTTTGATGAGGCAGGGAAGTGGCAAGCGTTCACAGGAATGCAGGTGTATCAGCGGGTGCGGGCGTTTGCTGCGGCGTTGTCTGGATGGGGCGTGAAGAAAGGCGACCGCGTTGCGATTCTGGGCGAGAACCGCTGGGAATGGGCTGTCGCGGATTTTGCCGTGCTGGCAATGGGCGCGGTGGATGTGCCGATCTATCCTACGCTGACGGCCGAGCAGATTGGGGTGCTGCTGGCTGACTCGGGCACGCGCGTTGCGGTGGTGTCGTCGCGACAACAATATGACAAGGTGGCTTCGATGCGGAGCCTGACGGCGGTCGAGAAGATTGTTCTGATGGATGACGAGGGCGTCGCCGATGCAGTGCTGATGTCGTCGCTGCTGAAGGATGCGGACAGCCGTGGATCGGAGCGCGATCCTGTCTTTGATCGTGCGGCTTATGATGTTGCGCCGGATGATCTGGCTACGCTGATCTACACGTCGGGGACGACAGGCGAGCCGAAGGGCGTGATGCTGACGCACGGGAATATCGCGTCGAATGTGAACTACTCGCTGGCTGGATTTGAGATTTCGCAGAGCGATTCGTGCATTTCATTTCTGCCGCTTTCGCATATTACGGCGCGGCATCTGGATTACGCGATTTATACACGGCAGGCTACGGTGGCATATTGTTCGAGCTTTGAGCGGCTGCCGCATGCGCTGAAGGAGATCAAGCCTACCATTCTGGTTGCGGTCCCGCGCGTTTTTGAGAAGGTGCGGCAGGAGGCAGAGCGGCAGGCTTCGCTGTCCGGCGCGAAGAAGCGCATCTTTGGCTGGGCGGTGAAGACGGGACAGAAGCATCGTGAAGAGATTCTGGGCGGCGGGACGCCTTCATCGCTAAGCTGGAAGATTGCGAACAAGCTGGTCTTCAGCAAGATTCAGAGTGGCTTTGGCGGGCGAGTGCGGTACTACATTGCGGGTGGCGCTCCGCTGGGAATGGATACGGCGGGTTGGTTTGCGGGTGTCGGGATTCGGATTCTGGAAGGCTACGGGCTGACGGAGACTTCTCCGGTACTGGCGATCAATACGACGGCGGCCTACCGGATCGGGTCGGTGGGTAAGCCTCTGCCGAACGTGGAGTGCCGCATTGCAGAAGACGGCGAGTTGCTGGTGAAGGGGCCGAATGTTTTTAGGGGCTACTGGCAAAAGCCTGATCAGACGGCTGATGCGTTCGATGCCGAGCGTTGGTTTCGGACAGGGGATATCGGGCGCATCGATGAGGATGGATTTCTTTACATCACGGACCGCAAAAAGGAGCTACTGAAGACTTCGGGCGGGAAGATGGTGGCTCCGCAGCCGATTGAGAACAAGCTGAAGGCTTCAATGTTTGTCGGGCAGGCAGCCGTGGTGGGGGACAAGCACAAATTTATCGCTGCGCTGATCTCGCCGAACTTTGTCGCGCTGGAGGAGTGGGCGAAGCAGCAGGGAATCAGCGCTCCTACGCGGCGGGAGCTGGTGGAGGATTCAGCGGTGGTGGCGAAGTATGAGGCGATCGTGGATGCGGTGAACAGCGGACTAGCTCAGTTTGAGACGATCAAGCGGTTTAAGTTGGTGCCGGAGGAGTGGTCGCTTGTGCAGGGCGAGTTGACGCCGAGTCTTAAGCTGAAGCGACGGGTTGTGAACCAGAAGTATGCGCAGGAGATTGCGGAGTTTTATCCGGATTAGGTGCGGGCGTGACCTGCGCCACGGTCAGTACAAACCTGTGGACTGGATGAGCTTGACGAGACTTGTGATTGCACCCAAGATCGTGTTCGCCTTGGTGGCAGAAACTTCCAACCATCCAACTGCGGTCGATACTTTTGCACCCCAAGCTGAGTCCTTCGGCCACGCTCTTTTCAAGGCGTCGCGAAGATTGTCGAGGCGGGCATCGTCAGGAATCTGCTTCTTACACAAATTGTCGATCGTAGAAGCGATTTTGCCAAATAGCGTGGTCAAATCCTCATCGGTGACTTGTCCCGCATCTGGTAAAACGTCCTTTAGTCTGAGCACCAGGGTCTCATTGCGCTCCCTGGGGTCGGTGAAAAACACGATCGCCGGAACGTCATCCACGCTCGCACCCAGGTAGCGGGCAATCTCATATACATCTTCGGGTTTGAATCGCTCGATAGGCTGGGCCCGGCTAACGTCCTCGACTATGGCCACAAGCCAGTTCGGGCCTGTCTGCGCGTTAAAAAGCTCAAAGTGGCCCGGGATGTGTTGGCCGTCAGCGCCTTCGTGGCCGACTATATATTCGTGAAGCAGCTTATTTAGTCCGTTCATTGGCGTATACAGCAGTACACTGTAGAACGCAAAGGAGCGTTGCTCAAATACGTAGCCGCCTCGACCCTCGAGCAATTCCTGCAAATCCCTGAGACTGCCTACTGGTGCTGACATCGGAAACTCCGATCGCAAGCGGATTTTATTGTGCTCCAAAGTGTATCGCCTTTGCACATGGCGAAACGAGGCGGCTTCGAATTGTTCCGGAGGATTGGTCGCTTGCGCAGGGCGAGTTGACGCCGAGTCTTAAGCTGAAGCGGTGGGTTGTAAATCAGAAGTATTTGGTGGAGATTGTTAAGTTTCACTTACAGGCACGAATCTGCACGAAACATTCAAAAGACTGTCACTTTTGCTAATTCACCCCCAGCGTTCTTGACGCTAATATAAGCTCCTCATGAGCGAGTATGCGATTGGAGCGAGGCTATGCGAAGAAAGTCATTCTGCGCTAAGTGGATTTGCATGATGGTCGTGGTTGCGCCGGCGATGGCGCAGCCTCAGCAGAAAACCCTTGTCATTGATGGCCACCCGGGACAGATTCCGGTGATTGAGGCAGACGGGAAGTCCTGCGTTGGGATCGAATCGCTAGCAAGTCACATGAATGCGTCGCTGAGTTTTCATGGAGATCAGATCACGTTGACCCTGCACGGCGCCTCGCCAAGTCAGCCGGGAGGTCAGGGATTCTCAAAAGATTTCCTGAATGCAGGAATCGAGGCGATGTCCGAGATTCGGGAGTGGCGCAGTGCGCTACAGACCGCTGTTCGATACGGGTTTCCGACGAATGCGGGTTGGGTGAGTCCTTATCAGAATGCGGCGACAGCGAGCGCACGGCAAGCATCGGTGGCCGCGTCCACAGAGGCGGATCGAAATGCCGCACAACTGATTACAAAGGAACTCGACCATATGCAGCAGTTGAGCGACAAGATGATATCCGCACGAAAGAAGATGACCTATATTGCACCGGACGCGCTTGAGAACGATCCACTGGACAAGAAGATTATGAATTGCGCGCACTCCCTGGGGGCTATGGCTGCAAGTGGCCAATTCCATGACGATGGCTCTTGCCATTGAGGCTGTTCGTCTTGCGATTGTGTCCTCTAGTACGGCGTTGGAAGAAGGAGACGATCAAGCGGTTTCGTATTGTTCCGGAGGAGTGGTCGCTTGCGCAGGGCGAGTTGACGCCGAGTCTTAAGCTGAAGCGACGGGTTGTGAATCAGAAGTATGCGCACGAGATTGCTGCGTTTTATCCAGATGAAATGCGGGTGTAGAACGATCGCTTAGTCCCGTCTCAGGCAGTCTACCCGGTGATCATGATGATAATGATGTTGGATTTCACCTTCGTAGGATTGCCCTCTTTATTTTTTGATTCAGGATCAAAACGAAATACCTGAATGGAGTACTTTCCAGGGCGGTCAAATTTATATAGACGACTGATCAGGGCCTCGGACTTCATCGTGTCTCCTGCTGCGAGGTTACAAGGATGATAGTCCTGGGACTCTATATCACTGTGTGGGCGCACTATTTTTCAGTTAGACTTCCGTCCTCGTCTTTTACTTCATAGCGATATGCAATGTTGACTCCATTTTGCACAGATTCGTGACACTCTATAAAGTGACTTGTCTTATTTGCCTGAGTAATGGTAATCCACACGTTGATCCTGCGCGAAATTCCGGAGCTTTTGCACTCAAGGTAAGAGTGAATGAAGGTGCCTCCATTTGAGCCGAAGCAGTCGATGTCACAAAAGCTATGACAACGATGACAATAACGATTGTGAAAGCCCTCTTATGTGTAACCATACTGTCTCCTAGCAACCTGTGCTTGATATCGTTAATGAAATATCCCTGGGGATTTGTGACTGTAACCGTGTAGCTCTGACCCGGTGCCCAGTACTGAGGCGATAGCGTCAATTGTGGGTACACATCAGGCGGACCATTCCAGCATTGCGCATGACAGATCATAGGACAAAACGACAGGAAAAGCAGAACAGTAGACAATGAGAGCTTTGTCCACCCAGATTTGTTCGGGACTTTGCGCATGAGCCGTCCTTTCGCCTGAATAGCGCTTGAGCCTAACAAGCTGCCAACCCGCAGGATGCAGCGAAACAGTAGCGCATGTTTGTGGAATGGCCAAATGACTTTGGGTCATGGTGTTCTGTGGTTTTATTTGTTTGACATTCAGTTAGGAAGCAGTCCATTCTGATTAATTTTTTGAAGACTCAGCTTTGCGAATCCACTTCACAAATCCGCAATTTGTAACTGAACACTCGCGGCAATTATGATCGTGCTGGCGTATTTTCGCGAAAACACACAATATCCCAATTCATTGAGTAGAGGAGTTAAAAAACATGCGAGTTGGTTTGCTTACGGGTGGCGGTGACTGTCCCGGGTTGAATGCTGTGATTCATGCGGTGGTGAGGAAGGGAATTCTTCACTATGGCGATGAGTTTGTCGGGTTTCTTGAGGGCTGGCGCGGTGTGCTGGACAACAATACGATGCCGCTGACGCTGGAGTCGGTGGATGGCATTCTGGACCAGGGCGGCACGGTGCTGCGCACGTCGCGCACGAACGTTCGCAAGATTGAAGGCGGCATTGAGAAGTGCGTGGCCACGCTGAAGGCCAACAAGATTGACGCGCTGATTGCGATTGGCGGCGACGATACGCAGTCGGTGACCAACGCGCTGATTCAGGCGGGCGTGCCGGGTGTGGGTGTTCCAAAGACGATTGATAACGACCTTTACGGAACTGACGCGTGCTTCGGGTTCGACACTGCGGTGTCGATTGCGACCGAGGCGGTGGATCGGCTGCATACGACGGCTGAGGCGCATAACCGCGTGATCGTGTGCGAGGTGATGGGACGCGATGCGGGCTGGATTGCTCTGACGGCCGGCGTGGCGGGCGGGGCGCATGTGGTGCTGGTTCCTGAGAAGCCAATTGATCTGGACCATGTTTGCGCGCTGCTGAAGTACAACCATGACCACGGCAAGAAGTATGGGATCGTTGTCGTAGCCGAGGGTGCGAAGCTGCCGGGCGGTGGGCAGGCGATCCAGGGAACGAAGGTCGACTCGTTCGGTCATGCGCGGCTGAGTGGGATTGGGCAGGCGCTGGCTGAGGCGATCGAAGAGAAGACGGGCTACGAGACGCGGTCGGTGAACCTGGGGCATACGCAGCGGGGCGGCACTCCGACGGCTTATGACCGGATGTTGGCTACTCGCTATGGGCTGGCAGCGATTGACCTTGTCCATCAGGGGAACTTTGGACGGCTGGTCGTTCTTCGGGGAACCGAAATTAAGGACATTTCGATTGCTGAGGCGATCTCGAAGAACCGGACTGTTACGGATGATTTCCTGAAGATTCTGGACGGGCTGGAGCCTAAGGTTTAGGTTCAGGTTAAAGCGGTTGGAAAAAAGGCTAGACGTTATGTCTGGCCTTTTCTATTGTTTATGTAATATTTCTTATCTATCACATGAGGTCGCCGCGAAAAAGGAACCAACTTTGATACTGCAGCTTCATACACGGGCAATTGTCGGTATTTCGGGTAAGAATCCCCTATATAAACCTGCCATTTGCTGAAATTTCTTGAACCGCTACTGCAAAACAGGTATAAGCACATGGCCGGGTGTTTTGTCCCCGCGCATTGGCGGTTCATTTCGGGAGGGCCTTCGATGAAAACAGCAGTTGCGCGCAGTGAGGTTCGGGAAGTGATGGACATCCGGCAGGCGGCGGATTATCTGGGAATCAGTCCGGATACGCTCTACAAGTATGCCTCGGAGAACTTCATTCCGGCGTTCAAGCTGGGGAATCGGTGGCGGTTTAAGAAGTCGCGGCTGGATGACTGGATGGATCAACAGTCGGGTGGGGCGCCGCCGATTGAGGTGAAGGAAGTGAAGCCACGCCAGCGCAAGCCAGTCCGGGCAGTTCGGTAATAGATTTTCGGCTGTCTTAGGATTTCAGCGCGGAAGGCGCGCTGATGAACGACTCTCTTCGGCAATTCATCCCGATGTCGATTGTTTGTTGACCAGCTGTGAGGTGCTCAACCTTGTCTTAATAGCATCAAAATAATGATTCTGACCTACATCCTCGTATTCGTCAGCTACAGACAAGCCAACCTCCAAGAGCTTTCGGCGGTACTCCTCGGCTCCAAGAGAGCGTGATTCCAACCCTGTCATCGCATCGTTCCAGACCAATGGTTCGGCAGGCGAAGTAAACAACAGGCGGCCACCTGGCACTAGTATCTCAGCAATTCTTTCGAGCAAGCTGTACTGATCTTCGGCATCAAGCAGGAACATAAGCCCCCATGCCAAGACAGCGTCAAAAGTTCGATCAAAAAGTCTTGAGTCTTGAACAGCTTCGCAAACCACGGGTGTGTTGGGTAGATTGCGTTGGAATGCCTGGACGAAAGATGGGGCTGCATCAACGCCGAAGACATCAAGCCCTTCAGCGACCAGAACCTCAGTAATGGGGAAACCGGGCCCGCAGCCTAGATCAATTACAGTGCCTCCACGCGGTAGCGTTCGGGCCCATTTCCGCACCTCATTCACGCCGACGCCAGTAAAGCGACCACTGCCACGCCGGGTGAGAAATTCCTCCGAAACCTGTTCGTATCCATTCGATCGATCCACGGATTCACGGTAACAGAACTGATTTGCAGCGAAATGCTGTTATTCGGAAGTGGCGCTCAGGATGGGCCACCCGCCTATGCTGTAGTTTGCTTTGGCTTCTTGCCTAAGAGGTAGAAGACGACAACCAGCATGAAGACGGAGCACATGGCGGCGAGGCCGAGGACGCGCATAATGGCGACGGTGTATCGGCCCTCGCTGGGAGTGTAGTTGCAACAGTAAAGCAGGATGAGGTCGGAGAAGGAGCCGATCTTGTGGTCGCTGGCTTCGACGAGGGCGAGGCGCACGTCGCGCGGTTGGTATTCTACGCCGGAGAGGTATTTGGACATGCGGCCGTCGGGGGTGGCGATCATGATAACGCTGGAGTGGGCAAACTGGTTCATTTTGCCGTCGGGGCCGGGGACGCGGACGTAGTGAAAGCCGGTGGCCTGGGCAAGATCGGTGATGGAGGCTTGCTCGCCGGTCAGGAAGTGGATGCTGCCAGCGGCTGACGGGTCATTGAGCATCATCAGGAAGTGTTGCTTGGCTTCGGTGGCGCTTGCGGGGGTGTCAGTGGGGTCGATGCTGGCTACGATCACATCGTAGTCGTGACCGGGGTGCAGGCCGGTTTGCTTTAGCGATGAGGCCATGCCATGCAGGACTTGTGGGCAGAGCATTCCGCAGTTGAAGTATACGAGGGCCATGACGGCTGGTCTATGGCCGAAGTAGCTGCCTAGAGTTGCGTCGTTGTTGTTCTCGTCGCGGAAGTGGTCGGCTAGCGGGAGTGGGTGGTTCAGGTTCTGGTCTATGCCTGCGTTTTTGAGGTAGGACGGCGTGGATTGCGCGGCGGCTCCCAGGGGCTTGTCGGCGGGGTATTGCTGGGCTGACAGGCTCGTGGCGAATACTAAGGTGATGGCTAGGAGTTTGGCGCGCGCGTTCACACTATAGGATACGCTGTCGCGACTGGCGGTGCATTGTGGGGATTCTTTACGCGGATTGCCCGCTCAGAATGATGGACGAGGAAGGGTTGTGGTCTTCCACACGTTCGTGCTGCTCGATGCGAACCGTGGGCCTTGCTGCGCAAGGCAATAAGCGCACCCTTCGACTTCGCTCAGGGCAGGCTCTGCGGTGCGGGTCCTTCGGCTGCGCTTCGCTCAGGACGACAAATCAGACAAACAGTGCAGGCACGACCGAGTCCGTATGGCCTCAGGATGTCGCCCTGCTATTTTTCTTCGTGGTATTCCTGTTCGGTGTTGATTTCCCATAGGACGCTTTTGTCCATGTTGCCGTCGATGATGTTGTCTACGGCGGTCATCGCGGTGAGCATGGAGTGGTCCTGGTTGTTGTATTTGTGCATGCCATTGCGGCCTACGAGGAAGAGATTCTCGAAGCGGTCCATGTAGCGGATGATTTCATCAAACCGAACATACGTCCCGAAGTAGGCGGGGTAGGTTTTCGGCACGCGGACTACGTGGGCGTCGAGGACGTCGGCGGCTTTGAGGATGCCGATTTTTTCTACTTCGGCGGTGGCGAACTTCTTGATTTCGTCGTCGGGCATGCGCCAGAGGTCGTCCGTGTCATAGCAAAAGTATTCGAGGCCGATCCAGACTTTGGTGGGGTCGGCCACGAGGTAGGGGCTCCAGTTGTTGAAGATTTGCAGGCGGCCTACCTGCACGTCGGGCTCCTGAATGTAGATCCAGGTGTCTTTGAGCGGGCCCCCGTCGGGTTCGGTGACGGAGAGTTTGTTGACGAGAAGTCCGACGGTGAAGAAGTCGCGATAGATGAGGCCATCGCTGATGGCGCGGACGTCGTCTGGGACGGGTGTATCTAGACCCGTATCAAGGCTATTGATTAATTCGCGGACGGGCATCGTGGAGAAGACATAGTCGGCATCGATGCGTTGGGTTTCGCCGGATTGATTTGTGGCTTCGACTGCGGTGACGCGGTTGCCCTTGACGTGCAGTTTGTTGACGCGCCAATTGAGTTGGACACTGCCGCCTTTTTCTGTAACCAGCTTAGCTACATATTCCCAGAGTTGGCCGGGACCGTATTTGGGGTAGAGGAATTTTTCGATGAGGGAGGTTTCGGTTTCTTTCTGCGCGATGTCGCCTGGTTGTTTGCGGCTGAAGGTCTTCTTAAGGAAGTGTGCGATGGCGGTGCGCAGGGAAAGGCCCTTGATGCGTTGCGCTCCCCAGGCGGCGCTGATCTGGTTGCAGGGAACTCCCCAGACTTTTTCGGTGTAGGACTTGAAGAAAGTGAGGTAGAGCTCATTGCCGAAGCGGTTGATGAGAAAGTCTTCGAGTGTGGTTTCGTTCTTGCGCGGGAAGATGCGGGCGCGAAGGTAGCTGAGGCCGATGCGGACCATACGCCATGCGCCAAGCTGATGCAGAGTTTTGCCGCTGAGGCTGAGCGGGTAGTCGAAGAAACTGCGCAGGAAGTAGATGCGGCTTTTGCGCTGGCGTACGAGCATGACCAGGTCGGGGTCGGCTACTTCTGAGGTTGAGACGGTGCGCTCCTTGTTCTGGTAGCGGATGGAATGGTCGCCGTCTTCTGCGGTGATGGGCATGAGCTCGGCCCACCAGTTCATGACGCGGTCGGATTTCGAGAAGAAGCGGTGGCCGCCGATGTCCATGCGGTTGCCCTTGTAGCGCACGGTGCGGGAGATGCCGCCGATTTCGTCGCTGGCTTCGAGGACGATGGGACGGATATTGGAGCGGCGCAGGAACTCGAGCGCGGCGGTGAGGCCTGCGGGGCCTGCTCCGATGATGACTGCCGTTTTCTGATCGCTCATCTGGTACTTCCGGAGCGAGGACGCGGTGTGTTCTTTACGAAGTCAATCTGCGGGCAATAAGGTGATTGCGATACAGACACAGGAGAAAAGCAATTCGTCATTCTGAGCGTGCAATCCGCGCAAAGAATCCCATGCAATGAAGAAAGAGCCGCGAAAACAAATCAGCTTTCAGCCAGCTAGTTAAACGATCGTCTGCACGCGCTTCGCGGCCGCGTCATACACATTGCCTGCCGAATCAAGCGCATCTTCCACCGCGCTTCTGCCGACCTTGTAGACCTTGCCCGCGCGCTCGCTGATTGTGTCCGCAGTATCCCTCACATAATCAGAGGCATCTTCAATCTTGCGGCGAACCTGCCGCCGCGTCTTCTCGCCCGATTGTGGCGCGTAAAGTAGTGCAACCGCAGCACCTGCCCCTACTCCTATCGCAAAAACTGCCCAGAATTTCGCTGCATTCATAACTCGCTCCTTATAATGACGCTCCCGCAGTAAGATACCTGTGC